>Ga0207705_10000342_pt1 | contig 42055 bp, 35 predicted proteins | sample KBSC13metaG_FD_184314 | JGI IMG/M metagenome (GOLD analysis project Ga0207705, IMG submission 184314) | Corn rhizosphere microbial communities from Kellogg Biological Station, Michigan, USA - KBS C1-3 metaG (SPAdes) (version 2) | ecosystem: Host-associated > Plants > Roots > Rhizosphere > Soil ... | reverse complement strand
CGGGATAAAGGCCGCCGAGCACGCCGACCAGGAGCACCAGCGCCAGGCCCGGCAGCAGCACGCCGCCCGCGCCGAGATAGTGGAGTTGCATGTCGGCATCGAGGAAGCGGTTGAAGAACGGCAGGATCAGCTCGACCGCGGTGAACGCCACCAGCAGCGAGATCATCGCGACCATCACCGATTCCCCGACGAACTGGATGATCAATTGCCGCGGGCTCGCCCCCAATACCTTGCGCAAGGCAACTTCGCGCGCGCGCTGCGAGGCGCGAGCGGTCGCTAGATTGACGAAATTGACGCAGGCCATGCCGAGCACCAGCATCGCGATGACCGCGAAGGTCGCCACCGTGGCGACGTCGTTGCCCGGCGTCATCGCGCCATTCTGCGCCTTGCCGAGATGCACGTCGCGCAGATTGACCAGCTTGTAGTCCTGTGCGTCGCCCGGATTGTAACGTTGTCCGTTGGTGACGGTATCGGGAATGTTGCGCTTTTCCCAGGCGGGGATCTGCACCCGGATCGCGTCGATGTCCGCGCCGGGGCGCAGCTTCACGTAATGCCAGCCTTCCTGATCGTCCCAATTGGTGAAGGCCTGGCCGCGGTCGGCGAATTGAACGTCCATGTCGAACCGGGCGACCATCGTCGCGCTGAAGCTGCTGTTCTTGGGGATGTCCTTGAAGACGCCGGTGACGCGGTAATCTACATTGCCCTGATTATCGACGACGGTCAGCGTCTTGCCGATCGGATCGGCGTTGCCGAACCGCCGCTTCGCCTCGCTCTCGCTCAGCGCCATCGAGTGGGTGTCGTTGAGCGCGTTGTGCGCGTCGCCCTCCACGAACGGCACCTGGATGATGTCGAAGATGTTGCCGTCCACCATCCGGATCAGGTCCTGGGACGGCTCGCCGTCCTGGATCACGATCGGCGAGAAGCCGCGGACGAAGACCACTTTCTCGATCTGCGGAAAGTCCTTCGCCAGCGCGCGGCCCGCGGCAAGCGAGCTCATCTGCAGGTACATCTCCTCGCCACCCTGCGGCGTGGGATGATAATAGGTCTGGAGCTGGTAGGCTTGGTCGGCGCCTTTCCACCAGCCGTCATAGCTCTCCTCGTAGCGGACGTAGAGCAGGATCAGCACACACGCCGCGAGCCCGATCGCGAGGCCGAGGATATTGATCACCGCATAGACGCGGCTCTTCAGCAGCGAGCGAATGCCGACCGTAAAGTAATTGCGCCACATCTGGCTTCTCCTATTCGTAGCGCAAGGCGTGGATGGGGTTGCGACGCGCAACGCGGACCGCCTGCCCGGCGACGGTCGCGACCGCGATGACGAGGGCGAGGCCGCCGGCAATGAGGAACGGCGTCGGCGTGAGCGCGATGCGCGCGTCGAATCCGTTGAGCCAGTCGCGCATCACCCACCACGCGGCCGGCCAGGCAATGAGATTTGCCAACAGCACCGGGCGGCTGAACTGTACGACGAGCAACCGCACAATGTCGCGGACGCGCGCGCCGAGCACCTTGCGGATGCCGATCTCCTTCGTGCGGCGCTCGGTGGTGAACGCGGCCAGGCTGTAGAGGCCGAGGCCGGCGATCAGGATCGCCAGCGCGGTGAAGGAAGCGAACAGCATCGTCCGCGTCCGTTCGGCGGTATAAAGCTCGCGGACGACATCGTCGGTGAAGCGCGCCTCGAACGGGATCTCCGGCTCGAACCGCCGCCACACCTTGTCGAGTGCGGCCATGACCTCGCCCGGCCGCGCTTGGGCGTAGCGGACCAGCACCTGACTGGTGAGGCCGGGGTCATAGACATAGACGATCGGCGCGACCGCATCGCGAGCGGTGCCGAACCTCGTATCCTCGACCACGCCGGCGATGGCTGCGGGCACCTTCGCCGCTCCGTTGAACCAGACGTCGACGACCTGGCCGATTGCGGCTTGCGGCGTGCGGTAGCCAAGCTTTGTCGCGGCGGCACGGTTGATCACGACGTTGATCCCGCGCGCCGCGAGCTGGGCCGGCGTCTCGTCGGCGATGCGATCGGCGGCCTGGCGATCGCCGAGCATCCGCCCGGCGAGCAGCTTTACGTCCATGGTCGGTAGAAAATCGCCATCCATGTTGTAGACCGTCAGCGAGGCATATTGCGACGCACCAGGCGCGCGGGCGAGCCACACCATTTTCTGGGTCGCATCGCCGGGGACGAAGCCGGTCCGTCCTACCTTGGTCACACCCGGGATCGCGAGCATCGCGCGACGTGCGCCCTCATATTCGCTGCCCTGGGTATAGCGCCAGGCATTGGCGATCTGGATCAACCCATCGCGGCGAAAGCCGGGATCGACCTGCTCGACGAAGCGGGTCTGCGACCAGATCACCGCGGTACTGGTCACCAGGCCGATGGCGATGGCGAACTGGACGACGACGAGCACCATACGCAGCCTTCCGCTGCCGGCGGTTTCGGTCGATCCACGATTGCCGTTGAGCACGGCCGCCGGTTTGAACCTGCTCAGATAGAGTGCCGGATATAGCCCGCCAGCCAGCCCGGTTATCGCGAACAATGCCAGTACCGGAAGCAGCATGCCGTCCTTGCCCAGATAGCGGAGCTGCATATCGGCCCCCATCGCGCGTGCGACCCACGGCATCGCGAGTTCGGCGATCGCCATCGCAATCAGGACCGCTACCGCGGCAATCAACACGTTCTCGGCCATGAATTGGGCGATCAGCTCGCGCCGCCGCGCGCCAAGCACCTTGCGCAACGCTACTTCGCGAGTCCGCTGGAGCGCACGCGCGGTCGTCAGATTGACGAAGTTCATCACCGCCATGCCGAGCGTCAGCAGCGCGACGATACCAAAAGTTGCGAGCGCGCGCGGATCGCCCGCCGGGGTCAGCGCCGCTTCCTGCGCGGCGCCGAGATGAACCTCATTGATCGGCACCAGCTTGAGGTCGAAGGTATCGGCCATCGCGACCTGCTTGCCGTCGATCGTCGCCGGCGCGACGAGGCGTTTCTTCCACGCCGGGATTGCATCGTTGATCGCCGCCACATCGGCGCCGCGGCGCAGCTTGACGTAATGAAGCTGGTTGAAATTGCCCCAGCCGCGCTGCTCGGGGGGCATTTCACCAGTGTCGCCGCGAAACATGATGCCGATGCGCAGGCTGGTATTGCGCGGCAGATCACGCAGCACGCCGCTGATCCTGTTATCGCGCTTGCCCGACCCCGCGCCGAGCGTGAAGCGGCGACCAAGCACATCGGCGGTGCCGAACTGGCGGATCGCTTCCCGCTCGGTCAGTACGATCGAGTTGCCATCGGGCAGAGCGGTCGCCGCCGAGCCGTAAGCGAACGGCAAGTCGAACACCTTGAAGAAGTTGCCATCCACCGTGGTCGCATCCAGAAACACGGGCTGGCCGTCGCGCTCGGTCACCGTCTTGCCGGCTGACAGCGACGTGACCGCTTCGACCTGCGAAAAGCCCGCCGGCAGCCGTTCGCCAACCGGAAACGGACTTGCCTGCGTGTGCACGTCGGGCTGGCCGGGCGGATGGATGGTCGTCTGGACCTGGAACAGGCGGCCACTATCCTTCAGCCAGCTGTCATAGCTTTGCTCGTAGCGGACATAGCCGAGGATCAGCACGCACCCGGCCAGCGCCAGCGCCAGGCCGCCGATATTGATCGCGGCATAGGCGCGATTGCGCATCAGGATGCGTATCGCGATCAGCAGGTAGTGGCCCAGCATCGACGTCGATCCTCTCCCGTCCCGCTCAGGCCGCGCGGCGCCGTTCCTGGAGGATGCGGCCATCGAGCATGTTGACCACGCGGCTGGCGTAATCGGCGTGCGAGGGCGAGTGCGTGACCATGACGATGGTCGAGCCCTGCGCGTTCAGCGTCTGGAGCATCTTCATCACTTCCTCGCCGTGATTGGTGTCGAGGTTGCCGGTCGGTTCGTCGGCCAGGATCAATTTCGGCTCGGCGACCAGCGCGCGGGCGACCGCGACGCGCTGCTGCTGACCGCCCGACAACTGACTCGGGAAATGCCGCGCGCGGTGGGCGATGCCGACGCGATCCATCACTTCCTCGGTGCGGCGGCGGCGTTCGGCGGCGGGCACCGAATGGTAGAGCAATGCCAGCTCGACATTCTCGCGCACCGACAATTCGTCGACCAGGTTGAAGCTCTGGAAGATGAAACCGATCGAGGCCTTGCGGACTTCCGCCAGCTTGGATTCGGACAGGCCGGCGACTTCCTTGCCGTCGAACACATAGCTGCCGCTGGTCGGGCTATCGAGCATCCCCATCAGGTTGAGCAAGGTCGATTTGCCGCAGCCCGACGGCCCCATGATCGCGACGAATTCGCCGGGCATGATGTCGAGGTCGATCGCGTCGAGCGCGGTCGTCTCCACGGTGTCGGTGCGGTAGGTCCGCGACAGCGCGCGCATGTGCAGCATAAAGATCACTCCTTCGCGTTCGAAAGGTCGAGCCGATCCTTGTCGGCGAAACCGGTATAGGGACTGGTGATGACGCGCTCGCCGGCATCGAGTCCGTCGAGCACTTCGATGAAATCGGGGTTGCGGCGGCCGAGCCGGACCTGGCGCTTTACCGCGGTGCCGCCGTCGGGCGAGACGACGAAAACATAGGCGCCTCCGCTCTCGTTGTAGAAGGCGCCGTTGGGGATCAATTTGGCCGGTGCCGGGTCGCCCAGGGTCAGTTTGGCCTGAAGCGTCTGGCCGCGCTGCACGCCCTGAGGTTCCTCGCCCAGGAATTGCAGATCGACCTGGAACTGGCCGTTCTGCACCTGCGGGTAGATTTTCATCACGCGAGCGCGGAAGGTCTTTCCGTTCCAGTCGACGCTCGCCGACTGATTGACCTGGACGCGGCCGAGATAGAATTCGTCGACGCCGGCCTGGAGCTTGTTCTTGCCCGGCGAGTCGATCTGACCGATCCGCTCGCCGCGTTGCAGCGACTGGCCGATCTGGATCGAAAAGCCGGAGAGCTTGCCGGTGACCGGCGCCTTGAGGTTGAGCGCGTCGAGATTGTTGCGCGCGATGCCCAGACCCGCCGACATCGACTTCATCGATGCCTTTTGCTGGTCGAGCTGGCCCGATTGCAACCGCTCGTCGCTCGCCTGGCTGCGCCGAAGCACCGCGAGACGGCGTTGCTGATATTGGTAATTGTCGGTCGTGTCGTTGAACTGCTTGCCCGACACATAGCCCTTGGCCGCCAGCGGCGCCTCTCGCTCATATTGGCGGCGCGCCGTGGTGAGCGCGAGCTGCGCGTCGAGGATCGCGCGTTCGTTGGCCAGGCGGGTCTGCGACAGCGCGAGTTCCTGGCTGCGCATATTGTTGATCTGCTGCTCGACCTCGGTCTGGCGGGCGAGCGTCGAGAGCTGGAGTTCGGCATTGGACAGCATCGCGATCGGCTGGCCGGCGACGACATCGGTGCCGTCCTCGACCAGGACCTTGTCGACCCGCCCGCCCTCGATCGAATCGATATAGACGGTGAGCAGCGGCGTCACCTTGGCGCGCAGCGGGATGAAATCCTCGAACCGGCCGGTCTGCACGGTAGAGATCGTCAGCCGGTTCTTGGTCACCGTCTGCGACCCCGCGCCAGGCATGAACCACCAGAACAGGAGCGCGAGCACCAGTACCGCGCCGGCACCGATCGCGATCTTGACGTTGCGCGACAGGCCGCGGCGCTCGACCACCTTGTCCATCTGGCTACCGCTGACCGCCCGGTCAGGGGTCGCGGACGCCGCCGTCTTCAAAGACGCGATATTCACGAACGCTCGCTCCCGATTTGCAGCAGGAATAAAGAGTGTCCGTTTCCGGACACAGGTGTCCGGAAACGGACAGTGTCACTCTGGAGCGAGAAGGCGATCCGGACCGAGGAAATCTGGATCGCGGCGCTCCAGTGCGACGCCGGCTGAAAGAACAGCACCCAGCTCATGCCGAGTAACACGAGCACCGTGAGGAGTTTGCGGTTGGCTGCCGTGTCTTTCATCGGTTCTGTCCACCTTGTTTTGGTTCGTCACTCCCTCAGCACGATGCGTGCCAATTGAGGTTTAGGGTGCTTCCGAGCTCCGCTTTCCGTCGTCACCCCGGCCTTGTGCCGGGTCTGCCGCGCCTCCGGTGATGACCGCCGTTGGGCATACCAACTTCTCCCCCGTCATGCCGGGTTAGTCCCGGCATCCACCGTGCCCCGCACCCCATCTTCTTGGGATACGCGGCACAGTGGACCCCGGCACAACGCCGGGGTGACGCTTGGGAATAGGGGCGACGATTTCCTTTCCCGCTGGTCACAGGAGATATCCGAACGCTTCCGCAAAACCCCCTGGCACGGAAATTGATTGTCCGGTTCCGGACACCAGCTGTACGGAAGCGGGCAATGGCGACACCGGAATTCGATCTCTGCATCATCGTCGATGACGACGAGGACATTCTGATAGCGGCGCGGCTCGCGCTGCGCGGGCTGTTTCGCGAGCTGATCACGGTGTCGTCCCCCGAACGCGCCATCGCTGCTACTGCCGGGCGCCAGCCCGACGTCATCCTGCTCGACGCCAATTTCGCGCGCGGCGCGACCGACGCGCGCGAGGGGTTGGCGCTGCTCGACCGGTTGCTGACCAACGATCCCGAGGCGATCGTGGTGATGATCACCGCGCATGCCGGGGTGAACGTCGCGGTCGAGGCGATGAAGCGCGGTGCGACCGACTTCGTGTCCAAGCCCTGGGAGAATGAACGGCTGGTCCAGACGGTGCGCACCGCCGCCGCCCTGCGCCAGTCGCGCGCGACCGCAGACGGGCCGGCACCAACGCCGGCATCGTCGAGCGCGACGCGCGGGCCATCGCCGCTGATCGGCAGTGCCCCGTCGATGGCGCGGGTCCATTCGCTGATCGCCCGCGCCGCACCGACCGAGGCGAATGTGCTGGTGCTCGGCGAAAACGGCACCGGCAAGGAATTGGTCGCGCGCGCGCTGCATCAGCAATCGCACCGCGCCGATCGCGAGATGGTGACGGTCGACCTTGGCGCCATTGCCACCGAACTGATCGATTCCGAATTGTTCGGTCATGTCAAAGGCGCGTTCACCGACGCGCGCACCGACCGCGTCGGCCGCATCCAGGCGGCCGATGGCGGCACCTTGTTCCTCGACGAGATCGGCAATCTGCCGCTTCACTTGCAGCCCAAATTGCTGACCGTGCTCGAACAGCGCAAGGTCACCCCGGTCGGGGCGAACCAGCCGATCCCGATCGACATCCGCGTGATCGCCGCGACCAACATGACTCCGGCGATGCTGCGCGACGAGCGCCAGTTCCGGCAGGATCTGCTGTTTCGGCTCAATACGGTGGAGATCGACCTGCCGCCGCTGCGCGACCGCCGCGAGGACGTGCCAGCGCTGATCGACCATTATCTCAGTTTTTATGCCGAGCGGTACAAGCGACCGCGCCCCGAACTGTCGCCACAGGCGTTGGGAGCGCTGGTGGCATATGACTGGCCCGGCAATGTCCGCGCGCTGCGGCATGCGGTCGAGCGCGTGGTGATCCTGGCGGGCGACGGTCCGCTCGGGACCGAAGCTTTCGCCCTCGCGCCGGCGGCGACGCCACGCGTCACCGCCGAACCGGTGGTGTCGGACCTCAATCTCGATCGCGTTGAGCGGCGGCTGGTCGAGGAAGCGCTGAAGAAGCACGGCTACAACATCTCGTCCGCCGCGCACGAGCTCGGCCTGTCGCGGGCTGCGCTCTACCGCCGAATGGAAAAGCATGGGCTTTGACCGCCGCTTCGCGCTGATCCTGGTCGGCTGGCTGGTCGCTTGCCTGCTCGCGCTGATCGCGCTGACGGTGGCGATCGCAACCCCAGGCCTCGCCGCAGTCAGGATCGTCGCCGCCTTGCTCGTACTCGGCATGGTGGCCGGCCTGCTCCACCATATAGATCGCACCAATCGCACCGTCGCGCGCTTCGTCGAAGCCTTGCGCTATGGCGATTTCTCGACCCGGTTCGACGGCCGCGGCGGCGCCGGGTTCGATACGTTGGGCGGCGCGCTCGACGCGGCGATGCGCGGGCTGCAAGCGCAGCGCGACCGCACCGTCGAGGAGTTGCGGTTCCTCGAAGCGCTGACCGACGACGTTCCGGTGGCGTTGCTGACGGTCGACGCCGATCACGGCGTGACCTTGGTCAACAAGGCGGCGCGGCGGCTGTTTACCGCGCATCAGGGCACCCGGCCGGAAGATTTCACCGTCTATGGCCAGACCTTCGCCGCGCGCCTGGCCGATGGCGCCGCCCCCGCCGCCGAACTGCTGCTGTTGCGATCGGCGACCGGGCCGCAGCGCGCGATCGTGCGCAATGCCTCGCTCGAGCGGCTGGGGCTGATGACGCGGGCGATCACCGTCGAACCGGTCCAGGGGACGCTCGACGCGATCGAGATGGCGGCGCAGACCGACCTGGTCCGCGTATTGACGCACGAAATCCTCAATTCGCTGACGCCGGTGACCTCGCTGGCGTCGAGCACGGCGGACGTGCTGGCGGAACCGGAGCCCGACCTCGATCTCGCGCGCACCGCCGCCGGGACGCTGGCACGGCGCGCCGAGGGGCTGGAATATTTCATCCGCTCCTACCGCGCGGTCGCGCATGTTCCCGACCCGCGCCGCCAGCGGTTCAAGGTCGCAGCGTTCGTCCGCGACCTCGAACGCCTGTTCGCGGCCGAATGGCCAGACATAACGCTCGAGACCGAGGTGATGCCGGATCTCGAACTCGACGCCGATCCCGATCTATTGGCCCAGGCGCTGATCAACCTGTTGCGCAACGCCGCGCAGGCGACGCGCGAGCGCGACGAGCATCTGCTGGTCGAATTGCGATTGCTCGGCGACAGCGCGGGGACGCGGATCCTGGTGTCGGATCGCGGTCCGGGCGTGCCCGAGGCAATGCGCAGCGAGATCTTCCTGCCGTTCTTCACGACCAGGGCCAAGGGAACGGGGGTCGGCCTGAACCTGGTCCGCCAGATCGTGATCGCGCATGGCTGGACGATCGAAGTCGGCGAGGGCCTCGAAGGAGGCGCGGAGTTCAGGGTTTTCGTCCGGTGAGTGGACACCGATCCAATATCAACGCTTCCCTGGCGAAGGCCGGGGCCCAGCTACCGTGAACAATGTTTGAGCGCGATTCATGCGCTAATTAAGGGCACGAAACTGGGCCCCGGCCTTCGCCGGGGAGGCGTTTTACTGGGTGTCGGAAAGCAGATCCAATTCCGGCTCCCCTGCCCCCTCTTCCTCCAAGGTCGCCAGTGTCACGCCGACCAGCCTGATCCCTGCCCGCAGCGGAAACAAGGTCGCCACCAGCCGCTCGGCCACCGCGATCAGATCGGCGTGATTGGCGATCGCACCGCTCAGCGTCTTGCTGCGTGTGACGATGCGGAAATCGGCGTAGCGCACCTTCACCACCACGGTCTTGCCGGTCGTCCGGGTCCGCTCGCACCACGCCCAGACCTGATCCGCCATCCGCCGGACCTGTTCGAGCACCTGGTCCGGCGTGGTCAGATCCTGTTCGAAGGTCGTTTCCGATCCCGACGATTTGCGCGGCCGGTCGGGCGTGACCTCGCGATCGTCCTCGCCATGCGCGATCTTGTGATACCATAGCCCCGATTTGCCGAAATGCGCCTGGAGAAACGCCGGATCGCGCTCGCGCAGATCGGCGCCGGTGACGATCCCCAGTCGGTTGAGCTTCTCCGCGGTGCGCGGCCCGATGCCATGGAAACGCCCGACCTCCAGGCCGGCGACGAAATCGGCGCCGGTTCCCGGCGGGATGACGAATTGGCCGTTGGGCTTGTTGTGATCCGAGGCCAGCTTGGCGAGGAACTTGTTGTACGAAATCCCCGCCGAGGCGGTCAGCGCGGTCGCCTCGAAGATGCGTGCGCGAATCTCCCGCGCGGTGGCGGTCGCCGAAGGCAGCTCGCGCAGATTGGCGGTGACGTCGAGATAGGCCTCGTCGAGCGAGAGCGGCTCGACCAAGGGAGTATATTGCTCGAAGATGTCGCGGATCTGGCGTGAGACGCTGCGATAGACGTCGAATCGGTGCGGCACGAAGATCAAATCGGGGCATCGGCGCAAGGCGACGACGGAGGGCATCGCCGACCGCACGCCGAATGTCCGCGCCTCATAGCTTGCCGCCGCGACGACGCCCCGGCCGGTCGCCGATCCCACCGCCACGGGCCGGCCGCGCAACGCCGGATCGTCGCGCTGTTCGACCGAGGCGAAAAAGGCATCCATGTCGATATGGATGATTTTACGCGTCATAATGGACGAAATGACGCGCCCCCAACCTCTTGGCAACCGTCCACGACGAGAGCAGGATGGTGTCGGGGCTCGAAAGGGGCGCCGCGTAAAAAGGGGGGGTCGTATGAGGAATAGTCGCTTCGGCAGGGGCTTGAGCGCGATCGCTGCGCTCGCGATGGTTTCGAGTTGCGGTGGCGGCGGTGGCGGATCTGCGAGCGGAACCGGAGGCACCCCGACCCCTACCCCCACTCCGACGCCGACCGCGACTCCGACGCCGACCGCCGGTTGCACGTTGCGCGAGCGTCAGGATTGGGCGTTCGCCCAGCTCAAGGAATGGTATCTGTTCCCCGACACGCTGCCGGCGAGTCTCGACCCGACGCCTTATGCGTCGGTCGAAGACTATATCGACGCGCTGACCGCGACCGCACGCTCGCAGCACAAGGATCGCTATTTCACCTATCTGACCTCGATCGCCGCGGAGGATGCCTATTACAATTCGGGATCGAGCGCGGGCTTCGGTATCCGGCTGGGGCTGACCAGCACCAATCGCCTGTTCGTGACCGAAGCGTTCGAGGGCGGGGCAGCGCTCAACGCCGGGATCGATCGCGGGACGGAAATCGTCGCGATCGGCACCAGCAGTTCGAATCTGCGCAATGTCAGCGACCTCATTGTCGGTTCCGACACCAGCGCGTTGAGCAATGCGCTCGGTCCCGACACCGCGGGCACTTCCCGCGTGCTGCGCGTGATGTCGCTCACCGGCGTGACCAGCACCGTCACGGTCACCAAGACCCAATTCGCGCTCGACCCGGTGTCGAGCCGCTATGGTGCCAAGATCATTTCCGATGGCGGGCAGCAATTCGGCTATATCAACCTCCGCACCTTCATCAATCCGGCCGAGCAACCGTTGAAGGACGCGTTCCTGCGGTTCAGGACCAACGGCATCACCAACATCATCATCGACTTGCGCTACAATGGTGGCGGGCTGATCTCGGTCGCCGATTTGATGGGCGATTTGATGGGGGCCAATCGCGCGCCGACCGACGTGTGGGAATATATGACTTTCCGCCCGGAAAAATCGGCGGAGAACAGCAATCATACGTTCACGCTGATGTCGCAGTCGATCGCGCCGACCAAGATCGCGTTCATCGGCGGCGGCGGCACCGCGTCGGCGAGCGAACTCGTGATCAACGGCATGGTCCCCTATCTCCACGCCAATGCCGGCCTCATCGGCTCGAACACGTACGGCAAGCCGGTCGGCCAGATCGCGATCGACAAGACCGCATGCGACGACCGCTTCCGCGTCATCGCCTTCGCGATCCAGAATGCGGCGCATAACGGCGCTTATTATGACGGCCTTGCCAGCTTCATGGAGGCGAGCTGCCAGGCGAGCGACGACATTTCGTATCAGTTGGGCGACCCGAACGAGCAATCCACCCGCCGCGCGCTCGATTATCTGGAAGGCAAGAGCTGCACCCCGGTCACCGCGAGCGCCAGCACCAACACGGCCGGCGGGCCGCCGCATGCAGCCAGGGCTCAACTACCGGTGACGGAACAGGCACGCGAATTGCTGACGCCCGATCGCCCGTCGACGCCGCAGCGCGAAGTGCCGGGGCTGTTCTAGGCCGTGAAGCCATGAACGACCGCTATCTGCATCTGGGGCTGAAAGGCGCTATTGGGTGGATTGTGTTGAAAAAGTCCCGAGGAGCGAGCTGAACGCGCATAGAAAGCAACGATCGGTCGCGTGCCCGCTCGGTTCGCTCATAGTCATTTATAGAAGCTATCCTGCTGCAACATCATTACGGACACCCCGACGGAAATCACGCCTGCAGAGTTTTTCAACACAATCGGGTAGAAAGCGATCCGGCAGCTCTACGGAGCGAAGCGGCGTTCATCAGGCCTGTTACAAGATATATTGAAGAAATATTTTTTGACTTTCAGGCCGCGCCTCGACGTCGCGGCACCTTAACAGCAATAGGTAGACAGCAGGGCCCGAGGAAAGTCGCTTACATGCCGATATTGCACGATCCTTATGCGGACATCGATAGATTGCGCTGGGCGCTCACCTTTCTGGGGCTGATCGCAATCTTGCTGAGCTATAGCTTTCTGATCGCCAAGCTTCCAAAATTCTGGAAGTTCAGAGCCTTTAACTCGGCCGAGGTCTTCGTACTCGCGTTCTTTATATCTATCCCCTGCCAGCTTATACCTGTACCATTCTATACAAAAGACCCGCACGTAAAAGCGGCGAATTATAGGTGGCCAAACGGATGTGAGCAGAAGTATTACAAGTGGCTTGCTCCGATATCGAGGGCCTGTGGTGCGGAATATTACGAGATCAAAAATTACCGTGACTATGGACTCTTTACAAACTCAAAGCACATTGAAAGAGGGTATTTTCGCGTAGGCAATGATGCTTTGCTAATTGAGTGTTTTTCTGGATCATTTAAACCGCAAGCGTGCGAAGTCGCTGAGGTCAAGCGTAATTTTTTTTATCAGTGACCTTTCGAGGTGTTGACAGAGTCAGCCGCAGTTTAGGTGCAGCCCATCCGCCGCATCGGCTCGGCATCACCTAACATCCGTACAGTAGAACGGCCGGTTTTGAGAAGATGCACAAGCTGCCCCAGTGGCCAACATTGGGGCGCTTCCGGACTGGCCACTTTTTATGACCCTGCGGCTGGTATCCGCTAGCGAAAGGACGCCATCCGCGAGCGATCGATTAGGAGGAGGAGGTCGGCAAAGGTTGCGACAGGCGTGCTACGGCCTAAGTTGGCCGCAATGCCCGAAAACCAGTCCCCTATCCCCGCCGCGACCCTGATCCTGATGCGCGATCGTGGCGGCATGCCGCCGGAGATCCTGATGGTCGAGCGCGCCAAGGCGATGGCGTTCGCCGGCGGTGCCCTGGTGTTTCCGGGCGGGCGAGTCGATCCGGGCGACCGCGCGCTGGCGGCCGAACTCGGTCGCGATGCCGAGGATGCGCCGGCGCGGATCGCGGCGATCCGCGAGACGATCGAGGAAGCGGGCGTGCCGGTCGGCCTCAGTTCGGCGCCCGACGCCGCGACGCTGATCGCGTTGCGCGAGGGCCTTCATGCCGGCGAGGCGTTCGGACTGCTGCTCGATCGGCACGGCCTGTCGATCGATCTCGACGCCTTGACCTGGTTCGCTCGCTGGCTGCCCGCGCACGCCCATATGCGGATCTTCGACACACGCTTCTATCTCGCGCGCGCGCCCGAACACGGCGCCGCGGCGACGGTCGATGCGACCGAGAATGTGCGCCTGTTCTGGGCGAGCGCGGCCGAAGTGCTGGCCGAGTGCGATGCCGGCCGCGCCACGGTGATCTTCCCGACGCGCCGCAACCTCGAACGGTTGGCGCAATATGACAGCTTCGGCGAAGCGGTCGCCGCCGCGCACGCCTTTCCGCCGCGCACGATCACGCCGTGGAGCGAAGAGCGTGAGGGCGTGCCGCATCTCTGCATCCCCGACGATCTGGATTATCCGGTGACCAGCGAAACCCTGCATTCGGCGATGCGGGGATGACACGCCGCCGCAGGCGCCGCGCGCGCCGAACGCGCCGTTCTCAGCGGCGCGGCTGGACCATGCTCGTCTTTTTCGCCGCCCTGTTCGTGCTGGTGGTTGGCGTGCTCCATTTCCGCAATCGGCCGCAGGACCTGCCCTGGACGCCGCTCGATCTCGGCCAGCCGATCGGGTGGTTCACCGGGAGCAAACTCGCCGCGCTCGACGATGATTATCCGCAATGCCGCGCGCTGCTGGAGCGCGCCGGCGTGCACTTCGCCGAACTCGAGCCGATCGAGAAAGGTCAATGCGGCTATGCCGACGCGGTGCGGCTCGATCCCGGTGGCGCACGCGCGATCGGCTTCGATCCGGCCAAGCCGGGCATGGCCTGCTCGGTCGCCGCGGCGTTGTCGATGTGGGAGTGGAATGTCGTCCAGCCCGCCGCTCTGCGCCATTTCGGCAGCCGGATCGCCAGGTTCGAGCATTTCGGAACCTATAATTGCCGCCCAATCGCGGGCAGCACGCACCTCAGCCAGCATTCCTATGCGCGCGCGATCGACATTGCCGGGTTCGTGCTGGCGGATGGGCGGCGGATCACGGTCGCGCGCGATTGGCGGGGGGATGACGAGAAAGCGGCGTTCCTGCGTGAGGTTCGCGATGGCGCGTGCGGGCTGTTCTCGACCACCTTGTCGCCCGATTACAATGCCGCGCATCACGATCACCTGCATCTCGACGAGCAGCCGCGCGGCGGGTGGCGGGCCTGTCGCTGAAGCGCGTCAGGCCCGCCTGAGGAAGTTCAGTTCGGCAAGGCCGCCGAGGTGTCGACCTTTTCGACCCAGGCCGGGAAGAAGCTGGGCTGGCGGTTCGACCAGCCGGACGCGGTCGCCGCAGCCTCGCTGATCGACTGCAGCAGCTTGCGGCGCAGGTCGGGGTGAAGGTGCGGCAACGCCGCCGCCGCGCAGAACGCACCGGGCAGCCACGGCCGGACCTCGGCACCGATCAGGCGCTCGTAGAGGAAGCGATAGGCCGAAAAGCTGGTCAGCCGCCCCTGCCCCAGGTCGAACGCGCTGACCGTGATCAGCGGCGCCATGAAAATCTCGACGGAGTCGAGCCCGCTATCGTCGGGGACGATCGTGCGAATCTCGTCGAGCCGGTCATAGACCCGCGCCTGGGCGCGAATCGATGCCGCCTCCACGGTGTCGCGCGACCAGCGCGACAGCGCATCCTCACGCTCCAGCCCGACATCCAGGCTGCGGCGCACATAACGCTGCGTCGCTGCTGAAAAGCCCGCGAATTCCTTAATCTCGGCCAATGTCATCGCGCCGTCGGCCGGTCTCTTACTGGCACTCATCTGAACACCCCACCCGCTTACCAATGGAAGGGCATCATGCGCTCAGATGGTTAACGCCATGCTTAACGCGTCGTCGCCCTGCGTTAAGCATGGAATCATAGACTGTGCTGCGGCGCAACAAAGTTTGCGACGAAGCGAGCTTCGCGCGCGGATCGGTCAAAAAGTGAGGGATTTAGGCAACGCTTTGTTACGCGGGCGGCGTGCGAGGACGCCGTTCGCGGTATCCCAGGGTCAGCTGTCCTGTTGCCTTTCGGCCTCGGCCGCTTCGTCGAATCCCGACGATTTGGGCGGCTCGCCCTTGTCGCCGGGCTGCGTTGCCGAGGGCGGGTCGGATGCGTCCATCGATTCGTCGAGGCCGCGATCGAGCTGGGCATCCTCGTTTTCGGGGTCCTTCTTCAGGCGCTTTTCGATCGACTTGTCCTGGCCGGCGTCCTGGCGCGGGTCCTGTGCGACATGCTCGGAACTGTCGCTCTGCCGATCGCGATCGGTCGCTGGAATGTCGGTCACGTCACTCTCCTACTCGGCCCGCACGGACCGATGTTACGCAAGCAAAACGTATGGGCGACAGGGGATGTTCCAAAAGAAAAGGCCCGGCGGATCGTTCCGCCGGGCCCATTTCTCGTGTCGCTGTCGCCTGCCGTTTAGTTGCGGTTCGAGCCGAACAGGCGGAGGATGAACAGGAACATGTTGATGAAGTCGAGGTACAGGTTGAGCGCGGCCATGATCTTGACCCGCCCCTCATTCGGCGTGCCCGCTACATAGCTGTACATCGCCTTGGTCTTCTGCGTGTCCCACGCGGTCAGGCCGGCGAAGATCAGCACGCCGAGCACGCTGATCACCAGGCCGAGCGGCCCCGAATGCAGGAACATGTTGACCAGGCTGGCGACGATGATGCCGACCAGGCCAATGATCAGGAACGTCCCGAACGCCGACAGATCGCGCTTCGTGGTGTAGCCATAGAGGCTGAGGCCCGCAAAGCCCGCCGCGGTGGCGAAGAACGCGCCAGCGATCGAGGAGGCGGTATAAGCGAGGAAGATCGTCGAGAGCGACGCGCCGAGCAAGCCGGCATAGGCCCAGAACAACGCCTGCAGCGTTCCGGTCGCCATCCGCTGCTGGCCGAAGCTCATCGCGAAGACGATGCCGAGCGGCGCCAGCGTGACGATCCAGCCCAGCGCCGACAATCCGCCGGTCTGGAAATTGACCAGCGCCTGGATGGCGCCCGACGCATAGACGCCCAGCGCAACGACGCCGGTCAGCAGCACGGCAGAGGCCATGTAGTTATAGACCGACAGCATGTACGCCCGCAGTCCCTCGTCATACGCGGCGCCGCGCGCGTCGACCGCCGCGCCGAAGGGCGCCATGCCGGAACGAGGATCAGACCAATTGGCCATCGAAAACTCCTTTGCCCGGCCACAACGGCCGGATGCGGCCAATATCGTAGGTACTGGTGCGCTATTCAAGCGAAACACGACAGCCAGCAACATTCGGAAACAATCGGCAAATGGGTTAAGGGTCCCAGCCCATGCATCGCCTGTTCGTCGCGCTCCGTCCGCCGCCCGACATTCGCCGCCGCCTGAGCGAGTCGATGGGTGGCGTTCCCCATGCGCGCTGGCAGGATGACGAGCAGCTTCATCTGACCGTCCGCTATATCGGCGAAGTCGACAGACCGATGGCCGAGGATGTCGCGCTGGCGCTTGGCCAGGTCCATGCCGCGTCGCCGCGCGTAGCGCTCCAGGGTGTCGGCGCGTTCGACAAGAAGGGCCGAGTCGATGCCTTATGGGCGGGTGTCGCGCCCCCGGACGATCTGGCGCGATTGCACAAGAAGGTCGACCAGGCGCTGGTCCGGCTGGGCCTCGAACCCGAAGGACGCGCTTACCTGCCGCATATCACGCTCGCGCGCATCCCGCGCACCGCGGGTTTCGGGCCGGCGATCGAACGCTGGATCGCCGATCATGCGGCGTTTTCCAGCGAGCCGTTCGAGTTCAGCCACCTGACGCTCTACGAAAGCCATCTGACCGGCGAAGGCGCGCGGTACGAGCCGGTCGCGCGCTGGGCGCTGGATTGAACACTACCGTCGTCCCCGCGAAAAACGCCTCCGTTTGAAGATTGAATCACGTTTGGAAGGGATCGACTTCGTACCCCAATTCGTCATGCCGGGCTCGTCCCGGCATCCACCGGGCAGCTAAGCCTAGCCCTTGAGCCTCGTGTCCCGCGCTTGCGGCACGGTGGACCCCGGCACAAGGCCGGCGTGACGCTGGGAGTTAGGCGCGCAGAACATCGATCCCCCCCAGATACGGGGACGTGGTCTAAGCCCTACCCCTTGGCCAACACCCCGCAAGCGACCCGCGCGCCGCTATTGCCCGAGGGATCGGTCTTCAAATCGTCGGCGGCCGCGTGGATCACCATCGCCGCGCCGTCGGCATCCATCAGCGCGTCGAAGCTGCCGCCCGCCAGCTGCGTGGTGAGCGTGCCGCGGCCGTCGGCGCCGATCATCAGATTGGGCATGTCGCCTTCGTGCGGCCCCTGGGGGTTCATCGATCCGTGCTTCATGTTGGTCGGGTTCCAATGTCCGCCCGCGCTCGCGAAATCGGGCACCTCGCACTTGCCGATTGTGTGCAGGTGCGCGCCGTGCATCCCAGGTGGCAGATCGTGCGCGTCGACCGACACGCTGAGGCCGCCATCGACTTCGCGGACCGTCACCTTGCCAACGTCCTTACCCGCCGCGGTCACGAGGGCTGCGGTCGCGATCCGCCCCGCCGCCACGGACGGCGCTTCCGTGCTCGTCCCGTTGGTGGTGCATCCCACCAGCACCATCGGTGCGAGCGCCATCATCGCCGCCAGTCCGCGCATCCCGTTTCTCCCTGTGATCCGATCGCGACAAGTATCGACGCGCCGCGATTGTTCCGCAAGCGTCGCGCGGCGGCGATTTTGCTCGCCGTGAAGGCCGCATAGTACCGTATGCAATCCCCCCTCCCGCTTGCGGGAGGGGTTAGGGGAGGGCATGTCGATCATGAGTTCGGAGGCGAACCGGGAGGCAAACACGCCCTCCCCCCGACCCCTCCCGCAAACGGGAGGGGAGATTAGGGAAGCAGACAGGGAGAACCAACTATGCGCGGCAAGTGGTTGCTGTTGCTCATGATCGCGCTGGCGGCATGCGGCCGCGACCAGAATGATCCGCGGCCGCCGCGAGTCGATTCGGCGCCGGTCATGCCCAAGCTCGCTTCCACCCTGGTGGTGCCGGTCGACGTGCGGCTCGCCGACCTGGAGAGCGAGCTCAATCGCGCCACGCCGCAAACCCTGTGGTCGATCGACCAGCGCGAGGAGAAATGCGTGCCGGCACAGCGCCTGACCGCCTGCGCGATCAAGCGCAAGGACGGCAGCTGCCGCATCGGCATCAAGAAGCTGAAAGTAACGCCCGATCTGTCGTGCCGCATCGTCGGCCAGGTGACGCGCGGACGCATCGCGCTGGGCGGCAGCGGGGGTAATATCGTCATCACCTTGCCGGTTCGCGCCACGGTCAGCGCGCGCGATGTCGGTGGGATCATCAAGCGCGAAACTGCGACCGGCGCCGCCAGCGTCCGCGCGGTGGCGAAATTGGGGATGACCCGCGCCTGGCAACCGACCGCGACGGTGCGTATCGCCTATGACTGGACCAACCCGCCCGGAGTCACGATCCTGGGCAAGCGCATCACTTTCGTCAGCAAGGCGGATGCGAAACTGGCGGGGGTGATTGCCGGGCTGGAACGCAGCCTGCCGCAACAGCTCGCCAAGGTTCAGGTGCGCGACAAGGTCGCGGCGGCCTGGCGCGGGGCGTTCAGCACGTTGCTGCTCAATCGCGACAAGCCACCGGTGTGGATGCGCGTCACGCCGCAACGGCTGGGGGTGCAGGGTTATAGCGTGCAGGGCCGCAACCTGTTGCTGACCATTGCCGCCGAAGCCAATGCGGAGACCTTTGTCGGGATCAAGCCCGACGCGCCGCCCCCCACGCCGCTGCCGCCCGCCGCTCCGCGCATCGGGCAGCGCGGCCTCAGGTTCAACATCCCTGTCCTCGCCGATTATGGCGAGCTGGAACCGGTGGTCGAGCGCGCGCTGGCCAAGCGCGCCGCGCGCGGCATCGCCCTGCCCAAGCTCGGCGCGGTCGACGTCAAATTCGGCGACGTGACGATCTACGCGACCGAGAACGGTCGGCTGGCGGTCGGCGTACCGGTCAGGGCGAAGCTAAAGAGCGGCTATCTCGGCGAGCGGCGCGGCGAGGTCTGGCTGACCGGCCTACCGTTCAACGAGCCCGATTCCGAAGTGATCCGCGTCGACGCCCTGCAAATAAAAACGCGCAGCGACAGCAAGGCGGTCGACCTGCTGGTCGCCTTGTTCACCGATCCCGATACGGTCGGCGCGATCCAGGCCGCGCTGACCGAGAATTTCGCCAAGGATTACGACCATGTCCTGACCGCGGCGCGGCGCGCACTGGCCGCGCGCCGCGAGGGCGATTTCCAGCTCTCCGCCAAGATCGACGAGGTCCATCACGGGCGGATCATGGTGACCGGCGCCGGGCTGTTCCTGGCGGTCGAGGCGCGCGGGGCGGCGTCGGTGCTGTATCGTCCGCGGCGGTGAACCTTCCTTGGCCTGTTCCGGGGTTCGCCGAGCAGCGTGCAGAGGCGCCGAGGTTCAATTCGATGGCCCGGCGGCTTTGCTCGGTTAAGGACGACGTCGCGTAGCTGTCTTGACCACCCACCGGACGAGCAATCCGACGCTCAGGGCGAGGACGACGGAGGGCAGCAAGACTTGGCTCAGAAAACCCTTTTTGCAGGCAGTGTCCGGCACGCAATCGCCCAAAGCATCGGCGAGCAGAAGCATCATGAAGACAGGAACGCCCAAGGCGGCGGAGGCAATACAGCCCCAGCGGCCTTCGACAGTCCGCCCGCCTAGATATCCACCGTCGCTCATGGGCATCGGATAGATCAATGCTCGGCACTCGCAAAGAAGCGCCTAGAGGACGCTCGTTCCAAACGAACGTGAGCCGATAACAACGCTGACAAACCGAAACATTCAAGGACATCGCCGCCTCGGATCGACGGATGACCGGTGGCGGATTCTGTCAAATCTCCGCCGTTGCTGATAAGGTTTTCTTCGTGCGCCCCGATCGTCAGGCATCGTGGGCCGGAGACAAGGCGTCCTACATGCGGACGCGTAAGGGGTCAGGAAGCAAATATGCCGCGCGGCGAGTGGATCGCAAAAGGTGTCTGCATCATCGACGACTTCCTGTCGGAGTCGGAGTGCGCCGCGCTGATCGCACGCAGCGAGGCGATCAATTATGACGTGGCACTGATCTCGCGGCCATCCGGGCCCGCGCGCGTGGCGGAAATCCGCAACAATGATCGGGTGATACTGGACGATCCGGATTACGCAGACGAGCTATGGGCTAAGCTCGACGGGGCCATTCTACCGATATTTCAAAAAATCTGGCGCCCATGCGGCCTGAACGAACGCTTGCGCTTCTATCGCTATGAACCCGGGCAGTTTTTCGACTGGCACAGCGACGGTCGATTTTGGCGATCGCAACAAGAGGAAAGCCATTTCACCTTCATGATCTATCTCAACGATGATTATGAGGGCGGCGAGACGGCTTTCCGCGCCTTGCCAGATCACCAGGACGAAGACCTCATCGTCTCACCGAAGAGGGGGATGGCGCTCATCTTCCATCATCCCCTTTGGCATCGTGGCAGCGAGGTCCGGCGCGGCCGCAAATACGTGCTCCGTTCCGATATCATGTTCCGGCTCGACCTGGGCGATGGGGACTGATCGCTGGGCGCAAAGGAGCGGCAATCGGGCAATGATATCGCAACGTTCGCCGCGTTAGGACGCGCTATGGGCACGACTGCCATCCTCTGGTCGCTCGCGACGATTGGTGCCTTGGCTGGCCTGTTTGCCGGCTTGATACGTTTGTCACGGATGCTGCCTGTACGTCGCCCGATCAGAATCCTGGGCGCGATCGCGTTGTGGTTCGTCGCATCGACTGCCACATGCTGGCTGTTGTTCGCGCGAGCTGACGCCGCAGCGGCGCTCATCCACGGGCGGAACGCCGGCACGCCTCTCGTGTACCTCTATTTCTGGTTTCTCGCGATTATCCCCGCGCCAATTCTCGGCGGCGCCATCGCGTCCCTATTCCGATGGGAGGATTGAGCCCAGGCTCAATCCTGCGCTTTCTGGAACTCCGCCGCCGCTCGCCGCGCCTCGCCGCGGCGCCGGGCGCGCTGGCCGTAGAGGAAGGTCCACAGGGTCAGCGCGCCCATCGTCGCGTAGCCGACGATGGGGCCGACGATGAGGTAGGTGCGGATGCTGAGCGCGAAGACAAGCGCCACCGACACCGCGACATTGGCGAGCAGGCCCAGGCCCCAGACCAGGGTCATCACCGTCATCGTGCGGCGGAAGCCGGCATGGACCTGGAGCGCCTCGAACTCCTGCGCCTCGTCGGCAGACTTGCGGCGCATGCTCGCCCGCGCGAGCTGGTAGATCAGCGGCTTGCCGATCGCCGCCGAGCCGAGAAAGACCAAGGCGATCACCCCGGTGACGAGGTTCTCGCGCAGCTGCAGGAATTTGGGCCCGCCGCCGCCGATCATCGCCAGCAGCGACAGCACGATGCCCGCCACCACCAGCGCCGAGAGCGCATCGACCCGGCGATGGCGCGCGAACTCGACCAGACTCCACGCGATCGGCGGCGCCGACGAGAGGAGCAGGGCTCGCACGTCGCCGAGCGAGGCTTGGGCATAGGAGTAGATCGCGAACGGCAGGATGAAATTGACCAGCGCCTCGACCAGGACATGGCCGCCATTGTTGCGAAGATAGGCGACGATCCGCGCACCCAATCCGATCTTCTCGTTCACCCGCGCTTCCTCGCTACCCCGCTGGCAAGGATAAGGCAGCGGGTGGATGCTGCAAGTGCGGGAGGGAAGGCGCTGCGGGCGGATTGGCGTATTCAGGAGGGACGTCGCTTACGGTCGACGCGACTCTGGAAGCGCGGCGTGCTCCTGCGCAAGCAGAAGCCCAGGGTAGCGAAATCCCTGAACACCCTGGGCTCCCGCTTTCGCAGGAACACAGACCAGCCAGATCCGCCCTGTTGAGTTGGCATCATAACCCTGTTGCGCTCAAAATTGGTTGCGCTACCATAGCGCGATAAGCACGAACATCGGGGAGAGGAAAATGCGGATCGTCAAGCGCGTCATTGGCATGTTGGCAGTCCTGCCCATGCTGTTCGCGGCAACACCAGGCTGGGCCGATCCCGAGCAGCCGCGCAAGGTCGAGATCGACCTTTCCCGCGCCGGCGCGCCGGTCGATCGCTTCTTCGATCTGTCGATCGGGTCGGATTATCCCGGCACCTTGATCCGCGACGACAGCCAGGCGCAGCTCGCGACCGCGACGAAAGAGCTCGGCTTTCGCTACATCCGCTTCCACGCGATCTTCCACGACGTGCTCGGCACGGTGCGCGAGACGAACGGCAAGATCAGCTATGACTGGTCGGGGATCGACCGGCTCTATGACGCCTTACTCGCCAAGCATATCCGCCCGTTCGTCGAACTCGGCTTCACGCCCAATGCCATGAAGACGTCGGAACAGACGATCTTCTATTGGAAAGGCAATACGTCGCATCCCAAGCCGGACGCGTGGCGCGACCTGACCGATGCGTTCGTCCGTCATCTGCGCGATCGTTACGGCGCCGAGGAAGTCCGCCGCTGGTATTTCGAGGTGTGGAACGAGCCCAATCTCGACGGTTTCTGGGAAGGCGCGGACAAGCCCGCTTATTTCGCGCTCTATGACCTGACCGCGCGCACCATCAAGGCGATCGACCCGGCCCTGCGCGTCGGCGGCCCCTCGACCGCGGGTGCCGCCTGGGTGCCCGAATTCCTGGATCACGCCGCCAAGAACGGCACGCCGGTCGATTTCGTCACGACCCACACCTACGGCGTCGACGGCGGCTTCCTCGACGAGCAGGGCAAGGCCGACACCAAATTGTCGCCCTCGCCCGACGCGATCGTCGGCGACGTCCGCCGCGTGCGCGAGCAGATCGAGAAGTCGCCCTTCCCCGGCCTGCCGTTGTTCTTCAGCGAGTGGAGCACGAGCTACACGCCGCGCGACTTCGTCCATGACAGCTATATCAGCGCGCCCTACATCCTGACCAAGCTGAAGGCGACGCAGGGCCTGGTCCAGGGCATGAGCTATTGGACCTATACCGACCTGTTCGAGGAGCCGGGCCCGCCGCCCACGCCGTTCCATGGCGGGTTCGGGCTGATGAACCGCGAAGGCATCCGCAAGCCGGCATGGTTCGCCTACCAATATCTCCACGCCTTGCGCGGGCGGACGGTGGCGGTCGCCGACGCCAACGCGATGGCGGCGGTCGACGCCCGGCGTATCAGCATGGTCCTATGGGACTGGCACCAGCCCGAGCAGAAGCTGAGCAACAAGCCGTTCTACACGCGCCTGCTTCCGGCCACGCCCAGTGCGCCGATCCTGGTCGACCTGCGCCATGTCAAGCCGGGCCGCTATCGCCTGCGCATCAACCGCACCGGCTATCGCGCCAACGATCCGATGTCCGCCTATATCGACATGGGCATGCCGGACTCGCTCAGCCCGACGCAGCTGACCAAGCTGCGCACGCTGACCCGCGACCTTCCCGAAAAGGATAATGTCGTTCGCGTCGGCGCCGATGGCCGGCTGACGACGCGGATCGCGATGCGCAGCAACGACGTGGTGCTGGTGACGCTCGACCCGGTGAAGTGATCCGGGCAGCGTGGTTTGCCCGGCCCAGGCAAACCACGCCCGATCGGCTCCCCGGGGATCAGCCCCGCTTCTTTTCCTCATGCGATTGCCCACGCGGCTGTGCGCGCGGCGGCGCCGGTGGCCGGGCCGGGCGGGCCTGCGGCGGGCGGCCGCCGGGAGGGCCAGCCATTGGCGGCCGAGGCGGCGCGAAGCCGCGCGCTCCACCAGGCTGCGGCGGCATGCCGGCGAACCGCTCCTGCGGTGGTCGCGCGACATGAGGATTGCCCGGACGCGGCGCCCTCGGCGGACCATTATCGAGCCGCACGCCACCAGGCTGTCCATAGCCCTGGAAGGTTGGCGGCCGGCGGACGGCGACCGCCGGCCTGGCGCCCGGGCCGCCGGGTCCGCCAAATCCGGGCGCGCCGCCATGCGCCGGTGCCGGCATGCCCTGTGTGCCGGGCCGCGGCGCCCCGCCGAGCTGGGCAGCCAGCGCGGGCCGCGGCATAAAGGGCCGGCCCGCCGCCTGCGCTCTGATCACGCCGGGGCCGCTCAGCCGCGCGGGCGCCATGGTCGCGGCGACCGGCGGCGCCCCGCGATTGGCGGAGGCGAACATCTGCGGCGCGCGGCGCGCCGTCTCGAAATGCCGTTGCTGATCGGCGGTCGGCGCCAGATGCGGCTCGCGGCTCGCCGCGAGCAACGCCGGGGTGGGACGCATCTGCACGCCGCCCGGGCCGCCGTTGAAGCTGACCTTGTTGACGGTCGTGTTGTTCACGATCACCGTCTTGTTATAAACATTGGTGATGTTGACGTTGGTGACGTTGGTCACCGACCGGTTGTAGAAATAATGCGGCCCGCGCCAATAACCGCCCTCATAGCCCAGGCCGGTATAGCCGAAGCCGTAAGAGATGCCGCCATACCAGCCGACATGGGTGCCCCAATAACCGGTGTGGAAGACATAGGCGCCATTGCTCCATCCCCACCAGGGCGGCGTCCAGACATAGCCGGGCCGCGGCGCCAGCGCCCAGGTGCCGGGCACCCAGAAATAGTCGTCGACATCGTCGTCCCACGCCCAATAGCCGGGCAGCCAGATATAATCCGGCCCGGGCAGCGGCGGCTGAACATAGACTGGCAAGGGCGGCGGCATGGTGCGAACCGAAATGTTCACGAAAAGCTGGGCCTGCGCGGGGGCTGCGGCCATGGGAATGGCGGCGGCGGCCAGCAGGACCATGACGCCGAGACGATAGCGAGCCATAAATCCTCCGTGGATCGAGCCGGCGGGGGGTACCGGCGCGCGCACCTAGCGACCGCGATCCTGAACGCGGAATGACGCAGCGGTATCGAGGGCGTTCAGGAAAATCGGTGCCGCTTCAGTACCATAGGTCCGGCATTCCCAATCCATCGCCAAATCGCGCCGAAGCGCCCGGCGGTTTCGATGAAGCGATTGGCGTTCCACCGCGGGCGGGCGCGTGGTGTCGAGCGCGGTGCATGCGGCAAGCGATCCAATGCAGCACGGGCATCTGGTTGGCGACGTGCCGGCGTTGTTGGTGGTGACGGTGGTGCTGGGTGGGTTGATGATGGCGGAGGGGCGGCGGCGTCGCGTTTAGGGGATAGCAGTTGGCACCGTAATTTCCTGCAGGGCTAAGCGCTTGCCCGCCGGTAGAACGCCAGGGAGCCGGCAAGGACCAGGAGCGCGCCGCCGCACATCCGGTCGAGCCAAAGCGCCCCGGACGTCCGCAACATCCTGACCGCGTGAGATCCGAGCAGGGCGTAGCCGAACATGACCAGGAAATCGATGCTCGCAAACACGATGGCGAGCACCGCATATTGCCCGACCTGAGGTGCAACGGGATCGATGAACTGCGGCAGAAAGGCGGAAAAAAACAGATAGCCTTTGGGATTCGTCACCGCCACCAGGAAACTCTTGAAAAAGATCGACCAGGCCGACCCGGACCCGTCGCGACCCGCGGACCGAAGCCGTTGGTCAAGGGTTCCCTTGGAGCGCAGAAGCATGACGCCGAGAAAGGCGAGATAGCCGACACCGATCCATTTGACGACGCCGAACCAGAATTCCGAAGCGGCAAGCAGCGCCCCCAACCCAAGGGCAACGGCGCCGATCAGGACGACATCGGACAGCATTGCTCCAATCATGCCGAAGCAGGCAGAGCGCACGCCGAACCGCGAACCGTTGGTGAGCGCGAGCAGCACGGTCGGACCGGGTGTCGCAATGCCGATGAAGGCCACCACGGCAAATACAAGAACGGTCATCTCGGCCATATTTTCGCCCCTCGATCGGACTTCTGTTGCCGCACTATTCGCGAAAACCTCGCAACATGCGACACTCCCGTGGTTAAAACATGTTGCGTAGCGAGCTTCAGGATTTTTGCGACCAGCGCCGGGCGGGCGCGGGCGTCACGGCGAAGATGAGGCAGCGCGGGCATTTGGTCGGCGATGTGCTGGCGTTGTTGGTGGTGGCGGTGCTTGGTGGGTTGATGGTGACGCAGGGGCGGTGGCGTCGCGTTTGGGGTTATTGCACGTGGCACCGTAATTCGTAATTCGGCACCGTAATTCCAGGCCAGCATCGGCGGAGCGCTACCGCAACTCCCCTGGCTCGGTGTCGCGTCAATCGAAATGCTCTTAATCACCTCGGTCCTTGGCAGACCGCCCGCGCGCGCGTAAATTAGACCCATGACAGCACTCGCCACTTTTTTGAGACGAAATACGATCTCCGAAGCGAGCCCACTTCCTCTTGTTCACACCACGCGATCATACAATATCAGCGACATAAAAAATAAAAATACCATAACAAAATCCCCTTGCCGCCATTTCGATGGGCAGGATTTAGTATATTTATTTGTTGGACGGCCAGCATACAGAAGAAAAAACACTGAATCTGAGGCGGCCTATTGGGAACTTCCTTGCTGCTTTATATTTGACTCAATTGACCAAAGCTCAGTTGAGAGAACATTCCCGTTTGATAGCGGGGCTTTTAAAGACAATCTCTACCCTTCCTACATAAATTTTATGAATATTAACGAATTCGAGGCAAGTAGTCCGGTTGCTCCAAGTAGGATAATATCCGCTTTTTATGGATCGTCCGAAAAATACTTTTCCGGACAAAACAAAGGTCCCGAAGCCATAAACGACGAATTCCAACTTGGCCCATTGGATGCCGAAATTAAGGCCTTAGCACGATTGGCATCGGACGGGACTCCGAAGGATTTTGATGATCGACGTTTTACGATAGAAGTTCAATTAAATCAAAATATAGATCTAAATGTTACACCACCTTCCGCAGTCGTAATCCCATCCATATATCTAAGAGATGAAGATATAAGAAACAAAATAACTAAGACATGGGGCGCTGACGCGATCACATATGAGATATACGGGTTGAGCCAAGACAAATATGACGGCATAATTTATTCTAAGGTAGCAGAGTATTATAAATCCAGGAATTTAGTGTGACAGGGTACTTTTTGTGTGGCTATCTCTCCCCGGTCGACGAGCCTCCTACATTCCTAATACCAATTTTCAGTCGACATGGGTCGAATGACTGTTTTGTGCAGGACTTAACTACATCCGGGATTGTGAAAGAATTTCAGCTCGTCAAGCCATCCCTTTTCCATTCTGTCCCACTCCTGCCACCGCAACTGAGCGTGAACGTCGGCAACGAAGGCATTTTGGCCTACTGGCTAGATGTCGGAAAGGTTACGGTCGCCAGCGCGTCTAATATGGCTGAAGTTCTCGCGGACGAAGACACTCCGCCCGACCCTTTCGCCGAACTTGAGGTGGCAGACTTACTTGGCGATGCGGGACGGGCGGAAGCGGCGATCGAAGAGATAGCAGATCTCCTCCCAAAGGGCTCGGGTGAGCGTTGGCGACAGCGTGAGCGGAAAGCGCTGCTCTTTAGACAGGGCCAAAAGGCCTCTTTACCCGAGCTGCCACCTCGCTCTGCAAACGACATCGAATTTGATGCGTTGATCAATGACCCCGATAAAAAGGGGTGGGTAGAGGCGTGGACAAAACTCTGGAGAGAAAACTTTAAGCGTCAAGATCTCGCCAAAGTCGCGTTCTGGTGGACGGATTTATCTCCCAGGCCGTCAGAAGGACAAGCGAGAATTCTAATTTTGTTAATGAACCAAAATGACGATCTAGTACGGAAGTACGCGCTTGAGTGGATCAATAGGAACACCTTAGAGTCTGCGAACTGGCCTCAGCTTTGGACGACCCTTTATCACAACAGTCCACCGACAGAACAGCCTGCCCTAGTTAGAACAGCGATCACCAACTTGGCGCATCCGAAAAGCTTATCGTCACGATATATCGCGAACTGGGCGCTGGTCTGGAGCTGGTGCTGGACAAGAGGCGGAGACACCCACCAACTTTACGATATTGCGAATCTTTTTGATAGCCGTAGACAAACGACCTCACAATTTTACGTGGAAAGAGTTCTTGTTGCTCTTCTATATTACGCTCCCGCAGAGCAGTTCGCATCTGATAGGATTAGGCAGTGGTTAGATAGCAGCATGCTGTCGAACCTTCTATGGGCCAATCTCTATATTAGGCTGTTAGGAAAATACTTTTCTGACGAACCTTACGCAAGAATGGGCCTTAAGTGGCTCAATTCTGGCGGCGGAAATATGAATAAATGGTATGAAGTTTGGACGTCACTAAAAGACAAATTTGGTAGATCGTTATTGTTCTCAGTTGGCATGGGATGGTTGCGCCGGTCGCGCTGGGATTTAGCAACTTGGCCTGCAGTCTTTGAGGAGGTAGCTGCGCTGGCGGAGAGCGAAGAAGACCGAAGTAGCATAATACGTTTGGCTGAATATTGGCGGAAATACTCAGACTTCCCGAGGTATAAGGTCCGCCGTATTGAGAGGGCATTGGAGAGGTTTGCCGAATCAAGCCAATAGGCTAATCCCTAACCCGACCTCCGCCTCCCCCTCGCAACCTTCACGTTCGCCCGTCCACCGGCACTTAAAACCGCCGCGCGATCAGGCTCGTCATTTCCATCCCACCCTTCCCCCACCCTCTCCCCCCTGCTATCGGCCCTCGCGACTCTCGCATTCGCCCGTCCGGGCGCGCCCGCGCGGGACGCTCGCCTTTCCAGGCATAGCGCCCGCCTCCCCGCCGCGCCCGCGACCGGCCACACAGGGAAAGGACCCTTTGAATGACCGCCATCGGCCAGGACACGCTCAATACCCGCGACACGCTCAGCGCGGGCGGCAAGAGCTACGATTATTTCTCCCTGGCCAAGGCGAGCGCCAAGCTCGGCGACATTTCCCGCCTGCCCTTCTCGATGAAGGTGCTGCTCGAAAACCTGCTTCGCTTCGAGGACGGCGTGACCGTCACGCCGGAGGATTGCCAGGCGATCGTCGATTGGCAGAAGAACCCGGTCGCGCCGGATCGCGAGATCCAATACCGCCCGGCGCGCGTGCTGATGCAGGATTTCACCGGCGTGCCCTGCGTGGTCGATCTGGCGGCGATGCGCGACGCGATCACCAAGCTGGGCGGCGATGCGGCCAAGATCAATCCGCAGGTTCCCGTCCATCTGGTCATCGACCATTCGGTCATGGTCGACGAGTTCGGCACGCCCAAGGCGTTCGGCGATAACGTCGACCTGGAATATGCGCGCAATTTCGAGCGCTACGAATTCCTGAAATGGGGATCGAAGGCGCTCGACAATTTCTCGGTGGTGCCGCCGGGCACCGGCATCTGCCACCAGGTGAACCTGGAATATGTCGCGCAGGCGGTGTGGTCGTCGAAGGAAAGCGGTGCGCACGCCACGGCGGGCGCGACGATCGCCTATCCCGACACGTTGGTCGGCACCGACAGCCACACGACGATGGTCAACGGCCTGGGCGTGCTCGGCTGGGGCGTCGGCGGGATCGAGGCGGAAGCGGCGATGCTTGGCCAGCCGGTGTCGATGCTGATCCCCGAAGTGGTCGGCTTCAAGCTGACCGGCGCGCTCAACGAAGGCATCACCGCGACCGACCTGGTGCTGACCGTCACCCAGATGCTGCGGCAAAAGGGCGTGGTCGGGCGCTTCGTCGAATTCTATGGCCCGGGCCTGGACAGCATGACGCTGGCCGACCGCGCGACGATCGCCAACATGGCGCCCGAATATGGCGCGACCTGCGGCTTCTTCCCGATCGACGACAAGACGCTCGATTACATGCGGCTGACCGGCCGCCCCGACGAGACGATCGCGCTGACCGAAGCCTATGCCAAGGCGCAGGGCATGTGGCGCGACGCCGGCGCCGCCGATCCGATCTTCACCGACACGCTCGAGCTCGACATGGGCGAGGTCGTCGCCAGCCTGGCCGGGCCGAAGCGCCCGCAGGACCGCGTCAGCCTGAACAAGGTCGACGAAGTGTTCAACGGCGACCTCAGCAAGCTCTACAAGAAGGAGCGCCCGGCGCGTGCCGCGGTGGAGGGCAAGGACCACGATATCGGCGACGGCGACGTGGTCATCGCCGCGATCACCAGCTGCACCAATACCTCCAACCCGTCGGTGCTGGTCGCCGCCGGCCTCGTCGCGCGCAAGGCGCACGCCAAGGGCCTGATGCCCAAGCCGTGGGTCAAGACCAGCCTGGCGCCCGGATCGCAGGTGGTGACCGATTATCTGGTCAAGGCGGGGCTGCAGGCCGATCTCGACGCGATCGGGTTCAATCTGGTCGGCTATGGTTGCACGACCTGTATCGGCAATTCGGGACCGCTCGCCGCGCCGATCTCCGCCGCGATCAACGAGAACGACCTGGTCGCCGCCTCTGTCCTGTCGGGCAACCGCAATTTCGAAGGTCGCGTGTCGCCCGACGTGCGCGCCAACTTCCTGGCCTCGCCGCCTTTGGTGGTCGCCTATGCGCTCAAGGGCACGGTGACCGAGGATATGGTCACCACCCCGATTGGGCAGGACCAGCAGGGCGCCGACGTCTATCTCAAGGACATCTGGCCGACCAATCTGGAGATCGCCGACCTGATGGCGGCGAACATCGACTCCGGCATGTTCAAGCATCGCTATGGCGCGGTGTACGAAGGCGACGAGAAGTGGCGCGCGATCGACGTGCTCGGCTCAGACACCTACACGTGGCGCGCCGGGTCGACCTATATCCACAACCCGCCCTATTTCGAGGGCATGGGCATGACCCCGGCGCCGGTCGCCGACATCATCGAGGCGCGGCCGCTCGCGATCCTGGGCGATTCGATCACTACCGACCACATCTCGCCGGCCGGATCGATCAAGGCCGATAGCCCGGCGGGCAGCTTCCTGCAGGAGCATCAGGTCAGCCGCGCCGACTTCAACTCCTACGGCGCGCGGCGCGGCAATGACGAAGTGATGGTGCGCGGCACCTTCGCCAATATCCGCATCAAGAACGAGATGGTCCCCGGCGTCGAGGGCGGCATGTCGCGCTATGACGGTCAGGTCCTGCCGATTTACGACGTGGCGATGAAGTTCAAGGCCGACGGCGTGCCGATGGTGATCGTCGCCGGCAAGGAATATGGCACCGGATCGTCGCGCGACTGGGCGGCGAAGGGCACCAATTTGCTCGGCGTCCGCGCGGTGATCACCGAGAGCTTCGAGCGTATCCACCGTTCCAACCTGGTCGGCATGGGTGTGTTGCCGCTGCAATTCGCCGATGGCGTGACGCGGCAGACGCTGGGCCTGACCGGCGACGAGACCTTCACCATCCGCAACGTCGCGGGGCTGCGTCCGCGGCAGGATGTCGAGGTCGAACTGACCCGTGCCGATGGGTCGCAGACGACGTTCATGACGCGCTGCCGCATCGATACGGTCAACGAGCTGGAATATTTCCTCAACGGCGGCATCCTGCAGTTCGTGCTGCGGAAACTGGCGGCGTAGGGGCTCTTTCCCCTCCCGCTCGCGGGAGGGGCTAGGGGAGGGCATGTTGGCCTGAGGAACCGCCCGCTCAAATTACAGCCCGTCATGCCGGCCCTGTGCCGGCATCCACGGGGCCGCCGGCGCTACGCCTTGAGGCACGGTGGACCCCGGCACAAGGCCGGGGTGACGATGGGATTGAGGCTGGCGTTGTAGTCACCGCGGTCGCTGGCACGCCGCGACACGCCCTCCCCTAGCCCCTCCCGCAAGCGGGAGGGGAATGACGGCTACCCCACCGACACCCCTGCCGCAGCGTTATCCTACCCCGTCATGCCGGACTCGTTCCGGCATCCAACCAGCCGCGAAGGCTTCAGCCTGTGGAGCGTTGGGCCCCGGCACAAGGCCGGGGTGACGATGGAGGCTGAGGTCTGGCTTTGGAGTCATCGTGGCCGCCGCGAGCCGCGACACGCCCTCCCCTAACCCCTCCCGCTAGCGGGAGGGGAATTACGGTCACCCCCGCGCCACACCCCCTAACCGATTGACGGTGCACGATCATCCCGGCCATAGGCTCGGCTTCGCCTCGGATGGGAGAAGACGCGGATGGGCGCGGTATCGGCGGTCTTCTATTTCCTGGGCCATCATCCCTTCCTGGCGATGCCGGTCTATCCCCTGGTCGCCTGGGCGATCGGCGCGTTGCTCGCCCGGCTGACGCGGTGGCGGGGATGGATGTTCCTGGGTGTGCCGGGGCTGGTCGCCGCGGCCATCAGCCCGTTCTTCGGCTCGGCGGTGAACGCGATGTTCCTCAATGCGGTCGGGACCACGGGCACCGCTGTGATCGTCCATTCGGAAGAAACCAGCTCGACGCTGAACGACAACAATATCTGGTATTACCAAGCCGTGGTGCGGACGGCGGACGGGCGCAATGTCGAGACCGATTTCGACACCATGACCGCGGCGCTGTATCCGTGGCGCAACGAGATCCAGATCCCGCCGGAAGGCGAGCGCTTCGTCGTCAAATACGTGCCGGGCTACCCGCGCAACATCGCGATCATGGTCGATCAGTCGGCTTACGGCCGCAAGCGCCTGATCGCGCAGGACAGGGAGCCGGTCGAGACCGCCGCAGCGAAACTGGAGGCGGCGCCCGACGATCCGAAATTCCGCGACGACCTAAGGCAGGCGCTCCGTGAATTCATTGCCCGCCACGCGACGGACGCCGACCCGGCGCTGCTGGCGAGCTATCGCGCGCGGCTGGCGGCGCTGGACGCAACGCCGGCGGTCGCGCGGCACAACTGACGGATTTCCCGAAACGCCTGGCGGTCGCGGAGGCCGCTCACGCCACCGACACCGCCCCGCCCCGATCGCGGGCGGCGTCGCGTGACCAGGTCAGGAACGCCTCCTCGTCCATCGGCTGGGCGATGACATAGCCCTGGATGACGTCGCAGCCGATCACGCGCAGCACGTCGACCTGGTCGGCCTGTTCGATCCCTTCGGCGACCGCTTCGCAGCCCAGGCCGTGGATCAGGCCGATCACCGATTGTGCGATCAGCCGCGTTTCGCGGCGGGTGGTGACGTGTTCGATCAGGCTGCGGTCGAGCTTGATGCGGTCGATCGGCAATTGGCGCAGGCGCGACAGGCTGGAATGGCCGGTGCCGTAATCGTCGATCGCGATCGTAGCCCCATCGGTGCGCAAGGCGGCGATCGCCTCGATCACATCCTCCGAGCAATGCATCGCCAGCGTCTCGGTGATTTCGAGCTCGAGCAATCGCGCCGGGGCGTTGCTGGCCAGCATCGCCTCGCGCAGGCGGCGGAAGAACATCGCATGGTCGAGCTGGCGTTGGCTGATATTGATCGCCAGCCGCTGTTCGACGCCCAGATCGGCCCAATGGCGGATCGTCGCGGTGACGCGGCCGATCACCCATTCGCCGATCTCGACGATCAGCCCGGTTTCCTCGGCGCGCGGCAGGAAGCTGGCGGGCAGCTTGACGCCCTCGCTCGGATGCTGCCAGCGCAACAGCGCTTCGGCCGCGACGATGCGGCCATCGGTCAGCGACACCTGGGGTTGATAGACCAAGGTGAATTGATCGCGGTCGACCGCGGTGCGCAGATCGACTTCGAGCTGGGCGCGGTCGGCGAGTTCGGCGGCGAGTTCCTCGGAGAAATGCTCGGCACGGCCGCGGCCGGTCGCCTTGGCATGATACATGGCGGCGTCGGCGGCGCGCATCAGATCGTGCAAGGTGGTGCCATGATCGGGGCGGATCGCGATGCCGATCGACGCGCCGATCTCTATCTCCGCGCCGGCGATGTCGAACGCCTCGGTCAGCGCGTACAGCACGCCGCGGCCGATCCGCGACGCTTCGCGCGGATCGTCGAGGCGTGGGAAGAACATGGTGAATTCGTCGCCCGCCAGGCGGCCGATCAGCGGCTTGTCGGTAACCTCTCCGATCGAGATGCTGTCGGCGACGGCGCGCAGGCGATTGGCGACCATGCCGAGCAGCATGTCGCCAGTGGCATGGCCCATCGTGTCGTTGACCGCCTTGAAGCGATCGAGGTCGATGAACAGCAAGGCGGCGATCTGGCCGGGCGGCATCTCGGCGAGCTGGCGTTCGGCCGATCGGCGGAAATGGGTGCGGTTGGGCAAGGCGGTGACGGGATCGAACATCGCCAGCCGGTGGACGCTGTCCAGGTTCGCCGCGACTTGCTGGAACAGGCCGTGCATCGCCGCGCTCAGATGCGGGACGGCGGCACCGATATCTTCAGGGATAGGGCTGTCGAGGTCGCCATGCGCGGCTTTGGCGAGGCGGGCGATGGCGGAATCGATCGCCGCAGCGGTCGACGCGACCGAGCGCTCGGCGGCGGCCCAGGACAGGACCGAACAGACGATCGCCGGGATCAGCGCGCGGCCCATCGTGTCGGCGCTGAGCTGACCATGCGCGGTCGCCAGCAGGGCGAGGATGAACACCACCGCGCCGGCGCACAGTGCGAATACGATCGCCCGGCCTTTCAGCGATGCTGATTCCATTGCGCTCGAACAGTCCCCGTCTGGTGGGCTGTCGAAGCGCCCCCGATGAAGACAACATTGTGACCGGAAAGGGTTAAGAAATTCGTGCCCCGCGGGGTCTGCGCAGCACAATATATAGTGCTCCCGACCCGCCATGGCGCGGGCTGGCGCCCCTGACGGCGGCGATCGCATCGGCATGACGCGACGAATGCAGCCAGTCGCCGACCGCCGCGCGGATCGCGCCACGCGCATGCGGCCGCTCGCTGTCGGGCCGCGGCGGCTTGCCGGTGATCAGCAGGATGACGCGATCGCCGCGCGCGATCGATCGGCCGAGCGCATCGTCGAGCATCGCATAGGCCGAATTGAGCGTGTGGCCGTGCAGATCGACCGTCGCATCGGGCTGGACCATGCCGCGCGACAGCCGCTTGTCCCAGCTGCCGTCGAGTGTGGTGCCGGGGGTTGGGGCCGGCGTGGGCATAACCTTCTTCTTCCCCTCCCCTTTAGGGGAGGGGTTAGGGGTGGGGCGGGACCTCGTAGAGGGCGTCGCCTGCGACTCCCCCACCCCAACCCCTCCCCCAAGGGGGAGGGGCTTTACCGCCTCGCGCCCGGGCATCGGCTTCACCGTCGCCATCACCCGCGCCCACAAAGCGCGCTCCTCAGCGCTGAGGCGTCGCTCCACCGCCGCCTCCCCGCAGCCGGGCGAGCGTGCCTACCGGCACCAGCAGGAAGGCGGTGCCGTGCCCCGACATGCCGCCGGCGATCGCCTCCGCCTCCTTGCCGGCACCCCAGAAAGTATCGACGCGGTTGGCGCCCTTGATCGCGCCGCCGGTATCCTGCGCGATCCACAATCCGGTCGCGTCGGTGCGGTCCATCGACAGGAAGACCGGCGCGCCCATCGGAATGAATTTGGGGTCGCTCGCGACCGTCACGCCGCCGGTCACTGGCAGGCCCATCGCGCCCAATGGCGGGCCGTCGAGCAGGCGGAAGAACACGTAGCTCTTGTTGGCGCGCATCACCTCGCGCCCTTCGTCGGGATGCGCGCGCAGCCAGGCGACGATGTCCTGCATCGTGGCATGCCCCGGCTGGAGCATCCCGCGATCGCGCATCAACGCGCCGATGCCGGTATAATCGCGCCCGTTCTGGCTGTCATAGCCGATGCGGAAGGTCGACCCGTCGGGCTGGCGCACGTCGCCCGATCCCTGGACCTGGAGGAAGAATAGAGCGACCGGATCGGCCGCCCAGGCGATGATCGGCGCCTGGGTCATCGCGCCTTCCTCGATCTGGGTGCGGTCGTAATAGGGCACGAAATTCTTGCCCTCGACGCGGCCGCGGATCGACTTGCCCTTCAGCGCGTCGGAGAATTTGCCGAGATCGACGTCGATCAGATCGGCCGGACGGCCATAGACCGGCACTTCGTAACCGCGGCGGCGTTGGAGCGACCCTGCGATTTCGGGAATGTAATAGCCCGTCGCGAATGCCTTGCCGTCGCCGACCTGGACCGTTTCGAAATTGGTCGCGAAGAAATCGGCGGCGTCGCGGTCGCTGGCAGATTGCGCCGCGCTGCAGGCCGGCGCCCAGTCGGCGCCGCGGGTCAGGCCGGATTGATCGGTACGCCGGACGAGCTCGCGGCAGCTCAGCCGGAACGCGGCAAGTGCGCGGGCGGCACGCGATTGGCCGATCCCCAGGCTCGACAGCGGCGGTCCCGCGACCACGCCCGCTCCGGCGGCATTCGCGCCGGCGGCAACGATGGTCGGATTGGCGACGGGCGGCAGCGGCTGGGCGGGGGTCGGTCTGCGCACCGGTGCTGGCGCCCCAGCGGTGGTCGACGGCGGCACGATCCGCCCGCCGCACGCCGACAAGAGCAGCGCGAGGCTCGTCATTACGATCAGCTTGCGCGCGACGGCCATGTACGAAACCCCTTTACTCGATTTGGGTATCGCTAATGGCCGGTCGGTCGACCTGAAACAAGCTCCGGAAAGTGCGCAATGCTACCGTTTGGTGCTCCTGCGAAAGCAGGAACCCAGGGTAGTCAAGTACTTCGCCACCCTAGGCTCCTGCTTTCGCAGGAGCACATGGTGCGATGAGCAATCGATTGCGGCCCCTCAAGCCTCGTCGGTATCGGCCAGCTTCCAGTCGGGATCGCCGCTCCTGAGCGGGCGGGTGAAGGTCCAGACGTCGTGCGTCTCGACCGCGTCGGTCAGCGATCCGGCGACGACATTGCCGTCGGCATCGCGCGTCACCGCGGCGATATCGGCGTCGAACGCCACGGTCACCCGCGCGATCTTGTTGTCGACCGACGCGTCGGTGATGATCGCGCGCTCGATCGTGACCAGCCGGTTATCGAGCACGTGCCCGGCTTCCTTGCGTGCCTTGATCGCCTCGACGAAAGCATCGCGGACATGGTCCTCGGTCAGCCAGCCGAGCGTTTCCTCGTCACCTTTCCAGAACGCTTCGAGCACCATGCGATAGGCGTTCTTGGCACCATCCAGAAAGCCGGAGACGTCGAACGACGGATCGGCATGGATCACCGCACGCAATCCAGTTTGCGCCGCGCTCTCGATCGTGCGCGGGCCGGCGTCGCGGAAATCGGGGCGCGGCTCGGCATTGCGGGCCAGGGTCAGCGGCGGGCCGGGGCGTTCCTCGGCGGGATTGCGCAGCACCGGCTCGTGCCCGGTCCGCTTGCCGAGCACGGCATACAGACGCAGGCCCAGGAACAGGGCAACCATGGCAAGGATAACGATATAAACCACCGGGCCTCCAATTTGACCGCTATGCAACATAGGCACAAGAAACGCGCTATTCAAATGTTCCCGTATGCGACCTGCCGTTGAACTGCCACGATCCCCCTGCTAGTCGCCGCTCACTTCGCGCGAGCCCACGGGCCTGACCCACGCGAAATACCCATTCAAGACGAGAAAGCTACTCATCATGGACGATCAGGACACCTCCGGCGCAACCGACGCCACGCTCCCGAATGGCGCAGATAACGGCCCGGCCATCGGCATGATTTCGCAATATGTGAAGGACCTGTCGTTCGAGAGCCCGACCGCACCGGCAGTCTTTAGCTCGGAGAATCAGCAGCAGGCGCCGCAGATGGACGTCGAATTCGGCATCGGCACCAGCCAGGTCGGCGATGAATTCCACGAAGTGACGCTGAAGATCGAGGTTCGCGCCAAGATGGGTGACCAGACCGCGTTCATCGTCGATTTGACCTATGCCGGCCTGTTCGGCGCGCGCAACGTGCCCGAGGAGCATCTTCGCCCGTTCCTGCTCGCCCAGGCCCCGACCCTGCTCTTCCCCTTCGCCCGCCGCATCGTCGCCGACGTGACTCGCGACGGCAATTTCACCCCGCTGCTGCTCGACCCGATCGACTTCGGTACCTTGTACCAGCAGCAGCTCGAGGCGCAGGAACAGCAGGCCGAGGGCGTCGTAGGCAACGCCTGACGCTCGCCGGTCCGGCGGGGACAAAGCGATGAATCTTGCGAAGTCGCTGGGATCGGTCGGCGGGCTGACGCTCGTCAGCCGCATCCTGGCGCTCGTCCGCGATACCTTGCAGGCAACCTATGTCGGCGCCACCTTCGCGTCCGACGCCTTCTTCGTCGCCTTCCGCCTGCCCAACATGTTCCGCGCCTTGTTCGCGGAAGGGGCGTTTTCGGCCGCGTTCATCCCGATGTTCAACCGCAAGGTCGCCGAAAAGGGGGAACTCGCGGCGGGCATCGCGTTCGCCGAAGCGGCGCTCTCCGTCCTCTTCCCGATCCTGTCGGTGCTGACGGTCATCATGCTGATCGCCGCCTGGCCGATCACCATGGGGCTGTCGGGCGGCTTCGCTCATCAGCATCCGACGCATGACCAATTGGCCTTTGCGGTCGAATTGTCGCGGTGGACGATTCCCTATCTGATGCTGATCTCTCTGGTGTCGCTGCTCGGCGGCATCCTCAATTCGCTTAACCGCTTCTGGGTCAATGCGGCGGCGCCGATCCTGCTCAACATCTCGATGGTCGCTGCCTTGTGGTTCTTCCACGGTAAGGGCGCGGAGGCGACGCTCGAAACGGCCCGCGTCCAGGCGATCTCGGTCACGGTCGGCGGCGCGCTGCAGCTCGGCTGGCTGATGTTCGCCTGCCGCCGGGCCGGCGTCAGCCTGCGGATCCGCAAGCCCGTCGTCAGCGACGACATGCGACAGCTGCTGAAACTGATCCTGCCCGCCGCGATGGGTGCCGGCGCGGTCCAGGTCAATCTGGCGATCTCCAGCTCGCTAGCCGGCTACCTGCTCGACCAGGGGTCGATATCTTACATTTATTATGCCGACCGGCTGAATCAGTTACCGCTCGGGCTGATCGGCATCGGTCTCGGTACGATCTTGCTTCCGACGGTTTCGCGGCTGTTGTCGACCAGCAAATATGACGAGGCGATGGAGACGCAGAATCGCGGCATTGAGCTCGCGCTGTTCCTGACCTTGCCAGCGACGGTCGCGTTCTTGGTCAGCGCTGAGCCGATCATTCGCGGGCTGTTCCAGCATGGCGCCTTCACGGCACAGGCGGCCAGCGCCACCGCCTGGGCACTTGCCGCTTTCTCAGTCGGTCTTCCTTCCTACGTGCTGGTCAAGGTCCTGACTCCCGGCTTCTATGCGCGCGAGGACACCAAGACGCCAGTCCGCTACGCGATGATCTCGGTCGCGGTGAATCTGGTCGGCAATCTGATCCTGATCCCGACCATCCACCATATCGGACCGCCGCTGGCGACCGCGATCTCGTCCTCGGTCAATGTCGGCATGCTCTATTGGACGCTCAGGAAGCGCGGGCATTTCGTCACCGATGCCCGGCTGCGTCGCCGCGTCCCGCGCCTGCTGCTCGCCGCGATCCTGATGGGTCTGGCACTATGGGGGGCCGAACGCTTCGTCGACCCGTATCTGACCGGCAGCCTGATCCGCCGCGGGCTTGGCCTGACCGCGCTGGTGTCGGCGGGCGGCGCGGTGTACGCGGTCGCCTGCTTCGTCACCGGGGCCTATCGCCTCAGCGACCTCAAGGCATTGCTCGGCCGCCGCCGTCCGGCCAAGGCGACCGGCCAGGAACAACTTTAAGGGATTCTCATGCGCGTCGTTTCCGGCATCCAGACCACCGGTCGCCTCCACCTCGGCAATTATCTGGGGGCGATCAAGCAGTGGGTGGCGATGCAGGATCAGGTCGCCGACGCCGGCGGCGAGTCGATGTACTTCATGGCCGATCTGCACGCGCTGACCGACCGCGTCGCGCCCAAGGAGCTGGCCGACAATACGATCGAGATGACCGCGACGATCCTCGCCGCCGGGCTCGACCCCGAAAAGTCGATCATCTGGAACCAGGCGCGCGTCCCGGCGCATAGCGAGCTCACCTGGTTGCTCAACAATGTCGCGCGCGTCGGCTGGCTCAACCGCATGACCCAGTTCAAGGACAAAGCGGGCAAGGACCGCGAAGGCGCCAGCGTCGGCCTGTACGATTATCCCGTGCTGATGGCGGCGGACATCCTGCTCTATAAGGCGACGCATGTGCCGGTGGGCGAGGACCAGAAGCAGCATCTGGAACTCACCCGCGACATCGCGACCAAGTTCAACAGCGACTATGGGGTAGAGGTCTTCCCGCTGCCCGAACCGATGATCAGTGTCGCCGCACCGCGCATCATGAGCCTGCGCGACGCGACCGCCAAAATGTCCAAGTCGAACCCGTCCGACATGACGCGAGTCAATCTCAACGATTCGGACGATGAGATCGCGCAGAAATTCCGCAAGGCGAAGTCGGATGCCGAACCGCTCCCCCACACGGTCAACGAGTTGGAGGAACGGCCGGAGGCGCGCAACCTGGTGACGATCTATGCCGCGCTGGCTGATCTCTCGCCGGCCGACGTGCTCGTGCAATATGGCGGCCAGGGGTTCGGCCAGTTCAAGCCGGCGCTCGCCGATCTCGCGGTGGCGAAGCTCGGGCCTATCCGTGACCGGCTGGTGCGCCTACTCGACGATCGCGGCGAAGTCGTGCGCGTGCTGGAGCGGGGCAGCGAGCGTGCGCGGGCGATCGCGGGGCCGGTGCTACGCGAGGCGCAGGACGCGATGGGGTTGCAGCTTTAGGTCGCGACTCTCCCTCTCCCACAGGGGGAGAGGGAGATTTGAGTCACCGCTACCCGTTCAAACCGTACTCTTGTCGCCCTGATACTTGATCTCGAGGTACCGCCCGCGCGTCGACAGCGCATCGAGATCGCCCTGCGCGAGTTGTGCCGCCATCTCGTCGATCTCGCGGCCGATCACGCTCAGCCCTTCGACCAATTGCTGGTCCGGACTCTTGCCGTTGCGCTCGACGCCGCGCAACGCCGCGGGCACGCGTTCATAGCCCTTGATGAATTCGGGCAATTGCTCGCCGACCAGCTTGCGGATTTCCGCCGCGGCCGGCTCGTTCTCGTCGAGCCCGGCCAGCTGCGGAGTCAGCGCGTCGAGCTTGATCCCGATCTGATCGACCAGATTGATCGCCGGCGCCGGCAGCGCGGGGCGTTGCGAATCGAGCCAGCGCCCGGTCTGCGCGGGCAGCGCCTTCAGATCGACCTGGCGCAATTTCTCGAACGTCGGCGCCCGCTGCGCCGGGGTCGCGAGCAACACCATCGTCGCGACCACCATCGCCACGATCATCAGCAGGAAGCCGAACATGCCGATCGGCCCGACCACCAGGCCGAACACCACCGTCAGCCCGACGATCGCCGCATCGGCGATCGCCGCCCGCGTCAGTCGCTGACCGACATCATTGACCCGCACGCTCCGCCCCGGGCCGGCCCGATAGCGTTCGGACGTGCGGTCGAGCGTCTCGCGCGCCCGGGCGATCACATCGTCGGTAGAGGACATTTACACCGCCTCGAGCTTGAAACTGTCCGACTGCGGCCCCTGCAGCGCGGCCTGCGACTGGCCCTCGGCGCGAGCGATATAGCCCTTCGACTTCTCGACTTCGGTCGACAGCGTGTTGACCGTCGTCTTCATCGAATCGAGCGCCTTCATCTTGAAGGCATCGATCGCGTCCATCGTGTCGTAGATATTCTGGAACGCGCGCTGCAGCGTCTCGACCGGAATGGTCGACGCGGCCGCCTGCTCATGGATCTGCGCGGTCTGCGACTTGAGCAGCTGGCCGGTCGAATCGATGATGTTCGCGGTCGTCGTGTTGAGCTGGGTGATCTGTTCGAGCACCAGTTTCTGGCTGGTCAGCGCCTGCGCCACGGTGACCGCGGTGCGGAGCGCCGAGACGGTCGTGGTCGATGCGCGGTCGACGCCCTTGATCAGCTCGACATTGTTCTTCTTGACCAAGTCGAGCGCGAGATAGCCCTGCACCGTCACCGCCATCTGGGTGAGCAGATCCTGAGTCCGCTGGCGCGCGTAGAACAACGCG
>Ga0207705_10000340_pt1 | contig 42251 bp, 40 predicted proteins | sample KBSC13metaG_FD_184314 | JGI IMG/M metagenome (GOLD analysis project Ga0207705, IMG submission 184314) | Corn rhizosphere microbial communities from Kellogg Biological Station, Michigan, USA - KBS C1-3 metaG (SPAdes) (version 2) | ecosystem: Host-associated > Plants > Roots > Rhizosphere > Soil ... | reverse complement strand
TCTCGGTCGAGAGCATGCGGCGTTCGAGATTGCCGAGCACGCCTTCGAACGGCTTGGTGACGGTGTAGGTCTTGCGGCCGTCGACGAAGGTGAGCGGGACGGGCCTGCCCTGCGTGCCGGAGAGGATGACTTTTTGCTGTTCGTCGGTGAGCTCGTTCCACGGGGTTTCGAGGCTGAAGCCATATTCCTTCGCGAGGCTGGCGAGGACCTGCATGTAATAGGGGCTGGGCGGCTGCGATTTGGCCCAGGGGACGATCGCGCCCTTCTTGAGCGAGAGATTCTCGTTGGGGACGACGAGCTGGGGATCGAAATAGAGTTTCTCGCCGAGGCCGTCGCACGCGGGGCAGGCGCCCTGGGGGGCGTTGAACGAGAAGAGGCGCGGCTCGATCTCGGGGATCGAGAAGCCGGAGACGGGGCAGGCGAATTTTTCGGAGAAGACGATGCGGTTGGCGGGGAGGCCGGTGTTTTTCATGCCTGAAGTGGCACTACTCCCCTCCCGCTCGCGGGAGGGGTTGGGGGAGGGGCTATTCTCAAGGGAATCCGTTGTGGGACTCCCCTCCCCTGACCCCTCCCGCAAGCGGGAGGGGGAAGTGAGATCCGCAACCGTGCCATCCGCCAAATCCACATAGACCAGCCCATCGGTCAGCTTGAGCGCGGTTTCGAAGCTTTGGGCCAAGCGGGTTTCGATGCCTGGCCGGATCGCGAGGCGATCGACCACGACTTCGATGTCGTGTTTGTACTTCTTGTCGAGCGAAGGCGCGGCCTCGATCTCGTGGAATTCGCCGTCGATGCGGACGCGGGTGAAGCCCGCTTTCTGATATTCGGCGAGCTCTTTGCGATATTCGCCCTTGCGGCCGACCACGGTCGGGGCGAGCAGGTAGAAGCGCGTGCCCTCGGGCAGCTGCATCACGCGATCGACCATCTGGCTGACGGTCTGCGCGCTGATGGGGAGGCCGGTGGCGGGCGAATAAGGCACGCCGACGCGCGCCCACAGCAGGCGCATATAATCGTAGATTTCGGTGACGGTGGCGACGGTCGAGCGCGGGTTGCGGCTGGTCGTCTTCTGCTCGATCGAGATGGCGGGAGACAGGCCCTCGATATGCTCGACATCGGGCTTCTGCATCATCTCGAGGAACTGGCGCGCATAAGCCGAGAGGCTCTCGACATAGCGGCGCTGGCCTTCGGCATAGATGGTGTCGAAGGCGAGGCTCGACTTGCCCGAACCGCTGAGGCCGGTGATGACGGTGAGCGTCTCACGCGGGATGTCGACGTCGACGCCCTTGAGATTGTGCTCTCTGGCACCTCTGACACGAATATGCGTGAGACTCATAGGTCGAGTTTGTTCCAGTTATGTTCGGATGGCAAGCGTGGGCGCGCCGGCCTTTCCCAGATGGGAACGAGCATTCCCTAACACAAGTTGCTGACAGCGCAGTGGCAGCAATGGCAGCAGCCTGGCGGGAAAGGCGCCGCCGCGATTTTGTGGTGGCCGGGCGCCTTGCGGTCATAACGGAGGCGCACCATCTCCCGGCCGACGGACGACCGTCCGCGCCATAAGGGAGTCACCCATGCTATCGCTTTACGATGTGACCGTGCCTGTCTTCATCCGCTCGCTCAAGAATCTCGACGCGTTCCTGGCCAAGGGCGGAGAATGGTTCGCCGAGCAGGGACGGCCCGAAAGCGAGCTGACTGGTGCGCGGCTGATCGAGGACATGCATCCCTTCACCGCGCAGATCCAGCGCGCGAGCGATACCGCAAAGGGCGTGGTGGCGCGGCTGACCGGCGCCGAAGTGCCAGGCATGCCCGACGAGGAGGTGACGATCGCCGATCTGCGCGCGCGCATCGCCAGGACGATCGCGGTGCTGGAAGGCGCGCGGCGCGAGGATTTCGACGGCAAGGAAGACAAATCGGTCGAGATCTGGACGCCCAATGCGATGCTGCTGTTCAACGGCAAATCCTATGTGCTGGAATTCGCGATCCCGAATTTCTTCTTCCACGTGACCGCCGCTTACGCGCTGTTGCGCAAGGAAGGCGTGCCGGTGGGCAAGGTCGATTATCTGGGCGCTATCGAGCGGCGGCCGCACTGAGGCGGCGCTTCGCGGTGGATTGATGGCGGGAGGGTGACGCGCGCGGGAGCGAGCCTCTATAGCCGGGGCATGTCGCTTTATTCGCTCGCCCGCCCGCTGCTGTTCGCGCTCGATCCGGAGCGGGCGCACCATCTTGCGATCGGCCTGGCCGGCGCGATGCCGAGGCGGGTCGTCGACCATGATCCGCGGCTCGCGGTCGACCTGGCGGGCTTGCGCTTTCCCAGCCCGGTCGGGCTCGCCGCCGGGCTCGACAAGGACGCGACCGCGCCGGATGCGTTCCTGGGGCTCGGTTTCGGTTTCGTCGAGGTGGGGACGATCACGCCGCTGCCGCAGCCAGGCAATCCCAAACCGCGCCTGTTCCGGCTGGCCGAGGACGAGGCGATCATCAACCGGATGGGGTTCAATAGCGGCGGGCAGGACAAGGCGTTCGAACGGTTGCGGCGGCGCGCGGGGCGGCCGGGGATCGTCGGGGTGAATATCGGCGCGAACAAGGATGCCGCCGACCGCATTGCCGATTATGCCAAAGGCGTCGCGCGGATGGCGCCGGTCGCTTCCTATCTGACGATCAACATCTCCTCGCCCAACACGCCGGGCCTGCGCGCGCTGCAGGACGAGGGGGCGCTCGATGCCTTGCTGGAGGCTGCGCTGGCCGCGCGTCCGGCCGGGGGGCCGCCGATCTTCCTGAAGGTCGCGCCGGATCTGGAGCCGGCCGAGGTGGACGCGATCGCGCGCGTGGCGATCGACCGCGCGGTCGACGCGCTGATCGTGAGCAACACCACGATTTCGCGCCCGCCATTGAGGAGCGCCCAGGCAGGCGAGGCGGGCGGGCTTTCGGGCGCGCCGCTCAAGCCGCTCGCGCTGCAGCGGCTGCGCGATTTCCGCGTCGCCACCGGCGGGCAATTGCCATTGATCGCGGCCGGCGGGATTGCGAGCGGGGCCGATGCCTGGGCGCGGATCAAGGCCGGGGCGAGGCTGGTCCAGATCTATAGCGCATTGATCTATCGGGGGCCGTCGCTCGCGCGGACGGTCGAACGCGAGCTTGCGCTGCTGATGGCCGAGGAAGGTCATAAGCGGATCGAAACCGCGGTCGGAAGCGATTGCCGCTGAAGGCGAGGCGTCGAGGGAGGCCCCCGCCGATTTTCTCGCGAGAAAACGCCAAGTCTTTCCAGAACTACGGCTGGTTCAGTAGGCCCGCGCCGGGGCCGATCGCGACGTTAGCGGCTTTTTTGGTTCTATTATTTCTTGCAAAGCCAATGAGTCATGGCACGATTAACGTTCTAATAACCCTGGGGGGAGAGTAAGATGTCGATTCGCGTAACCATGGCGTGTGTCGCCATTGCCATCGCCGCGGCCACGCCATCGACGGCGGCCAATATAGCTTTATCCAACACCGGTGTGAACAATAGCGGGCAGGTGCTCGCGTCGGGTGCATCGGACACGCATTACAGCCTCTATTATTATGATGGCGGGACGAATCTCCCGAGCCCGCAGGTGGCGACGTCCGCGAACGGCTATCCGATCGCCCCCTCCGGTCCGTGGCTCGGCGACAATTCGACCTCGGCGTGGATCGGACCGGTCGGCGATTCGGCGCTCGATGGAGACTATGGCTGGTACGTCTATCACACCACGTTCAACGTGACCGCCGCTCCTTCGAGCGCGTCGATCACCGGGCGCTTTTCGGCCGACGATTTCGCCTACCTGGCCCTCAACGACAGCTTCAGCTGGTACGCGAACGACTTTTACAACTTCTACGATTTCTCGCTCAATTCGGGTTTCGTCCAGGGCGAGAACACGCTCGATTTCTGGGTCTATAATTATGGCGGCCCGACCGGGTTGCGCGTCGAGATGACGGGCAGCCAGGCGCCCGAGCCCGCGAGCTGGGCGCTGATGCTGGGCGGCTTCGGCGCGATCGGCGGGGCGCTTCGCAGCCGTCGCAAGGTGACCGCGCGCTTCGCCTGATATCCGGCATTCCGGACGACATTGAGGGCCGTCGCACGTCGCGTGCGGCGGCCTTCGTTTTTTATCAGCCCGCACGCACCGGTGGATGCAGGCAACATATTGATTCCAGGATTATTTCCGGTCTTTCCGGATCGGAAACGCGCGTCTCGCGTTATTAAAGGCATCATTGGATCGGACCATCGCTGACCCGAAAAGGGGCCGACGAGGAGAGATTACCTATGGGCTCCCGACCGCCCCAAGCCCCTGCCTTCTTCTGCCTGACCGTGTTCCTGTCGATCAATTATCTTGTCGGATACGGCCTTGGCTATGTGTTGACCCATTCGGTCGCCTGGTCGATCGCGATTGCGCTGGTGACGCCGTGCCTGAGCCTGTTCGGCTATGCGGCGCTTACCAGCCGGAGGGCGCCGGCCAAGCGGGATCGCGTGGAAGAGGCGTAAAGCAACGCTGAATGCTTGCTGCCGGTGCCTGACGCTTTACTAGGCATGGCCATGATCCGCGCTTTCCTGCTCTTCCTGATCGCTTTCGCGCTGCCGCTGGCATCGGCGCCGGCCAAGCCGACAGCGGCGCAAGGCATCGTCTCGGCCGCAGATCCGCGCGCGGCGGCGGCGGGGGCGGAGATTTTGCGCAAGGGCGGGAGTGCTTCCGACGCGGCGATCGCGATGATGCTCGCGCTCAACGTGGTCGAGCCGCAAAGCTCGGGGATCGGCGGCGGCGGGTTCATGGTCCATCATGATGCGAAGACCGGCCGTATCACGAGCTTCGACGGGCGCGAGGCGGCACCTGCGGCGGCGGACGAGCATTGGTTCTACAAGGACGGTCAGCCGCTGCGGCATGGCGATGCGGTGCCGGGCGGGCGCAGCGTCGGCGTGCCAGGCAATCTGCGGATGATGGCGCTGGCGCATGCGCGGCACGGGCGGCTGCCCTGGGCGGCTTTGTTCCAGCCCGCGATCCGGCTGGCGCGCGACGGCTTCGCGGTGACGCCGCGGCTGCACAATATCCTCGCGCAATGGGGCGGTGCGATCGGCTCCGACTGGGGGCGGAGGCATTTCTTCGCCGCCGACGGCAGCGCGCTCCCGGTCGGCGCAATATTGAAGGATCCCGAGCAAGCCGCTTTGTTCGGAAAGATCGCGGCGCTCGGCCCGGACTATTTCTATCGTGATGCGCCGGCGCGGGCGCTGGTCGCGACGGTCAACAATGCCGAGCGCAATCCGTCGAAAATGACGCTGGCCGATCTCGCCGCTTATCAGGCGAAGGAGCGCGCACCGATCTGCGGCACCTATCGTACGTGGCGGGTGTGCGGGATGGGACCGCCTTCGGCGGGCGGGATGACCGTGCTGATGATCCTGAAGCAGCTCGAGCGGTTCGATCTGGCAAAGCTCGGCCGGCGCTCGCCGGTCGCGTGGCATCTGCTCGCGGAAAGCGAGCGGCTCGCTTACGCCGATCGCGATGCCTACATGGCGGATGCCGATCATGTGAAGGTGCCCGTCCAGCAGTTGCTCGATCCCGCTTATCTGGCGCGGCGATCGGCGCTGATCTCGCCCGACCGGACGATGGCGGCGGTCGCGCCGGGAGGCCTCTCCCCGCTTCCCTGCCCTGCCGCGACGCCGGTACCCGAACATGGCACGAGCGACATGGCGGCGGTCGACGCGCAGGGAAATGTCGCCGAAGTCACCTCGACGATCGAGAGCATTTTCGGATCAGGGCTGAGCGTCGACGGGATCATGCTCAACAATGAGCTGACCGATTTCGACATCGTGCCCGAACGCAATGGCTGCCCCGCGCCGAACCGGGTGCAGGCCGGCAAGCGGCCGCGCAGCTCGATGTCGCCGACGATCGTCTATGGCCCGGACGGGAAGGTGCGGATCGCGATCGGCGCGGCAGGCGGATCGACGATCATCGCGCAGGTGGCGAAGGCGCTGATCGGCGTGATCGACTGGAAGATGAGCGCGCAGGACGCGATCGCGATGGGGCTGATCTATACGCCGGGGCCGGGCGGCGCGGTCGAGAAGGATACTGAGCTGGAACCAATGCTGCCCGCGCTGGCCCAGCTCGGCGAGCATTTGCGCGCGGCGCCGATGGGGCTCAAGGCCAATGCGGTCGAGCAGGTGAACGGGCGCTGGATCGGCGCGGCCGATCCGCGCAGCGAGGGCGTGGCGATGAGCGTAAGCGGCGCGGTCTCCGGCCCGAGCAGGGTCGGAATGAAGCCGGGCGTGCACGAATAAGCTTAGCCGAGCGCGGCGAGGAACTCCGCTTGCGTGATGACGATCGTGTCGCCCGCGAATTTGAGCGCCTCGACCGAGCGCGCGGCCGCTTCGGCATCGCCGGCACCGCATGCGTCCGCGATCAGGATCGGCACGAAGCCGAGATCGGCGGCGTGGCGGCAGGTCGGCTCGATCCCGATCTCCATCGCGATGCCGGTGATTGCGAGCCCGCTGATGCCGGCATCGCGCAGCGCGGTGGCAAGCCAGGTGCCCTCGAACGCCGACATCGATATCTTGTCGAACACCATGTCGTCTTCCTGGGGCGCGAGCGCGGGCACGATATCGGTTGAGGCCTCGCCCGGCGGGAACCAGCAGGCCATGTCCGCCGGATCGTCCTTGCGTTGCCAGGCCAGCGCCATCCGCATCGCGGCGACTCCGGTCCAGCGCTTCGGCAGGCTGTGGGGCCGGCAAAAGGCGATCCGCATGCCCGCCTTGCGTGCCGCGGCGACCAGCAGCGCGATCCGATCGACGATCGCGTCGGCACCCTTCACCTGGCGCGTGATGCCGATCTGCATGTCGTAGACGAGCAAGGCGGTCCTCGCCGGATCGACCCATTCCTCGAGCGTCTCGGGGATGGAGAGACTGTCGAACGTCTTCATGCGCGCCGCCTTCAGCTTTTCGGAGTTCGGAATAGAACCTGATTCACGCCATCGACGGACGCGCGCAGCGCTTCCACCAATAAGGATCAGGCTCTAGGCTGGACACAGGCCCTGGGGCAACGGGCCGATGGAGAGACGATGGCGCTCGAGACTTTCCCGAACCTGGTGACGATGTTCTTCACGCGCGCGGCCGAACATGGGGACGCGCCTTTCCTGTTCTGGAAGGAAGGGGGCGCCTGGCGCTCGCTGAGCTGGGCCGAGACCGCGCGGCGGGTGGCGGCGCTGAGCGAGGCATTGCGGGGACTGGGGCTGGAGCGCTGCGACCGGGTGCTGCTCGTGTCCGAGAACCGGCCCGAATGGGCGATTGCGGACCTTGCGATCATGGCGGCGGGCTGCATCACCGTGCCGGTCTATACGAGCAATACGACAAGCGATCATGCGCATGTGCTGAACGATAGCGGCGCCCGCGCGGCGATCGTCTCGACCGCCGGGCTGGCCAAGACGCTTCTGCCCGCGGTCGCGCGTTCTTCGGAATGCGAGATGGTGATCGGGATCGACCATCTGCCGCGCGAGCGGATCGGAAATGTCCGGCTCCACCAGTGGGATGCGCTTGTCGCCGAGCAGCCCGGCGACGTCGCCGCCGCGGCTGCGCGCGCGACCGAGATGCGCGAGGATCTGGCCTGCATCATCTATACCAGCGGCACCGGCGGATCGCCGCGCGGCGTGCGCCAGCATCATGGCGCGATCCTGCACAATTGCGCGGCCGCCGGGGACATCATCATCGGCGATTTCACGATCAGCCAGGAGGTGTTCCTGAGCCTGCTGCCGCTTAGCCATAGCTATGAACATACCGCCGGGCTGCATTTCCCGATCAGCCTGGGCGCGCAAATCCATTATGCCGAGAGCATCGAGAAGCTCGCCTCCAACCTGGAGGAGGCGGCGCCGACGATCATGGTGGTGGTGCCGCGGCTGTTCGAATTGCTGCGCGGGCGGATCATCAAGCAGATCGAGAAGCAGGGCAAAGCCGCTTCATGGCTGCTGGCGCAGGCGCTCGCGCTCGACGCCAAGCCGAAGAAAAGCCTGGCGGACAAGCCGCTCGACCTGCTGCTCGATCTGACCGTGCGCAAGAAGGTGAAAGCGCGCTTCGGCGGGCGCAACAAGGCTTTGGTGTCGGGCGGTGCGCCGCTCAACCCGGAGGTGGGGCGCTTCTTCCAGGCGCTCGGGCTGACCTTGCTGCAGGGCTATGGCCAGACCGAGGCGGGGCCGCTGATCGCGGTCAATCGTCCCCGCGTGGGGATCAAGCTCGATACGGTCGGTCCGGCGGTGATGGGCTGCGAGGTGAGGATTGCCGAGGATGGCGAGATCATCGTGCGCGGCGAAAATGTGATGCAGGGTTATTGGCGCAACGATGCGGAAAGCGCGCGGGTGCTGGTCGATGGCTGGCTGCACACCGGTGATGTCGGCCATCTCGACGAGGCGGGCAGGATCGTGATCACCGACCGCAAGAAGGACCTTATCGTCAACGACAAGGGCGACAATGTCTCGCCGCAGCGGGTCGAAGGCATGCTGACGCTCGAGCCCGAAATCGCGCAGGCGATGGTGGTGGGCGACCGACGGCCTTATCTGGTCGGGCTGGTGGTGCCCGACAAGGAATGGGAGGCGACGCTGCCGCCCGGGACCGATCTGCACAAGGCGATGACGGCGGCGGTCGACCGGGTGAATGCCGGCCTATCGGTGATCGAGAAAGTGCGCCGCGTGACGATCGCGGACGGGCCATTCACAATCGAGAATGGCGAGCTGACCCCCTCGCTCAAGATCCGCCGCCATGTGCTGCGCGAACGCTATGGGGAGCGGCTCGACGCGCTGTACGGGCCGAAGGCCTGACGCCGTACCACATCGGGTTGGACGCTGCGCGACGACCCGACGCGGACCGGCCTGTCATGGTGCAGGCGCCACCACGTGGTTGCCATAATATTCGGTGGCGGGGGATGAGACGGCAAGGAAGTGGAGGGTGAACATGATCATCCCCGCGGCATCGGTCACGATCAGCTTCCAGCCATGGCCACCCCAAAACGAGATGGCATTGTCCCGCAGGAGCGCGCCGCTGCGGCGCACGGCTTCGGTACGGGCGGCCTCGAGATCGGCGCAATGCGTGCCCTCCCGATCCGGGTAAACGGCGCCGTCCTCGATGTTAAAATGATATAAGGGCATGATATTTCCCCCGAATCTACAAGTTTTCATATCCAAAAAGCGGGCTGCTTTACTAATGCGCTAACAATGTCAGCGGAACATTGTTCCATAAATGTTAAGTTCATTATGGCTCAGCTATATTTTATTCACGGGTTGTTATTTGTGGCGGCGACACAAATATACTTGAAAGGTTGATGTGTTATTAAGTGCTAGCGACAGCACAACTTAACGCTCCCGCTCAAAGCTGGAGATTGTCATGAATCATTACAGACTATATTTTCTGACAAATTTTGGGGGGCGCATCGAGCGGTTCGAACCGATCCAAGCCTATGGCGACGAGGCAGCGATCGAAGCCGCCAAGCTCTACAGGGGTTCTTATCCGCTTGAGCTCTGGCAGCGCGGGCGGATGGTCGAGGCGTTCGCGCGATCGGTCGCGTCGCTTGCGCCGTCCCTGCCCGAAGGCCTCCGCGCTGTGCCGCCCCTGTTCCGAGGCGGCAGATAAAGTCAGCGCGCCTTGCGGTAGGGCGTGAAGCCCGCAAAGGTGCAGAAGCCGAAATCGTGGCCGGTCGTCTCCGACACATGCACCGGATCATTCTCGCACAATTGGCCGCCGGTCCCGGTGGTCGTGATGCGGCGATCTTCGCGGAGCGCCGGGCAGCCTCCCTTGAAGCGCGCGACATAGGTGAAGCGCGCGTCGCGATAGACGATCGCGGTGCGGTCGATGATCTCCGGATGGACATGGCGATCGGGGAAGATGCAGCGCTGCGGCGCGCCCGCCACCTTGCCCTTGAGCAGGCGGGCGAGATCGTCGCTGCCCGCGCTGGCGGGAGCGGCGGAGAGACCCAGGATCAGCGCGGCATATACGAGCTTTCGCATCGTGGATTCCTCCTGACTCGATGACATTTGCTGGGCGGCCCGTATTCAGCCGCGGAATATATCCTTTTCGGCGCGACGTTGCGCGAGCTGATCGACGCTGTCGGCGCGCATGAACGGATTGGTCGCGCGTTCGAGCGCGATCGTGGTCGGGACGGTCGGCTGCCCTTGCGCGCGTAACGCGTCCACTTCGGCCATGCGCGCGGCGAGCGCCTGATTGTCGGGCTCGACGTGGAGCGCGTAGCGGCCGTTCGCCTGGGTATATTCGTGCGCGCAATAGACGATCGTCTCGGGCGGCAGCGCGGCGAGGCGGCGCATATTGGCGAACATCTGTTCGGGCGTGCCTTCGAACAGGCGGCCGCAGCCCATCGCGAACAGGGTGTCGCCGACGAAGGCGATTCCCGCCTCTGGAAGGTAATAAGCGATATGGCCGGCGGTGTGCGCGGGCACTTCGAGCACCTGCGCCTCGAACGCGCCGATGCGGACCAAATCCCCTTCGCGAACCTGGCGGTCGAGCGTCGAGATTTTCGGGGCTTCGGCCGCGGGACCGGTGATGGTGCAGCCGGTGGCGGCCTTGATCGCGGCATTCCCGCCAATGTGATCGCCGTGCCAGTGGGTGTTCCAGATCTGGTCGATATGCCAGCCGCGCCTTTCAGCCTCAGTCAACACGGGCTCGGCCTGGCCGGGATCGACGACAATCGTCTCCCCGCTCGCATCGTCATGCGCCAGCCAGAGATAATTGTCATCGAAGGCGGGAATGCGGACCACTTCTATCATGCCAGCAACTCCAAAGTTTCCGCGGCGAGACGACGGGTGAGCGCTTCGGCGCCCTCGGCCCGCGCCAGCCGCGCCGCCTGCCCTGCCCACATATTGGCGAAAGCGGCGGGATCGGCCTTGCGCAGTTCCGCGAGCGCGTCGCCGCCATGCGGGAAAGGGGGGACGATCGCGTTGGTAGGGCCAAGATCGCGCGTGAGCCGGGTCTCGAGCCCGCGCGCATGGCGGCCGGTGAAGACATTGGTCGAGACGGTGGTTTCCGCACCTTCGCCGTGCAGCAAAGTGCGGTGCAATTCACTGATCCGGCTTTCCGGGGTGACCAGATAGGCGGTGCCGATCTGGACCGCGCTCGCGCCGAGCATCAAGGCTGCGGCGATTCCGCGCCGGTCGGCGATCCCGCCCGCCGCGATCACCGGAACCGGGACGGTATCGACGACCTGCGGCACGAGCGCGAGCGTACCCATGTGGGACGATGGGTCGGCGGGCAGGAAGCGGCCGGCGTGGCCGCCAGCCTCCCAGCCTTGGGCAATGATCGCGTCGACGCCGCGTTCGGCCAGCCAGCGCGCCTCGGCGGGGCTGGTGGCGCAGCCGAGGATCAGGGCGCCGCTATCGCGGACGCGCTGCCGGAGCTTTTCGCCGGGCAGGCCGAAATGGAAGCTGACGATTTCCGGCCGCGCCTCCTCGACCAAGGCGCACATCGCCTCATCGAAGGGGCGGCGGAGCGGCGGCGGCGTGGCCGGAAAGCCGGCCCCATATTCGTCATAATAAGGCTGGAGCGCCTGCCGCCAGGCGCGGTCGTCATATCCGCCCGCGGCTTGGTGGCAGAAGAAATTGAGATTGAGCGGGCCGTGGGTGGCTGCACGATATTGCGCGATCTGTTCGCGTGCCGCCTCGACGCTCAGCAAGGCGCAGGGGATCGAGCCCAGCCCCCCGCCCCGGCTTGCCGCGATCGCCAAGCCTGCATCCTGCGCGCCCGCCATCGGCGCCTGCACGATCGGCGCTTCGATACGCAACAGATCGAGCAATCGCCGGTCGCGCCAGACCATTACCAGCTGCCCGTATTCGGCATCGACGCCCAGGGCTCCCGCGGCGGCAATTGGCCATGCTGGAGCAATTCGATCGAGATATTGTCGGGGGTGCGCACGAACGCCATGTGGCCGTCGCGCGGCGGACGATTGATCGTCACGCCGGCATCCATCAGCCGCTGGCAGGTCGCGTAAATATCGTCGACGCGATAGGCGAGGTGGCCGAAATTTCGGCCGCCGTCATAGCCCGCCTCGTCCCAATTATGGGTAAGCTCGACCTGGGCCTCCTCGTCGCCGGGCGCGGCGAGGAAGATCAGTGTGAAGCGGCCCTTCTCATTCTCCATCCGCCGGATTTCGCTGAGCCCGAGCAGTTCGAAGAAGCGGATCGTCGCGTCGGGATCGGACACGCGGATCATGGTGTGGAGATATTTGGTCATGCGTCGCCCATCCGTTCGATTCGAGCAGGGTTCGAGCTCGTCGAGCACCCTATCGAGATAGGGCGTCCGTCTCGATATTCCACCTCGCCAAGCCGCCTGCCCTGATACAGGCAACCGATGGGTCTATGCGTTGCAGAGGCGTTTGTTATTTAGGCTCGGCAAGTGCCGCCTTGGCGGCCTGGCCGGCGGGATCGCTCGGGGCAATCTGGGCGGCGCGGGTCCAGGCGGCGCGGGCCAAATCGAGCTGGCCGGCAGCGGCGGCGATATTACCCGCTTCGAGCTGGACCGAGGGATCGTCCGCGGCGGCCTTGAGCGCGACCGCTATGTCCTTCTGCGCGCGCGGCAGATCCTTCTGGCGGCGCGCGAGTGTGGCGGAGAGCAGCCAGGCGAAGGGGTCCTGCGGCACGAGCGCCAGCCCCTTGTCCATGTCGATCCGGGCTTGCGGCAGATCGTCGAGCGCGACGTCGGCGCGGGCGCGGTCGATCCAGGCCTCGCCGGCCAGCGTCGGCGGCAGGCCGGGCAGAGCGACGACATGATCGAGATCGGCGCGCGCCTTGGCCGGCTGGTCGCCCGCGAGCGCGGCGTTGGCGGCCTGGCTCCAGATGCCGGCCGCGCGCCCGTCACGTTGCGCGTCGGCCTGCGCGGCGGCCTGGGCCAAGGCGGCTTCGGCGGGCACCCACCGTTCGACGCCGACGAAGGCGAGGCCGAGGCATTGCCGCGCGGCCACGCTCTGGTCGCGATTCGCCCAGGCGGTGGCCTGTTCGAGCGCCGCCTTGGGATCGGACGCGACCAGTTTCTGGCAGGCAGCTATGCGGGCGGGGTCGCCCGACAGTTCGGTGAGTGCGGCAGCGAGCAACAAAAAGGGGATCATATCGTCTCGATCAGCGCGGCGACCGTCGTCAGCAGCAGGCCGAGATCGCCCGGCCGCGACAGGCGATGTTCGCCGCCTTTGACAAGCAGGGTCTGCACATCGCCTGAACGAAGCGCGCGGCCGAGACGGAAGGCGATCGAGGCCGGCACGTCGCGATCCTCCAGCCCGTGCAGCAGCCGCACCGGGCAATCGATCGAAATCTCGCGATCGAGCAGCAGATTGGACTGGCCGCTCGCCAGGAAGGCGCGGGTGGTGATTTCGGGCGTATCATAATCGGGATGGTGGATCGCGATCAGCCCGTCCTGCTCGATCGTCGCGCGCTGCGCCTCGTCATAACCCCATGCGGTGAAGTCGGGGGCGGCGGCGATGCCGACCAGCCCCGCCACCCGCTCGTGCCGTTCGAGCGCGACCAGCAGCATCAGCCAGCCGCCCATCGACGATCCGACCAGGATCAGCGGGCCTTCGGTGAGGCGATCGATCATGTCGAGCGCGTCGTCACGCCAATCGTCGAGCGTAGCGTCGGCGAACACGCCTTCGCTCTGGCCGCAGCCGCGATAGTCGAAGCGCAGCAAAGCACGACCTTCGGCCTCGGCCCAGGCATCGAGCGCGATCGCCTTGCTGCCGGTCATGTCCGAGCCATAGCCGGGGAGGAAGACGATATGGGGGCCGGCGCCATCGCGCTGTTCGTAGGCGAGGCGGGGCAGGCCGGGGCGGTCGAGATAGTTGGGCATGTCGCGCGTCTATCATCCCGGTTCTCGTCGCCCCAGCGAAAGCTGGGGTCCATCTCCTGCACGGTTGGATTTGGTGTGAGTCCGGGAGATGGACGCCAGCGTCCGCTGGCATGACGGTGCGCGGGGTTGAAAGGCGGGGCCGAAGCGGGTCTAACTCGTCCATGCACCTTTACCTCCCCATCGCCGGGCTTTCGGTGAATGCGCTGGTGATCGTGTTGCTGGGCGGCGCGGTTGGCGTGCTGTCGGGCATGTTCGGCGTCGGCGGCGGGTTCCTGACCACGCCGCTGCTGATCTTCTATGGGGTGCCGCCCGCAGTGGCGGTGGCATCATCGGCGACGCAGATTACGGGCGCGAGCGTGTCGGGCGTGCTCGCGCACAGCCGGCGGCAGGGCGTGGATTTCCGGTTGGGCGGCGTACTGGTCGCGGGCGGGGCGACGGGATCGCTGGTCGGCGGCTTCATCTTCCGCCTGCTCCAGAAAAGCGGGCAGATCGATACGATCATCGGTTTGCTTTACGTCTTCCTGCTCGGCTGGATCGGGCTCGCCATGGCGCGCGAATCGGCGCGCGCGGTGGTCGCGGCGCGAAGTGGCGGCCCGCCCCCGCCGATCACCACGCAGCGCCACCGCAAGTGGATCGCGGCCTTGCCCTTTCGCTGGCGCTTCTACGGCGCGGGCCTCTACATCTCGCCGCTCGCGCCCTTCCTGCTGGGGCTGATCACCGGGTTGCTGACCGTATTGATGGGGGTCGGCGGCGGCTTCATCCTCGTGCCGGCGATGCTCTATGTGCTGGGCGTGTCGGCGCGGGTGGTGGTCGGCACCTCGCTGTTCCAGGGATTGTTCGTCACCGCCGCGACGACCCTGGTCCACGCGCTCACGACGCATGCGGTCGATCTGGTGCTGGCGGGCTTGCTGCTGATCGGATCGGTGACGGGCGCGCAGATTGGATCGCATGTCGTGCAGCAGGTGCGGCCCGAGCGCGCGCGGATGATGCTCGCATTGATCGTGCTGACGGTCGCGATCCGGATGGCGTTGGGTCTCACCTGGCGCCCGGACGCGATCTATACGGTGCAGCTGCTGTGAGTGCGCGCTTCACAGCGCGTGGCCGCACCGGCCCGCTCCCCCACCCGGCCTCCCATATGATGCTGCCGATGGGAGGCCGGGTGGGGGAGCGGGCCGGTGCGGTTCCCGAACGCGCGCGCGTTCGGCAAAGCTGGAGGCGACTGCTCCTCCTGGTGGCACTGCCGCTGCTGCTCGGCGCGGCCGAGCCGCGTCTGGTGCCGGACGTGTCGGATACGCAAATCGACATCGCCTACAGCTTCACCGGCGCCGATCTGCTGCTGTTCGGCGCGATCCTTTATCCGGGCGGGCGGCCGCCGGCGGACACCGATGTCGTGGTGGTGATCAAAGGGCCGTCCGAACCCCTGCTGGTGCGCGAGAAGGCGAAGGTCGCGGGCATCTGGATCAACCATGCGAGCGAGCGGTTCCGTTCGGTGCCGAGCTTCTACGCGGTGGCGAGTTCGCGGCCTTTGGACCAATTGGTCAGCCCGCGGACCGCCGCGATCTACGAGATCGGGATCGATAATCTCCTCCTCTCGCCCGCGAACGGCGCAAGCGCGAACGAGCAGACGCGCTTCGAGACCGGGCTGGTCGAGCTCAAGCGCCGGACCGGCCTCTATGCCGAGCATGCGGGCGCCGTCTCGGTGCGCGAAGGCGTGCTCTATCGCGCATTGGTGCCGATCCCGGCGCGCGTGCCGGTGGGCAGTTATACCGCCGAAACCTATCTGATCCGGAACGGACGCATCGTGGCGGCGGCGACGCGCGAGATCAGGATCGGCAAATCGGGTTTCGAGCGCTTCGTCACCACCGCCGCGAGCGATTATCCGTTCCTCTACGGCCTGAGCGGGATCGCGCTGTCCTTGCTGCTCGGCTGGCTCGCGGCGATCGGCTTTGCGCGCGCCCGGCGATAGGGCCGGACCGGGCGTCGCGCCTTGGCAGCAAAAACTTAACCACCGCTGCGTTAAGCACGCTTCATGGGAATGCAGGACCGGATCGTAGCCGCGATTACCGCGGGAGACGCGATGGAGCTTGGCCGCGTCGTCGAGATTGCGGGGCCGGGCGCGCAGGTTTCGCTCGACGGCCACATGATGGCGATGGTGCGCAAGGCCAATGGCCTCGGCGCGCCGCCAGGCTCGATCGGCAGCCATGTAAAGATCCGCGTCAACAATCGCTGGGTATTGGGCCAGATCCGGACGCTGCGACTGGCGCAGGCCGACAGCGATCTGGTGCTCGGCATGATCGATTTCATCGGCGAGGGGACCGACGTCAACGATCGCCTTGCCAATTTCAAGCGCGGCGTAACCCTGCTGCCGATGCCCGGCGCGGCGCTTCATGCGGTCGCCGAGGACGAATTGCTCACGATGTTCGCGCCGGACGAACGGCCGCACATCCAGATCGGCACGGTCCATCCTTCCGGACAGATTCCCGCGGCGCTTTGCATCGACACGTTGCTCGGCCGCCATTTCGCGGTGCTGGGCTCGACCGGCACCGGCAAATCGAGCGCGACCGCGCTGATGCTGCACCGCATCTGCGATCATTCGCCGCACGGCCATATCTTGATGATCGATCCGCATGGCGAATATTCGGCGTCGTTCGGGGACAAGGCGGCCACGTTCGACGTCAGCAACCTCGCGCTTCCCTATTGGCTGATGAATCTCGACGAACATGCCGAGATCCTGCTTACCTCGAGCGGGGCCGAGCGGCAGATGGATCGCGACGTGCTTGCCAAATGTATCCTGGCCGCGCGCGCCAAAAACCGGCTGGCGGAAGGCGCGCGGCTGACGGTGGATTCGCCGATTCCCTATCTGCTGTCCGATCTGAACGCGATCCTGGGCGCGGAGATGGGCAAGCTCGACAAAGGCGGGATCGGCGCGGCGCCTTATATGCGGATCAAGGCGCGGATGGACGAGATCAAGGCCGATCCACGCTATGGCTTCATGTTCTCCGGCATGATGGCCGGGGACACGTTCGCCGACGTGATCGCCAAATTATTGCGCCTGCCGGGCGATGGAAAGCCGTTGGCGATCGTCGACCTGTCGGGCGTGCCGTCGGAAGTCACCGCGGTGGTGGTGGCGCTGCTCGCACGATTGATCTTCGATCATGCGGTGTGGGCGCGCGGCGAGGAGCAGCATCCAATCCTGCTCGTCTGCGAGGAAGCGCATCGCTACATTCCCGCGAGCGGGAAGGTGCCGGCGGGCGCGGTACTGGAACGTATCGCCAAGGAAGGCCGCAAATATGGCGTGTCGCTCGGGCTGATCACGCAGCGCCCGTCCGATCTGGCCGAGGGCGTGCTGTCGCAATGCGGCACGATCATCGCGATGCGGCTCAACAATGAACGCGATCAGGGCTTCGTCCGCTCCGCGGTGCCGGAAGGCGCGCGCGGGATGATCGACGCGATCCCGGCGCTCAGAAATCGCGAGGCGATCATCGTCGGCGAAGGCGTGCCGATCCCGATCCGCATCGCCTTCGATCCGCTCGACGAGCGGCAGCTGCCGGCGAGCCACGACCCGGTGTTCAGTGACGCCTGGCAGCGCACCGGCGGGGAGCGCGCGCAACTCGACGGCACGATCAAGAGGTGGCGGGCCCAGGGTCGCTAAGACTCGCCTGGTGCCTTGCTGCACCCTCGATCTCCGCAAAACCGATTGACACACATAACCGAATGGCTATTGAATAAATCAATAGCCAAAGGGTTATGTGTTTCATGCTGCACGGTCCCGACCTCCTGTTCAAGGCGCTCGCCGACCCCAACCGGCGCGCGCTTTTCGAGCGGTTGTGCCGCGAGGGCGAACAGACCGTTGCCGCGTTGACGGCGCGGGCCGGCATTTCGCAACCGGCGGTGTCGAAGCACCTCGCCTTGCTCAAGCAGGCCGGGCTGGTGCGCGACCGTCCCGAAGGCCGCCAGACCCATTATCGTGCGCAGATCGGCGCGCTCTCGCCGCTGGTCGGCTGGACCAGCGAAATGGCCGACTTTTGGGAAACCCGCTTCGATCATCTCGAGGATTTGCTGAAAAGGATGGATCAATGACCACAGCCACCGAAACCCGCTCGGTCGTCGTCGAGCGCGAATTTGCGCATCCGCCGGAGAAGATCTGGCGCGCGCTCACCCAGCCGCATCTGATCGCGGAATGGCTGATGAAGAACGATTTCGTGCCCGCGAAGGACCATGTGTTCAGCCTTGGCGGCGACTGGGGATCGGTCGAATGCCGCGTGCTGGAGATCGAGCCGAACAAGGCGCTCGCCTACACATGGGGCGGGATGGGGCTGGACAGCGTGGTCAGCTGGACGCTCACGCCTTCGGAAAAGGGCACGCATCTGCGGATGGAGCAAGCCGGCTTCCGGCACGATCAGGAGCAGGCCTATCAGGGCGCCAAGATCGGGTGGCGCAACTTCTTCGGCAAGCTCGAGCAACTCCTGCCGCGGCTGGACTGATCCGCGCCCGGCCTTTCCGCCACAGCATCATCAAACAGGGAAGAGGTTCTGATATGAGCATCTGGATTCGCCAGGGTCATCGCTGGCTGTCGATCATCTTCACGCTGACCGTGATCGCCATTTTCGTGATGATGGCGATCGGCAAGCCGCCGATGTGGGTCTTTTATACGCCGCTGCCGCCCTTGTTCCTGCTTCTGTTCAGCGGCCTGTACATGTTCGCCTTGCCCTATGTGAGGGCGCGCGGCGTGGCGCGGGAGAGTGCGCGATGAGCGAGAGCGCAGCACAGGACAAGACGCCGTCGCAGCTGATCGACGAACGTATCGCGCAGCTCGGCGACTGGCGCGGCGCGATCCTCGCGCGGCTGCGCGGGCTGATCCACGCGGCGATTCCCGACGTGGTCGAGGAGTGGAAGTGGCGCGGGGTGCCGGTCTGGTATCGCGACGGCATGATCTGCACCGGCGAGACCTACAAGAACGTCGTGAAACTGACCTTCTTCAGGGGTGCGGCGCTGGAGGACCCAAAGGGTCTGTTCAACTCCAGCCTCGACGGCAACACCCGTCGTGCGATCGACGTCCACGAGGGCGAGGAGATTGACGAGGAGGCGCTGAAGGCACTCTTCCGCGCAGCGGTGGCGGCGAATGCGCCGCGCCGCAAAGGCTGAGCCGCTTCGTCAGGCGCGCGCCGAACCTCGGCAGGGGCGCCAGACTTGCAGCGCCCGCTCATGATCCCAGAATGTCATCGGCGGCAGAGATTGCGCGCAATAGCTGCCCTTGTGCGCGGCGAACCATAGAGCCGGCGCCGATCGATCGAAGGAGGGCCAAACCGGGCCTACGAACCAGGCGCTTTCGCGCTGCTCCGTGCTGAGCCGAGACCAGACGACGTTCGGCCAGGTCTCGGTTGCGGGGTTCAGCCACGGGAGCACCGGTACACGCGCGCCGAGGATCGCGCCGACGCCAGGGCCGGTGCCTGACAGATCGATGAGCAAAGCACCCGACGCGAGCCCGCGCGCTGAGCGGACAAAGGAGGCGGTCTCCTCATCGACCTGGATCGAGCCCTGGACGAGGGGCGGATCGATCCGGGTCTGCTGTTCGAAAATCGAATCCGGCAGGCTGTATGGATAGAAGGCCGCGAGCGACAGGATCGCGACCGGGCCGGCCACACAGAGCGTGAAGGCCGCATATCGACGCCAGCGCGAGACGTCCGCCGACGCCAGGACGAACAACGCCAGGAACGGGAAGGCCATGCTGAAATTCAGCTGGAACCATTGATTGTTGAAGGTGCCGAGCGCGACAGCGAACGGCGTCAACAGCAGCAGCGCCGCGACAGGGAGTTGCGCGCTGTTGCGGCGCCGGACCGCCGCCGCATAGCCGGCAATGCCGATGACCAAGGCCAGGCCGAGGAAATCGGGCAGGTCTCCGTCGATTGCATCCGGCGCAACGCTGCCCAGATAGAAGGCGCTGAGCGCGACGGCCGCATAGCCGGCCCATTCCGACCCAAAAGACCGGCGGAAGCCGAGGCCGAATGCCGCCGCGACCGCGGCTCCGGTGAGCGGGATTGGAACAAGCGCCCAGTCGTGGGCGACCTTCGCGGGCAGGCCGAGCGGCGCATTGGGGAGCGCGAGCGCGTGCTGGCTGGAGAGGATCCGGATCACCAGCGCCGCCAATTCGGTGGGCGCCAGAACCAGCGAGATCAATGTCGCGGCGATCGCCAGGCCGGCGAGCAGCGGGAGCGCGCCTCCGCTGCGCCTTCGCAGGAAGACGGCGGCCAATATTCCGGCCACGGCGATCGCGAACAAGGGCGGCTTCGAGAAAGCGGCGATGCAGAGCCCACCGCCCGTCGCGAGCGCGCCGGCGATGCGGCGTCCCGTCGGTCTGGCGCCGGCGTTCACGAAGCCGGCGATGGCGAGCATCGCGCCGACATTCGCGGCCGAATTGTAGCTTGGCGTGATGATCCACGGGTAGAAGATCGTCAGCGCCGCCACCGCGCCATACAGCGCGAGCGGGATCCGGTTCGGTCGCTCCGACGCAAGCGAGCCGCCGAGAAACGCCCCCGCCGCCACCGCGATGGCAAAGCCGGTCAGGCGGTAGATCTGGAGGTTGCCGCCGACGAGCCTGAACAAAGGGTGCAGCAGATAACCGAACGGCTGATAGACCAAAGCATAAGCATTCGGGTCGCGCGTCCAGATCAGGTAGAAAATCTCGTCGGTCAGATCCAGGCCGCGCCCGGACCCGTAGACGAGCAGCGCGCCGCACATCAGCAGCGACAGGATTACGCAGGCCAGCAGCAGCGCGTTGGGCGCGAGGCGCCTGGGTTCGCCGGCCGGTGCCGTCAGGTCAGGCGCATGGGCACGCGAAAAATCGGTCAAGCGATCGGGTCCGTTCGGCTAGGACCAGAGATCGCGTACACAGCGACCGTCGGACGGCAAATCCTCGAACGTGTCGAGACCATCGAAATGGTCGATCGGCAAATGCGCCACCGCCTCGGGCGGGGCGAGGCGCACATTGACTGCCATCCGCCGGCGTCCGTCGTCCTCAAGCCTGAGCCCGCGCCAGCACAGCACGCCGCCGCAAATTGGGCAGAAACGGATTTCGAGCGCAGGGTCTCCTTTGCCGGGACGCGTGTAGGCGGTGGTTGGGCCATGAATGTGGATCCGCTCCCCTTCATAATCATAAGCCCAGAGCGCGCCGTAGCGGCGGCAGAGCGTGCAATTGCACGCGGTCACCGGGCCGGGATCGCCCCGAAAAGTCCAGTGGGCCGCGCCGCAATGGCAGGCGCCCGTCAGTACAGTTTCATCAGCGTCGCTCATCCGCGTCCTATCCTTCTGCGTGAGATTAGGCGCCACATGACCGGCGGCAAGAGGCATTGGCCGTTGGGCACGGCAAGGGCGCGCAGCTTGTTTGCCGCGCAGTCTGCGCGCATTTGAGCCTGGATGTCCCAGGATGCCGACAAGAAAGCCGCCGCGCTCGCCGCCGCCGACGAGGTGAAGGAGGGGATGCTGGTCGGGCTCGGCACCGGATCGACCGCTTTCTTCCTGATCGAGGAATTGGGTCGGCGTCATGCGGCTGGGCTGAATTTCCGGGCGGTGGCGACTTCGCTCGCGAGCGAGCAGCAGGCGCAAGCGTTGGGAATCGCGGTGCTGCCCTTTTTCGACGTCGCGCAAATCGACCTGGCGATCGACGGCGCGGACGAGATCGATTCCGCCTTGCGCGCAATCAAGGGTGCGGGCGGGGCGATGCTGCGCGAGAAATGCGTCGCGGCGTCGGCAAGGCGGATGGTCGTGATCGCGGATAGTTCGAAGGAGGTGGCGCGGCTTGGAACGACTATGCCCGTGCCGTGCGAGGTCCTCCCGTTCGCGCGGGCCTTCGTCGGGCGGGCGCTGGAGGACATGGGCGCACGGATCGTGCCGCGGATGAAGGACGGGGCGCCCTATCGTACCGACCAGGACAATCTGATCCTCGATTGCCACTTCGGGCCGATCGCGGACCCGGAGGCGCTGGCCGTGCGGCTTTCGGCGATTCCCGGGCTGCTCGGCCACGGACTATTCGTGACCGAAGTCGACGCGCTGTACCTTGCGGAAAATGGTAGCGCTAACTTGATCGAAGCGGCCGGATCGGCCTAGACGCGGATCGCACATCCGTAACGTTTGGAGCGCAAGCCGCACTCCAGCCGTTGCATGGGCTTGCGTTACGGGTCTATCGGCCCTTCCTGCCAGCCCGCCTGCTCAGCAATAAGGGAATCACATGTCGACCAGCCCCGCGCCCTCCAACGTCCGGGAGGACGGTTCACCCGACCGGCTCGCGATCGACACGATCCGTACCTTGTCGATGGATGCGGTCGCCAAGGCGCATTCGGGGCATATCGGCACGCCGATGGGGCTCGCTCCGGTCGGCCATACCTTATGGTCGCAATTCCTTCGGATCGATCCCGACAAGCCCGACTGGCCGAATCGTGACCGTTTCGTGCTTTCGGTCGGCCATGCGTCGATGCTGCTCTACTCGCTGATCCACCTCGCGGGGATCAAGGAGATCGACAAGAACGGCAAGCCGAGCGGCGCGCCGGCGGTCAGCCTGGACGATATCAAGAATTTCCGTCAGCTCGGATCGAAGACGCCCGGCCATCCCGAATATCGCCACACGACGGGGGTCGAGACCACGACCGGGCCGCTCGGCGCGGGCTGCGGCAATTCGGTCGGCATGGCGATCGCGGAGCGCTGGCTGGCGGCGCGCTACAACAAGGACGGTTTCCCGATCTTCGATCATGACGTCTACGTCTTCTGCGGCGACGGCGACATGATGGAGGGCGTCGCGAGCGAGGCGGGCAGCCTGGCCGGGCACCTGAAACTGTCCAACCTGTGCTGGGTCTACGATTCGAACCATGTTTCGATCGAGGGCCTGACCGACCTCGCGTTCGACGAGGACGTGGGCAAGCGCTTCCAGGCTTATGGCTGGAATGTGATCCACGTCGATGATGCCAACGACTGCAAGGCTGTCGCGGCGGCGATCGAGACGTTCAAGAAGACCGACGACAAGCCGACGATGATCGTGGTCCATTCGATCATCGGTTTCGGAAGCTCGATCGCGGGCACCGCCAAGGCGCATGGCGAGGCGATGACCGCGGAGGACATTGCCGGCACCAAGAAGGCCTATGGCTGGCCCGACGCGCAATTCCTCGTGCCCGACGGCGTCGCCGAACGCTTCCACGACGCGATTTCGAACCGCGGCAAGCCGCTGCGCGAGGAATGGGAAGCCATGCTTGCGAAGTACAAGCAGGCTCATCCGGACCTGGGGAAAGAGCTCGACGCATTGTTCGCCGACAAACTGCCGGACGGCTGGGACGCCGACATCCCGAACTTCCCGGCGGACGAGAAGGGCATGGCCTCGCGCGATGCGGGCGGCAAGGTGCTGAACGCTATCGCGCCGAAGCTGCCCTGGCTGGTCGGCGGATCGGCCGACCTCGCCCCCTCGACCAAGACCCTGATCGACAATGGCGGATCGTTCGAGGCGGATAGCTATGGCGGCCGCAACCTCCATTTCGGCGTGCGCGAGCATGGCATGGGATCGGTGGTCGACGGCATGGCGCTGTCGCACCTCAGGTCCTATGGCGCGACCTTCCTGGTCTTCTCCGATTATATGCGGCCGCCGATCCGGCTGGCGGCGATTATGGAGATCGGTGCGATCTTCGTCTTCACGCATGATTCGATCGGCGTGGGCGAGGACGGCCCGACCCATCAGCCGATCGAGCAATTGGTTTCGCTGCGCGCGATTCCGGGTCTCGACGTGATCCGGCCGTGCGACGCCAACGAAACCGCGTGGGCGTGGCGGGTGGCGATCCAGAACAACAATCAGCCGACCGCTTTGATCTTCTCGCGCCAGGCGCTGCCGACGCTCGACCGCTCCAAATATGCGAGCGCGGAAGGGCTGGCCAAGGGCGCCTACATCCTGGCCGGACCGAAAGAAGGCGCACCCGAGCTCCTGCTGATCAGCGCGGGCAGCGAGGTCAGCCTCGCCGTTGCGGCGCATGAGAAGCTTGCCGAAGCGGGCGTGCGTTCCCAAGTGGTGTCCATGCCGAGCTGGCATCTCTTCGAGAAGCAGGACCAGGCCTACAAGGACAAGGTTTTGCCGCCCAATGTCACCGCGCGGATCGCGATCGAGATGGGCAGCGAAATCGGCTGGGACCGCTATGTCGGGCTCGCCGGCCGCACCATCACCATGCACAGCTTCGGCGCCTCCGCGCCGATCGCCAAGCTTCAGGACAAATTCGGTTTCACGGTCGACAATGTCGTGAACACCGCCAACGACATGCTCGGGAAGGGCAAGTAAGAATGACCTCTCTGCTCGAACAGCTCCGCGCCAGCGGCCAGGCCCCGTGGCTCGACTTCGTCGACCGCAAATTCCTGAACGAGGGCGGCCTGAAGAAGCTGGTCGCCGAGGACGGCGTTACCGGCGTCACCTCCAATCCGTCGATCTTCGAAAAGGCGATGGGCCAGGGCGAAGCCTATGATGCGGAGTTCAAGAGCTTCGTCGAGGCGAATGCCGGCGCGAGCGTCACCGACACATATGAGGCGCTCGCGATCAGCGACATCCAGGCGGCGTGCGACACGCTGCGGCCGGTCTACGACAAGACCAATGGCGCCGACGGCTATGTCAGCATGGAAGTGTCGCCTTATCTGGCGAACGGCACGCAGGAGACGATCGAGGAGGCGCGGCGGCTGTGGAAGCAGATCGACCGCCCCGATCTGATGATCAAGGTGCCCGGCACCAAGGCGGGCGCGCCCGCGATCAGGCAGCTGATCGAGGACGGGATCAACATCAACGTCACTCTGCTGTTCAGCAACGAGGCCTATGTCGCGGTGGCGATGGCGTTCGTCGAGGGGCTGGAGGCGCGCGTCGCCAAGGGCGAGCCGATCGATCGCATTTCCAGCGTGGCGAGTTTCTTCGTCAGCCGGATCGACGCACAGATCGACAAGAAGATCGACGACCGCGTCGCCGCGGGCGACAAGGAATCGGAAGCGTTGAAAGCGGTGCGCGGCAAGGTCGCGATCGCCAACGCGAAGATGGCATATCAATGGTATCTCGACTTCGTGAAGTCGGACCGCTGGCAGAAGCTCGCGGCCAAGGGCGCGAAGCCGCAGCGGCTGTTATGGGCCTCGACGGGCGTCAAGGATCCGGCCTTCCCCGACACGCTTTATGTCGACAGCCTGATCGGGCCGGACACGGTCAACACGATCCCGCCCAAGACGATGGACGCATTCCGCGACCATGGCACGGTCGCGCGGACGCTCGACGCCAATGTCGACGAGGCCCGGCAGGTGCTGTCCGAAGCGCAGCGGCTCGGGCTCGATCTGGATGGCGTCACGACCAAATTGGTCGAGGACGGCGTCAAATTATTCGCCGATGCCGCCGACACCTTGCTCGGCGCCATCGCCGCCAAGAAGGCCAAACTGGCCGGCGACAAGCTGAATGGAATGGAACCGGCGCTGCCGGAGGCTCAAAAAAAAACGGTTGAAGATCGCCTAGAGCAGGCGCGCGCGGCCGGCTGGTCGCGTCGCCTGTGGGCGCATGACGCGAGCGTCTGGACTGGCGGCGAAGAGGCCAAATGGCTTGGCTGGCTCGCCGCCGGCCAGGGCAAGCAGGTCGATTTCGGGCAGCTGAAGGCGCTGGCCGAGAAGGCTAAGGGCCACAAGGACGTGGTGCTGCTGGGCATGGGCGGCTCGAGCCTCGGGCCCGAAGTGCTGGCCGAGATCATCGGTGCGGCGCCGGGCTATCCCACCGTCCACGCGCTCGATTCGACCGATCCGGGGCAGATCCGCACCGTCGCGGGCAAGATCGATCCGAAGGAAGCGCTGTTCCTGGTTGCCTCCAAATCGGGCTCGACGATGGAGCCGGAGCTGCTGCGCGCCTATTTCTGGGATCTGGCGGGCAAGGACGGCAGCCGCTTTATCGCGGTGACCGATCCCGGCTCGAAGCTCGAAAAGCTCGCCGGCGAACATGATTATGCCTTCATCTTCAAGGGCGATCCGACGATCGGCGGCCGTTATTCGGTGCTGTCGGTGTTCGGCATGGTCCCGGCGGCGATGATGGGAATCGACGTCGAGGATTTCTTCGCCAAGGCCGCGCCGATGGTACAGGCCTGCGGCCCCGACGCGCCTCCGGGCGCGAATCCCGGGGTGCGGCTGGGCGCGATCATGGGCGAAGCGGCGGTCGCCGGACGCGACAAGCTCACGATCCTGACCACGCCGGAGCTGGCGCCGATCGGCGCCTGGCTCGAGCAGCTGATCGCCGAATCCACCGGCAAGCACGGCAAGGGTATCGTTCCGGTCGACCTGGAGCCGTTGGTACCGGCCGAGGATTATGGATCGGACCGGCTGTTCGCGGTGCTGCGGCTGGAGGGGGACGAGGATGCGGAGCTCGACCGTCACGTCGAGCAGCTGATCGCGGCGGGCCAGCCGGTGGTGAAGGTCCATCTCGCCGACAAGGATTATATCGGCCAGGAATTCTTCCGCTGGGAGGTCGCGACCGCGATCGCCGGCGCCGTGATAGGGATCGATCCATTCGATCAGCCCGACGTCGAGGACGCCAAGATCCAGACGCGCCAGCTGATCGACGCCTATGAGCAATCGGGCAGTCTCGCGCCCGAGATGCCGTTCCACGAGGATACCGAAATCGCGTTCTTCGCGCCGGGCGATCATGGGTTCGCGCCGACCGACCCGGTCGAGATATTGCGGACGCATTTCGCAAGTCTGGAGGCGGGCGATTATTTCGGTTTCCTTGCCTACATCGAGCGCAACGACGAACATGAGGCGGCGATCGCGCGGATGCGCGACGCAGTGGTGAAGGCGAAGGGCGTCGCCACGGTCGCAGGCTTCGGCCCGCGTTTCCTCCATTCGACCGGGCAGGCCTATAAAGGTGGACCCAAGAGCGGCGTGTTCCTGGAGATCACGCGCACGCCCAATCCCGATCTGTCGGTGCCGGGGCATAAAGCGAGCTTCGGCACGGTGCAGGTGGCGCAGGCGCGCGGCGATCTGGACGTGCTTGCGTCGCGCGGCCAGCGCGTGCTGCGCGCGCATCTGAAGACTGACGATCTGGGCCGGCTCGAAGCGTTGGTCGCGGAAGCGCTTCAGCAGTGAAGTTACCCCGCCCGCCATGCCGGGCTTGTCCCGGCATCCACCCCGTCGCGAGCGGATAGCCACGTCTCGGTGGACCCCGGAACAAGTCCGGGGTGACGAAGTAGAGCCTTATCGAAGTTTCTCCAGACAGGAGCTCAAATATGCGGATCGGAATGATCGGGCTTGGCCGGATGGGGGGCAATATCGTCCGTCGGCTGATGCAGAAGGGTCATGAAGGCGTGGTCTACGACCGTGACGCCTCCGCGACCGAAAAGCTGGCCAGCGAAGGCGCGACCCCAGCGTCGGACCTGAAGGACATGAAGGCCAAGCTCGCCAAGCCGGCGATCTTCTGGGTGATGCTGCCCGCAGGCGAGATTACCGAGGGGACGATCGCCGAGCTCGCCGATATCGCAGAGCCGGGCGATATCATCATCGATGGCGGCAACACCTTCTACAAGGACGATATCCGCCGCGCCAAAAGCCTGCGCGAAAAGCAGGTTCATTATGTCGACGTCGGAACGTCGGGTGGCGTCTGGGGGCTGGAACGCGGTTATTGCATGATGATCGGCGGTCCCGGGGACATTGTCGGCGATCTCGACCCGATCTTCGACGCGCTTGCGCCGGGGCTTGGCACGATCCCGCGCACGCCCGGCCTGACCCAGGAAGATCAGCGCGCGGAGAAGGGCTATATCCATGCGGGACCCGCGGGCGCCGGCCATTTCGTGAAGATGGTCCATAACGGCATCGAATATGGCCTGATGCAGGCCTATGCCGAGGGCTTCGACATTTTGAAGACCAAGAAGTCGGAACGCCTTCCCGAGGAGGAACGGTTCGACCTCAACCTCAAGGATATCGCCGAAGTGTGGCGGCGCGGTTCGGTGGTCTCGTCCTGGTTGCTCGATCTGACCGCGATCGCGCTCGCCAAGGATCCGACCCTCTCCCAGTTCTCGGGCAATGTCGCGGATTCGGGTGAGGGGCACTGGACGATCGAGGCGGCGATGGAGGAGGCGGTGCCGGCCAATGTGCTGACCGCTGCTTTGTTCGCGCGCTACCGCAGCCGGATCGAGCATACGTTCGGCGACCAGATTTTGTCGGCGATGCGATACGGCTTCGGCGGGCACGTCGAGATACCGCAATAATGGCGCGGCGCCCGAATGCGGCGCCGCGGCAGGCGCCCCCCGCCACGCTGGTGATCTTCGGCGGCACCGGCGATCTCGCCCGGCGGCTGCTCGTGCCCGCGATCGTCAATCTGTGCGGTGACGGACTGATCGGCGACGGGCTCGACATAATCGGGATCGGATCGAGCGGGGGCGACGACGAGGCGCTACGCAAGGGATTCGACGAATTCGCACCCGAAGGCGCGAGCTGGCAGGCCCTGCGCAAGCGCGTCACTTATTTGCAGGGCGACTTCACCAAGAGCGAGGTGTTCGAGACGCTGGAGGGCAGGCTCGACCCTGCGGTCAATGTCGTCTTCTATCTCGCGACGCCCGCCAAATTCTTTGGACCGATCACCGAGAGCCTCGCCAAAGCGGGGCTGATGGAAGAGGCGGACGGCGCCTTCCGGCGCGTCGCGGTCGAGAAGCCGTTCGGGCACGATCTCGCCTCCGCGCGCGCGCTCAACAAACAGATCCTTAGCGTCGTCGACGAGGCGCAGGTCTATCGGATCGACCATTTCCTGGGTAAGGAAACCGTCCAGAACATCATGGTCGCACGCTTCGCCAACCCCTGGCTCGAGGCAGTGTGGAACAACCGCTATATCGACAGCATCCAGATCACGGCGGCCGAGACGGTCGATGTCGGAACGCGCGGCGCTTTTTACGACGCGACTGGGGCGCTGCGCGACATGGTGCCCAACCATCTGTTCCAGCTGATGGCGATGGTGGGAATGGAGCCGCCCAACGACCTTTCCGCCGATTCCATCCGCACCGAAAAAGCCAAATTGCTCGAGGCGGTGCGGATACCCACGCCGGCCGAGGCGAAGACGAACGCGGTGCGCGGCCAGTATCTGGGCTATCGCAAGGCGGCGGATGTCGACCCCAAGAGCAATGTCGAAACCTATGTCGCGGTCAAATTCTGGGTCGACAGCTGGCGCTGGGCGGGCGTGCCTTTCTACCTGCGCACCGGCAAGGCGCTGAAGGCGCGCGACACCGAAGTGGTGGTGACGTTCAAGCCGGTTCCGCTCGCGCTGTTTCGGGACACGCCGGTCGCGGATCTGCCGCCCAACCGGCTGATCCTGCAATTGCAGCCCAATGAGGGGATCGACCTGGATTTCATGGTCAAGAAACCCGGGCCCAAGATGCAGGCGGTGCCAGTCGCGCTCGATTTCAAATATGCCGACAAATTCACGATCGGAGGCCGCACCGGCTATGAAACCCTGCTCTACGACATGTTGATGGGCGACCAGACCTTGTTCCAACGCGCCGACCAGATCGAGGCGGGCTGGGCCGCGGTGCAGCCGTTCCTCGATCTTTGGGCCAAGGGGAAGGGCAAGGTGGAAAGCTACAAGCGCGGATCGAGCGGGCCGGAATGCGCGGACGAGCTGATCGAGCGCGACGGCCGCGCCTGGCACGCAATCGCATGAGCCTGCGCTTCGTTATAAGCGACGTCGACGGCACGCTCGTCAACCACGACAAGAAGCTCACCCAGGCCACGATCGACGCGGTCGCACGGCTGCAGGCGGCGGGGGTGCCCTTCACGATCATCAGCGCGCGCCCGCCTTCGGGAATCGCTTTCCTGGTCGATGCGCTCAAGTCGACCGGGCCGATCGCCGCGTTCAACGGGGGCACGATCGTGGCGCCCGACGGAAGCATCGTCGAACGCCATGTGCTGGACCGGAGCGCGGTCGAGCAAAGCTTTGCCATCGCCGGCCAATCGGGCGCGACACCCTGGATCTTCGCCGAGGGCCGTTGGCACATCCTGGATTCAGGCAATCCGCACGTCGCGCACGAAGTGCTTGCCTCTGCGCAGCAACCGGTGGTCGAGACCGACATGACGCCTTTCTTTGGCGAGGTCGACAAGCTGACCTGGGTGAGCGACGATCATGATCTGCTGATCGATCTGCAGGCGAAGATGCGGGCGGGCTTCGGCGGCAAGGCGACGATCGGCATGTCGCAGACCTATTATCTCGACCTCACGCATCCGCTCGCCAACAAAGGCGAGGGCGTCGCGACGCTCGCGCGGATCGCGGACGTCGCGCTCGACGCGGTCGCGGTCTTGGGGGACCAGTTTAACGACGTGCCGATGTTCGAGCGCGCGGGGCTGGCGATCGCGATGGGGCAGGCGCCGGAACCGGTGAAGGCCGAAGCCGATTATGTCTCCACCAGCAATGACGAGGATGGGGTCGCACACGCGATCGACACGATTCTGCTGCCGATGCTCAAGGGGGTCATATGAAGAAACTGGTGGCTTTCGATCTCGACGGCACGCTTGCGCTCAGCAAGCAGGCGCTCGACGACGAGATGGCCGGGCTGCTCGCACAGCTCACCCAGGTGGCGATGGTCGACATCATCTCCGGCGGCGACTGGCCGCAATTCGAGAAGCAGGTGGTGAGCCGGATGCCGGCATCGGCAAATCTCGACAATTTCATCATCCAGCCGACCACCGGCACCAAGCTCTACCGCCATCATGATGGGACGTGGGAGCGGATCTTCGCGGACCTGTTCTCCGAAGAGGAAAGCCACAAGATCCGCGACGCGCTGCAGAAGGCGGTCGAACAGGCGGGCTATGCCAATGAGCAGACCTGGGGCGAGCAGATCGAGGATCGCGGCAGCCAGATCACTTTCTCCGCGCTTGGCCAGCAGGCGCCGCTGGAAGCCAAGGACAAATGGGATCCGGATCATGCCAAGCGCAAGGTGCTGCAGGGCATATTGCAGGGGATGCTGCCGGGCCTTGCGATCAATATCGGCGGCTCGACCTCGATCGACATCACCCGAGAAGGGGTCGACAAGGCCTATGGTCTGAAGCGGCTGAGCGAGACGATCGGGGTGGGTATCGAGCAGATGCTGTTTCTGGGCGATGCCATCTTCCCCGGCGGAAACGATTATCCCGCCAAGGCGATGGGGATGGACACGGTGCGCGTGCGCGACGTGCAGGAGACCAAGAGCGTCGTCACCGGACTGATCGCCTGTCTGAAGGGCTGAGCCGCTCGCGCGTTCGCTCATGAGGCCCTGGCGAAGCTGGGGCCTCTTCCGCAACCAGGCCAGTACCGGAGATGGATCCCGGCTTTCGCCGGGATGACGCTGTGCGTAGAGCTGAGCCGGTGTGCTTTCGACGTGCGAATGCACGGGGCGTGAGCGGAAAGGGGAATGATGGGTAGACTTCCGGTCATCGTCGCAACGGGATTCACGCGAGAGGTTCGTACCTGTACTGCGCCCGGCATCGTCGCCGTCGCAGGCGGCGGGGTCGCTGAGCGGCTGGAGGAGCGGCTTCATGCCGCCGCCAAAGACGGTGCGGCGGGGATCGTCAGTTATGGCCTGACCGGCGGGCTCGCCGATGGCCTGAGGATCGGCGATTGGGTGATCGGGAGCCGCATCGTGGGTGCGATCGACCATGATTGCGACTCCGGCTGGCGCGATGCGATCGTCGCGCGGCTGCCGGGATCGCGGATCGGCGCCTTCTTCGCCGATGGGCGAATGATCGACACGGTCGCCGAAAAACGGGCGCTGGGCGTTACGCACGATGCGCTCGCGGTCGACATGGAGAGCCATGTCGCCGCGCGGGTCGCGAAGGCGCACGGCCTCCCCTTCGCGATCGTACGGATCATCTCCGACGAGGTGGACCATCTGTTGCCGCACGCGATCACCGTATCGATGCGACCCGACGGCGGGTTCGACCGGGGGCGGATGCGGGCGAGCCTGGCCGAAAAACCCGAGCAGATGCGCGACGTGGTCCAGACGATGGCGCAATTCCTGACCGGGTTTCGCGGATTGCGGCGCGGTGCGAAGCTGATGGGGGAGCGGTTGGCCTTCCCCCATTAGGCTGGTTGCTAAACCCATCTTAAGGAAGAGCAACTAGGGTCGGCCGCCAAAGAGGCTTCCCCCAAGGCTTTCCCATGTCGAACCAGACGATCATGAAGGCTGCCAAGATGTCCGGCGAGCTGGGCATCCGCACGCTCGACCTGCAGGCAGATATTGCCGAGCTCGCGACGCGCGTCACCGCGCAGGCCTCCACCATTCTCGCCATTCGCGGCGAGGCGGACCGCTTGTCGGAGAATGGGCAGAATGTCGCGCAGGCGGCGCAAGATGCGCGTGAGAATGCTACCGCCGCGCGCAGCGTGATCGACGATTCGAACCGCCGGCTGTCGGGTGCGACCGCCAACGTGCTCGGGCTGATCGATCAGGTGACGCACATCCACGCCGGCCTGGAAGCCTTCACCAACGCGCTCGCGACGGTCGGGCGCGTCACCGGCGCGATCCGCGACATTGCCAGCCAGACCAATTTGCTCGCGCTCAACGCCACGATCGAGGCGGCGCGCGCGGGCGATGCGGGGCGTGGCTTCACCGTGGTCGCGAGCGAGGTCAAGAAGCTCGCGCAGGAAACCGCGCAGGCGACGCAGACAATCGAACGTTCGATCGTGGCGCTGACCGGCGAGGCTGACCGCATGCTCCATCGGATCAACGACGGCACGGCCAAGGCGCGTTCTGCGCATGAAGGCGCGCAGGATATCGAGACGCTGGTCGAACGACTGGGGTCGCTGATGCGGGGCCTTTCGGACATCAGCGATTCGGTCGCTGATCGAATCGGATCGATGGTCGAATCGGTCGACAACGTCCATGCGGGCCTCGGTGCGTTGAGCGCGACCTCCAACGATAATGCGACCGGTCTTCAGCGGCTTTCGGATCGCGTCACGCATGTCAGCAACGAGACCAACGAGTTGTTGCAATATTTCGCGGAGAGCGGAACCGAGATTCCGGATACGCCCTACATCCGCTTCGGCCTCGCCGTCGCGCAGGATGTCGCGGACAAGCTCGAACAGGCGATCCTGAGCGGCGCGCTTTCCGAGGCCGACCTGTTCAGTACGCGTTATGAACAGATACCGGGCACCAATCCGCCGCTCTACACGCATCCGGCGCAGGCGCTGATCGTCGCCGCTGCGCGCCCGCACCAGGAAGCCGCGCGGAGCCATAAAGGCTTCTTCGGCATGACCTTCACCGATCGCAATGCCTTTGGCGCGGTCGCGATGCCCGAGCGCGCACAGGCGCAGCGCCCGGGCCAGGACGACTGGAATGCCGAACATTCACGGCAAGGGATGATCTTCGAATATCAGGACACGCGCGAGCAGTGCCAGATCACCGATCCTTTCTGCATCAAGGCCTATCGTCGTCAGGTGGCGGGAGGCGGCGTCGTGCTGCTGAAGCAGGTGATCGCGTCGATCCATGTGCGCGGGCGCCCCTGGGGCATTTTGCAGTTCGCCTATGAGGACCAGGGCTAAGGCCTGATTGCCGCTGGTGGAAGTGCGGCGTGCTTCCGCTTGAACCAGGCCCTGAAACAGAGGTCCCGGTCCAAAGGGCCGGCCGCGGTGGCGACCGGCCCCCCCGTGGCGCCTTGGGGGTAGCGCCTCCAGACTATGGTGGGCCGTTCCTGCCGGATCATGCCCTCTCCCGTTAGGCATAATGCCACGTCCAGAAACAATTGATACAGAAATGTAACGATTTTTCGGATGGCGTTTTTTGAAGCCTCTTCAAGGCCAAACCGATAGCCCAAAACGCCTAGCTCGCGTGCTGGAGGAGGCGGTTATTCTGCCTGTAACAGCGCGGGTTACATCCACGCGCCGAGCTGCCACGGCACGAATTCGAATTCGCCCACTCCCAGAGCTTCGGACTTGGTCCGCTTGCCCGAGGCGGTCGCGAGCAGCGCGTCGAAGATCATCGCGCCCGCGTCCGCGATGGACTGACCCTCCAGCACGCCCGAACAATCGATGTCGATGTCGTTGGCCATCTTTTGCGCCAGCGCCCCATTGGACGCGAGCTTGAGGCATGGTGTGGGCTGTGCACCGAATACCGAACCGCGCCCGGTCGTGAATGCCAGCAGATTTGCGCCGGATGCAATCTGCCCGGTCGCGGAGCAGGGATCGTAGCCGGGCGAATCCATGAACACCAAACCGGCGGTCCGGGTCGGTTCTCCATATAGCAGAACATCGTTGAGCGCGCTGGAGCCTGCCTTGGCGACCGCGCCCAGTGATTTCTCGTAAATCGTGGTGAGCCCTCCTGCCTTGTTCCCGGGGGAGGGGTTATTGTCGAGACTGACGCGCCCCTGCGCCGCATAATTTTCCCACCATGCGATCCGCTGCTCCAATGCCTGCGCCACTTGCGGGCTGGCGGCGCGCGCGAGCAGGAGATGTTCGGCGCCATAGATTTCCGGGGTCTCGGACAAGATGGCGGTGCCGCCGGTTGCGACCAGAAGATCCGCGGCCGCGCCGAGCGCGGGATTGGCGGTGACGCCCGACCAGGCATCCGAGCCGCCGCATTGAAGGCCGAGCACCAGGTCCGAAGCGGGGCGGGTGGTGCGGCGATCGGCGGCGGCTTCCTCGATCAACTCCTGAACGATCGCGTTCCCGCGCTCGATCGCCTCCGCGGTTCCGCCCGCATCCTGGATGGTGAGGGTACGCAGACGGGCCCCGGGCGCGAGACCGTGCCGCGCAAGCATCTCGTCGATCTGGGCGACTTCGCATCCGAGTCCGATCATCAGCACGCCGCCGAAATTCGGATTTCGGGCATAGCCGGTCAGCGTGCGTTCGAGTGTCTCGATACCCTCGCCCGCTTTCGCCATTCCGCAGCCGCTCGAATGTGTGAACGGCGCGACCGCGTCGATGCCTTCGGGCAAGCGATCCTCGAATCGCCTGGCGATCCGGCGGACCACGGTCGCGGAGCAGTTCACGCTGGCGATGATACCGATGGCGTTGCGCGTTCCCGCCCTGCCATTGGCGCGGGCATATCCTTCGAAAGTGGACTTGCCCGTCGGACGGCGTGCCGCCGGCTGTGTCGCCGCGGGCTGGGCCGGCCGGGATGACCCGGCCATGGCGGCGGCGTGATCGCCCACCACCAAATTATGCGAATGGACGTGATCTCCGGCCGCGATGTCGTGACTGGCGATGCCGATCACCTGGCCATATTTGCGGACCAACGCGCCCGTGCGAATGCCGTGCATCGCGATTTTATGCCCGGACGGAATCGGATCGCGCGCGACGATTCCCAATATCTGCTCGCCTGGTTCGGCAGCATCGATCAACACGGCGACGTCATCATCGTCGGACAGGCGCAACGCGCGATTCATGGCAGCGACTCTTTTCGGGACCTCGGTTTGATATCAAAAGCGCGGCGGGATTGCATCGATAAAAACTCGCTTGCATATATGTGATCGGGTGGGCGCGGTGGCGCCGCTAGGCTGATCGAGCCTCACCGAGCCCTTGCGCCAACCATTGTCCGGCTTCAACCCGCCCGGATACCTGCAGCTACTCGCCCTGATAGCCGAGCGTATCCGATATTCTGGCGACCGCATGGCGCAGCATTTCGCGCGCAGCTTTGAGATCGACCTTCTGCGATCCGTCGATCAATTCGAGGAAGGGGATGGTAAGCGCGGCAAGGATCCGTCCATCGAAGCCGAATACGGGAAAGCTTATATCGGTCACGCCGTAGGTTATCGGGCTCCGGCGGCTGTCATGGCCCTGCTTGCGGACGGCGGTCAGGCGCTCTTCGAGCAGCGCGCGATCCACTGGAGCTTCACGAAGGGTTTCGGCGGCGGCGATGATTTTCTCCGCACGCGGGGGGGTGCAAAAGGCAAGGATCACCTGTCCCGAGCAGCTGTTGATGATATCGATTCGGGCGCCGACTCGCAGCGAAAAGCCGCGCGTGCCCGGCTGCTGCTCGCAAGCGAGCACCAGCCCGTCCCCGTTGTTGGGAACCACCAGGTGGCAGGATTGCCCTGCTTCGAGCGCCAGATCCTGCATCTCCGGCAGTGCCGCGCGAACGAGGTTTTGCGCAGGCGTGGCGCGGAAGGCCACGTCGAGCAGCTTGTACGCAACGGTATAGCGATCTGTCCGCGCCGATTTGCGCAGATATCCCAGCCGCTCCAGCACGATGACGATGCGGAACAGCTCGCCGACTGAGCGATCAAGATGTGTCGCCATTTCGCTGATCAAGGCTCCGTCGGGATGATCGGCGAGCAATTCGATGATCTCGAACGCTTTCTCGATCGCCGGTGCGGCATAAGTGCCTTTTGGCCCGGTGCGCGCCATTCGATCCCCCCGTTTCTCGCACGCGTGATGCCCCCGTTGGCAATCCGCTGTAAAGACCGGTGCAAAGCTAGGCTGGGTCCGCCCGCTGCTACGCGAATATGTCCGGCCGAAATCTCCTTGATCGAAGGGACAAATCTCGCATACCAAATCAAGTTCGCACAGACGAAAAGAGCCCGTTGGGCTACCGGAGCCAAGGCCTGCCAAACTGCCTGGTCCAACCACCTCGAGAGGAGCCGTCATGACCGAACTCACGCGCCGCGATATGGTGAGCTCCAGCCTTGCTTTATCCGTCCCGGCGTTGATGCCGTCGAGCGCGTGGGCCAAAGGCCGGCTGGCCGCTGTGAGCGGGGTAGCGCCGACGGCGATGCCGAGCATCTCCGCGGTCGCGCCGCGCGAGCAGATGCTGTTCGATTTCGACTGGCGCTTCGCTTTCGGGCACGGCAGCGATCCCGCCAGAGATTTCGGCTTTGGAGGCGGCCAGGGGGACTTCGCCAAAACCGGCGACTTCAAGATCTCCAAAAAAGGTTTCGACGATACGGGTTGGCGCCCGGTCGACCTTCCCCATGACTGGGCGGTCGAGCTTCCTTTCGTGGACGACGAAGGAGGCGAGGGCGACAGCCGGCTGCGTTCGCACGGCTACAAGCCGCTCGGACGTCGTTATCCCGACACGAGCGTCGGTTGGTATCGCCGGACCTTCCACATTCCCGAGAGCGATCTTGGCCGGCGTATCTGGATCGAATTCGATGGCGCGCTCCGCGACATCGTCGTTCTTGTGAACGGATGCTTCATCGGCCGGAATGACAATGGCTATGCGCCGTTCCGCTTCGATCTGACCGATTTCCTTGTCTATGGCGGGGACAATCATGTGGTCGTCCGCGCCGACGCCGCATTCGGCGACGGATGGTTTTACGAAGGCGCTGGTCTCTATCGCCATGTCTGGCTGACGAAGATGCATCCGGTGCATCTCGGCCGGTGGGAAAGCGTGGTTCGCTCGACCGTGAAGGATGGCGCGGCGCTTCTCGACCTCATCACTGTCGTGGAGAATGAAGGCGCGCAGCCGGTCGAGGCTCTGGTCGACTGGGCGATCGTGGATGCGGCAGGCCGAACCGTCGGCCAGGGCAGATCGCCTGCACAGCACATCGCGGCGGGCGGATCGGCGGATTGCCGCGCGACCGCGACGATCAACGCTCCTGCTTTATGGTCGCCCGACGAACCCAATCTCTACACCGCGATCGTCAAGGTCGTGGCCGAAGGCGCGCCGACCGACGGCGAGCAGATCAGCTTCGGCGTCCGCACCGCACGCTTCGATGCCGCCAAGGGCTTCTTCCTCAACGAAAAGCCGCTGAAGATCCAGGGCACCTGCAACCATCATGATCATGCGGGGGTCGGCGCGGCGGTGCCCGACCGGCTGCAATGGTTCCGGCTCGGCATATTGCGTGAAATGGGCGGCAATGCGGTGCGCACGTCGCACAACATACCCACCCCGGAGTGGGTCGAAGCCTGCGATCGCATGGGCATGATGATGATGTGCGAAACCCGCCAGATGAGCTCCAACAGCGAAGGGCTGCAGCAGCTCGAGCTGATGGTGAAGCGCTATCGCAACTCGCCGTCGATCATCATCTGGTCGATCGGCAACGAGGAATGGCTGCTGCAGCAAGGCGAAATGGCCAAGCAGGGCACGCGGATCGCCGCGAGCATGGTCCATCGCTGCCACGAGCTCGATCCGACTCGTGTCGTCTCCGCGGCGGTCAATGGCAGTAATGAGCAGGGCGTCACCGACCCGCTCGATATCGTGGGTTTCAATTATAATCAGCAACTGCCGGATGGCTTCCACAAGAAGCATCCCGATCGGCCGCTGTTCGGATCGGAAACCTCCAGCGCGATCTCCACGCGCGGAGAATATTCGACCGACCCGGATCGGCATACGATCAACAGCTATAACGGCGTTGTCCCCTGGGGAGAGACGCCGGAGCATTGGTGGACCTATTATGGGACGCGCGAGTGGCTGGCGGGCGGCTTCGCCTGGACCGGTTTCGACTATCGTGGCGAGCCGACACCTTATGGTTGGCCGTCGATCAGCTCGCAATTCGGCATCGTCGACATGTGCGGCTTCCCCAAGGATTATTTCCATTATTATCGCGCATGGTGGAGGAAGGAGCCCAGCCTGCACCTTTTCCCGCACTGGAATTGGCAAGGAAAAGAAGGGCAGCCGATCACGATCTGGGTCTATTCCAACCTGGATGAAGTCGAGCTGCTGGTGAATGGGAAGAGCGTCGGCACCAAACCGGTGCCGCGTCTCGGCCATGTCGAATGGCAGGTGACCTATCAGCCGGGCGTGATCGAGGCGCGGGGCCGGAAGGACAAGCGCGTGGTGCTGACCGAGCGGCGCGAGACCACGGGGCCCGCAACCGCGATCAGGCTCACGCCCGATCGAGCGGAAATCGATGCCGACGGTGAGGATCTGGCGATAATCAAGGTCGAGGCGCTGGATGCGCGAGGCCGCCTGGTTCCTACCGCGAATCACAAGATCGCCTTCAACGTCTCCGGCGAAGCGCGGCTGATCGGGGTAGGCAATGGCGACCCGAACTGCCTGGAAAGCGACAAGGCGCCGCGACGCTCGCTCTTCAACGGCCTGGCGCAACTGATCGTCAGATCGAACAAGCAAGCGGGCACGATCGTCGTCGAGGCCATGGAGGAAGCGCCTTATGTAACCGCGCTGAGGCCAGCGCGTCTGACGCTCAGGAGCGCGCCTCGCGCGCCCAGGCCGGCGGTGCCGATCGTCCGGCGCCCCTGATCCTCTGTTCCGCCGCACTAGCTGGGAGATGTGCCGTCATGGATGTGAGAGCGAGACCCAACGTCAGGTGTGACGGACGGCCCACCGGGCATTTGTCCCCGAAATCAAACGCGGGGCGGTCTTGACCAGCGGCGCCGAATGGGCTGCCCGCGTCGGGCAGATCTGGGCGGACGAATGGCGTCGCACCGACCGGACCTTCGCCAGCCTGCAGCGCCAGCTGGAGCGGGCGATCGATGCCGCCGCTCCGCCGGGTGCGGCGGTATTGGACATCGGATGCGGGGCCGGGACGACGAGCCTGTCGCTGGCGGCGCGGCGACCGGACCTGACGATCAGCGGCATCGATATCTCTCCGCAGCTTATCGCCACCGCAACACAACGCTCCACGGGATTAACGAATCTGCGTTTTGCGGTCGGCGACGCGTCCGCTCCTGCAGGAGCCCGGTCCTATGATCTGCTGATCTCGCGGCATGGCGTCATGTTCTTCGACGATCCGCAACAGGCCTTCGCCCATCTGCGCGCGCGGGCAAGGGAGGACGGTCGCCTGGTTTTCTCTTGTATGCGGGCGATCGAGCACAACGCCTGGGCCAACGATCTGGTGTCGGCCGTAATCGGCGGCCCGCCGCCGAAGCGGGTGGGCTATGCACCGGGACCATTTTCGCTTGCCGATCCTGTATTCACGGCGGACCTGTTGCGTGCAGCCGGCTGGACGAACGCCGAAGCGACGATTGCTGATTATGAATATGTCGCGGGCGAAGGCGATGAGGCGGTGGAGGATGCTGTCCACACGTTCCGCATGATTGGCCCGGCAGCCTCGCTTATCGCTGCGGCCGACGAGAATCAGCGGCCGGAGATGATCGAGAGGCTCCGCTCGGTCGTCGGCCGCTATCACGAGGCCGAGAGAGTCGCCTTCCCCGCCTCTGCGTGGATATGGACGGCCAGCGCCTGAAAGGGTGGCCCCTCGATGGGGAGGGTCACGGGAGGTTGGTCAATATATTCAAGATGGAATGGCGGAGACGGAGAGATTCGAACTCTCGGTACGGTTTCCCATACGACGCTTTAGCAAAGCGTTGGTTTCAGCCACTCACCCACGTCTCCGGATCCTGGCAGGAGGCGGGCTATAGCGAGAGGTTTCGGCCTGATCAACGCCAGCTTCGCCGTTCATTGCGGGGAAAGCGCTTAGGCCGCTATCATGGCGTATCGAACCAGAGAGGGGCGGCGAATGATTGGCAGGCGGACAAGCATGATTCTGGTGGCGCTACTGGCAGCATCGGCCGCGGCCGCACAGGTCAAGACGGTCGATCCGAACAATGCCGGCAGCATGGCCGCGTCGGGGCCGCTTCAGGAGCATGGCCAGGGTACGCCGGTGCCGCCCGATCGCGGTGACCCGGCGCCAGCCCCGGCCGCGCAAGCGCGCGACGCCGGGGCGCCGGCCCCGGAACAACCCGCCGGAACGCATCCGCTGCCTGCCGCTTCTCCCGCCGAAATCCAGGCGCGCGACGCGGTCCGGGGCGGTACCTATGAGCAGGGCGACGTGGTCGGCGCGGCTGAGGGCGTGTTCGGCAAGGGCGCCGCTGGCCTTGCCGGGCTGATCGAAAAGATCTTCAAGGAGCAGGGCAGGCCGAACGCCTATATCGCCGGACGCGAGGCCGGCGGCGCGATCGTGGTCGGCGTGCGTTATGGTTCGGGCACCCTGTTCCACAAGATCGAGGGGCAGCGCAAAGTGTTCTGGACCGGGCCGTCGATCGGCTTCGATCTGGGCGCCAACGCCGCCAAGACGTTCGTGCTGGTCTATAATCTGGAGGATTCGCAGGATCTCTATCGCCGCTTCCCCGCGGCCGAGGGCGACGTCTATGTGATCGGCGGCTTCACCGCCTCCTATCTGCGGCGCGGGAATATCGTGCTGATCCCCATAAGGCTTGGCGTCGGGTGGCGGCTGGGTGCCAATCTCGGCTATATGAAATTCTCGGAAAAAGGACGCTGGCTGCCTTTCTGAGGGGGAAGTTCCATGTCTATTGCGATCGTCTCCATTCCCGTCGTCGATCCGCTGAAGGGGCGCGATTTCTATCGCGACGTGATGGGTTTCACCCTGCTGCGCGACGAGCCGATGGGGCCCGAGATGCGCTGGATCCAGCTCCAGCCGAGGGACGGCGGATCGACGATCGCGCTCGTCACCTGGTTCGAAGGGCTGCGGCCGGGTGGGCAGCAGGGGCTGATGCTGGGTATCGACGACGTCGAGGCCGAACATGCGCGCTTGAGCGGGCTTGGGTTGGAATTGACGCCGATCGATGAACAGCCATGGGGCCGTTTCACCATGCTCAAGGATCCGGACGGCAACGGCTGGATTCTGACGCAGCTCACCAATCCGGATGAGGTCCGGACGCGCTAGCCGGGCAACCCGATCAGCGAAATCTCGCGCCCATAATCCGCCTCGCCGCGATGCGTCGCGCGGCGGAAGCTGAAGAAGGCGCGCTCGTCGGCGTAGGTGTCGAGCCCGAGCGCCTCCACACGGCTGATTCCTGCCGCTGCGAGGCGCGCGGCGACATAGGCTTCGATGTCGAACTGCTGATGACCGGGGCGGCCCGCGAAGAAGAAGCGCTCATTCGCCGGATCGGCTTCCTCGAAGCGGCGGGCGAAGGCGTCGTCCACTTCGTAGGAGGCACGCGCGATGCAGGGGCCGATCGCCGCGGCGATGCGGTCGCGCTTTGCGCCCAGCTTCTCCATCGCCGCGATGGTCGCGTCGGTCACGCCATGCAGCGCGCCCTTCCAGCCGGCATGCGCTGCGCCGACAACGCCTGCTTGAGCGTCGGCGAGCAGCACCGGAGCGCAATCGGCGGTGAGGATGCCGAGCAGGAGACCCGGTCGATCCGTGACGATCGCGTCGACATCGGGGCGGGCATCGTCCGCGAAAGGCGCGACCGCGATGACCGCTTCGGCCGAATGGACCTGATGCACCGTGACCAGCGCCGCGCCGGGGAGCACCGCCTCCACCGCGCGGTGGCGATTCTCGGCGATGGCGTCGCGATCGTCGGCCGAGCCGAGGCCGACGTTCAAGCCGGCGAGGATGCCGGTGGAGATACCGCCTTCGCGGCCGAGGAAGCCATGCGGGATGCCGTCGAGGGCCCGGGCTTTATAAAGAAGGACCTTCACGCATCTGCTCCTCGTCATCCCAGCGAAAGCCGGGTTCCATTTCCTGACCGTGCGGCTCCGTACGCCAGCAGGGGAGATGGACTCCAGCTTTCGCTGGAGCGACGGTGAATTGGGGTCAGAAGCCGCCAGGTGCTGGCCAGCCCTTCGCGGTTACGGCCATCACCTTGAACAATTCGCCCATCTCG
>Ga0207705_10000339_pt1 | contig 42279 bp, 35 predicted proteins | sample KBSC13metaG_FD_184314 | JGI IMG/M metagenome (GOLD analysis project Ga0207705, IMG submission 184314) | Corn rhizosphere microbial communities from Kellogg Biological Station, Michigan, USA - KBS C1-3 metaG (SPAdes) (version 2) | ecosystem: Host-associated > Plants > Roots > Rhizosphere > Soil ... | reverse complement strand
CTCGTCGTGGTTGCGATGGTAAAGCCGTTCGATACCATTCCAACCACGACGAGCCGCGCCGCGATCCCTGTCTGCTGCCGGTAGTCGCGCAACGCCTGGGCCGGGTGCACCTTCCCGAACCAGGTCTCGCTGTCGGTGTAGACCACAAAGGTGTCGGCCAGCACCCGGTTCTTCAGCGCCCACTGCATCGGCAGAGCGCAGTCGGTAGCGCCGAAGGGAAGTCCGCCGGTGACCTTCAGGACGTCGTCCAGACGCTGATTGCGGGTCAGCGTGAGCGGCGTCATCCTATCGCAGAACGCCACGACCTCGACCTGCGGCTCGACCTTGTAGGTGACCATCGCCATCGCCGCCGACGCGGTGCGCGGAGTCAACCCCGGCACGCCCGCGACCTGCCCGCCGCCCATCGATCCGGAGACATCGAGCGCCAGCACCCAGCGGTTCCCGGCGGTCTCGACATGGCCGAACGACAGATAGAAGGCCTGATCGAGCGCCTCGACGACCTGCGGCACGACCTCCCAGCCCTCGCCGCCGCGGGCGCTGTTGCCCTCGCAGTAGACGGTCAGCGCGGAGAGCAGTTGGATCGGGTGGATACGCGCCCTCTTCAGGGCTTGCGCATCGGTCAGGCGGTCGGTGATCGCTTTGACCTCGCTCCAGGCGCCCTTGCGCAGGATGCCGACACGCGACAGGTTGACCAGGTTGCGGATCAGGAAGGTGAGTCCGGCGTGCGGCAGCACCGCCTCCCACACGGCCTTGCCGCGCATCTCGGTCGGCACGGTCTCCATCGGCAGTTCGTACTCGCGTACCAGTGCCGCGACCTCCGCCTCGCTAGTCGCCTTCTGCACCCGCTCGAAAGCCCAGAGCGTGCGCAGGGTCGGGTCCGGATGCGGCTCCACGCCGACGTCCTCCCAGCCATCCACGACCCAACTGTAGATCGCGTTGCGCACCGCATCGGTGGTCTTCGGGTGCGACAGGCGCAGCAGGTCCCGGTGAGACCAGCCGTCGCGCTGACGGTACTTCACGACCTGGCCGGCCAGAGCCGCGCCGCTGGGCTGCCCCTCATACCAGCGGGCGACGCCCTCACGCAGTCCGCGTCCCCAGCCCCGCATTCCGTTGACGTACTCGGCAAAGTGGAACAGATGGGTGCCGATACGCGCCACCTTCGGCAGCGCGTCGAGGGCGGCCCGACGAGTCGGGTCGTTCCCGTATGCGGCGCACATCGCGAGGGCGAAGAGGGCCGGGTCGTTGCGGGGCGCGCGTCCGGCATCGGAGATCGCGACGATCTCCTGGATCGTGCGCGCCCCATCGGCCTGAATACAGCGTCGAACGGCCTCTGCGTTCTCGACGGTCAGCTTCTGCTCGGTGGCGTAGTAGGACCCACCCTCGCTGCCCAGCACCAGGAAGCGCGACAGTCGTGTCCAGTCGTTGACCGCCCAGGCGTATCCACCCGCCGAGTTCGGAACCTGTCCCGAATTGGGGATCGGCTGAGACTGCGGGGTCTTATTCCGATTAAAAACGTTGTTATAGCGCATCGTTGCGTCTCCTTTCGGCCCAATCGTCCTCATGAGGATCAGGCAAGCAATCAAACCATGGCAGTGGCGAGGACTTGAACCTCGCGACATCGTCCGTAGTAGGGATAACCATTCGCCATCGGCCCGAATCGGGCAAGGGTTGGGAACGGGTTTACGCGCTCTATCCACTGAGCTACACCGCCATACAAAACTGTCCAGGCAAGTTTATGTTGTGGATACATCCCTTTCGGGAAGACCTCTCTTTTCCAGGAATCGACTCCTTACAGAGCGACTCCAGGCAAGTACGAGGTTCCGATAACCCACAACTGGCGGCCCGAACAATCTACCTTCACGTCGTCAATTCTGCATCGAGGATGCAGACAGGGGAAGCAGGGATCGAACCCACACCTTCCAGTTTGGAGCCGGATGTTCTCCCATTGAACTATTCCCCCACAAACCTTCGCACACGGAGAGTAGAGGGATCGAACCTCTGTCCCTATTCGGGGCCTGACGTTAGCAACGTCGCCGTTTCCCACTCACGCAACTCTCCATCGCAAACCACTGCCTGGGCTGGATTCGAACCAGCGACCCTCCGCTTAACAGGCGGACGCGCTACCGCTACGCTACCAGGCAATAAAACTTTCCTTTTTACGCATCTCTGCCGGACCGGAGACTTGAACTCCGAACCACTCCCTTATAAGGGAAGCGCTCTAACCGATTGAGCTAGCCCGGCACGCGTCTTACAAAACAAAACCCACCGTCCGGGCTTCGGAGGGTGGGAAGGTGGCGTGTGCCTTGCTGTCAGACCTGTTCAGTCCGGCACACACTCTCTCCCACGTCCCATCCGATTACTGTTACTCTGCCACACGTTATTGCTCCCCTGATTCCGACGGTTCTCTCCCAGATTCGCGTCCAGGCGTATGCTTTCGCCACTCGTCCTATTTACGGACGCGCGCTCGTTCTGCCAGGAGTTCTGTTGTCGTCGGGTTCTGAGTTTCAATGCGGTTGACCTTTCGCGGTCTTACAGTTATTTCGCCCTCCTCGGGCGTTCCAATGAAGATGACAGAGGCCCGAGCAAAAGAGTTGCACTTCTCACGAAAACTATTTTTTGTGTTTTGACGACGACAAGGCATTGTGTTATACTTCGTCAAATCGACGAGGGCCTATTCGAGAGAGGATGCGAAAGGTGAAGATGCGATGAAGCGTTTTATGCTGGCATTGGATCAGGGGACGACGAGTTCGCGGGCGATTCTGTTCGATGATACGGGGCAGGTGTGCGGGGTGGAGCAGCAGGAGTTTCCGCAGCACTATCCTCAGCCGGGATGGGTGGAGCATGCGCCGGAGGATATCTGGACAAGTCAGGCGGGCGTGGTCGCGAAGCTGCTGCGGGCGCAGAATGTGGCGCCTTCGGAGATTGCAGGAATCGGGATCGCCAACCAGCGGGAGACGACGGTTTTGTGGGAGCGAGAGACGGGACGACCGGTCGCCAATGCGATTGTCTGGCAGGATCGGCGGACGGCTTCCCTTTGCGAGCAGTTGCGGGTGGATGGCTATGAACCGCTTTTTCGAGAGAAGACCGGTCTACCGCTCGATCCCTACTTCTCCGGAACGAAGATCCGCTGGCTGCTCGATAACATTCCGGATCTCCGGGAGCGGGCGGAGCGCGGAGAGATCGCGTTTGGAACGGTGGATTCGTTTCTGCTCTGGCGCTTGACGGGCGGACGCGTGCATGCTACCGATGTCTCTAATGCATCGCGAACCCTGCTCTTCAATATCCATACCCGGCAGTGGGACGATGCGCTGCTGGAGATCTTGCAGATTCCGCGGGCGCTGCTGCCGGAGGTGAGGCCGAGCAGCCATCTCTATGGAGAGACAGAGGCTTCGCTGTTCGGGGTGTCACTCCCGATTGCGGGGGTGGCGGGCGATCAGCAGGCGGCAACCTTCGGACAGGCCTGTCACACGCCCGGCATGGTAAAAAACACCTATGGTACGGGCTGCTTTCTGCTCATGAACACCGGCCCGATGGCCCAGTCATCGCGACATGGACTGTTGACGACGATTGGATGGGAGTTGGATTCGCAGGGAACATTGCCGTACCCGGCCATGAATTACGCGTTGGAGGGGAGTGTCTTTGTGGCGGGAGCGGCGGTGCAGTGGCTGAGGGACGAGTTGCAGATCATTCGGCACGCCTCGGAGATCGAGGCGCTTGCGGCTTCAGTGCCGGACAGCGGCGGTGTGGTGTTCGTGCCTGCCTTTGTGGGGTTGGGCGCGCCCTATTGGGATGCCGACGCCCGCGGCGCGCTCTTCGGACTGACACGCGGCACCGGGCGCGCCCATATCGCGCGCGCCACCCTGGAAGCGGTCTGCCACCAGACCCGCGATGTCCTGGACGCCATGCGCGCCGACAGCGGCCTCGCCATCCCGGAACTGCGTGTCGATGGCGGCATGACCGCCAACAACGCCCTGCTTCAGATGCAGGCCGACCTGTTGGGCGCAACCGTCATCCGCCCCGCCGTCACCGAAACCACTGCGCTGGGCGCCGCCTACCTCGCGGGCCTTGCGGTCGGCTTCTGGCAGCATACGGGGCAGATCGCCGCCCAATGGCGCGCTGAGGCAGCCTTTACGCCCCGCCTCAGTGTCGATGAGCGTGAAGCTCGCCACGCTCGTTGGCATCAGGCAATCGCAAGGGTGCGTCTGAACCGGGATTAAACGGATTAGAGGATTAACTATGATTTTGGGGCTGTAAGATCCAACCTCTTTCCGTTCATTACCCTCCCTGAATAGTGAGAACTATGAGCGCGGAAGAAAACGATGATCGCACAAGCAATTCTAGTCTATCCTTTGATCCGACAAATCCCAATTCAGACATATAGGGAGGGACGGAGATGCCTACTATAGAACGTGACAAAATCGCCCCGAGCCTCAGACGCTATTTTCTTGCGTTGAAGCGAAATATTGCGGGGCGTGCGCCGGCTAAACCTGCCGTTATGAAAGCCCTGGAAGTTGCCGCAGAACCGGGCGGTACATTCCGGGGTAGCTTGCCCTCTCCACTCTCCGTTCATGCGTTCACATGCAAAACAGAGGGAATAGCAGGACTTATGGAAGGCCGCCTGGAAGCACTGGACTTGCTCTACCAATCTGTCTACTACGATGCTGCCTACCTCTATTGTCAGGGAACCCATTATATGGTGAACAAAGAGTATGGGGTGACATCTACGTTAATCGACTTCAGGCAGGTAGCCCTTCTTCTGGCAAATGCACTGACACTGGGATGCTGGGCCGAGGCGGACAGGATCGCTGAGATGGCCCGAGCCTGTCTGTCGGAAACACGTATAGATAGAGCAAACGACAACCAGATCGCCTACGCCTTCTACGCGATTCATGTAACTCGCGTTGCTCCCTTTATTCTGAGCCTCTATGCCCTGTGGAGTGAGAAACCGTTTCCGCTGGAAGGCCTGCCTCTACAACCGATGCAAGAGTACGAGATACTCCTATCGCTGTGGCAGACGGAAGATATATCGGTTCTGGAAAAAGTCCTCTTGGATGCATGCGACGCCCACGTGAAACAGAGTAAATTCACCCAGGTCGATGTGGTTGAGTTTGAACGCCCTGTCGATATTTTGTATCCGGTGGAAATCCTTGCGGTATTGCGTTTACGAGAGGCCACGGGACTTGCCAACCCTATCCTGGATCACCCCTTGATGAAAACGCCGGTCGGTCGGCTCTATGAGATCAAATCCGTGCCCCACGAACCAGTGATGGATCGGGTGGTTGAAAAACAGATGCTGGCAATCCCATCCCTATGCCAGACCAACTCCGTGGCAACGCGTAAGTGACATGTATCTAACCGACGCATATTATAATACACAAAGAATCGGAGGTTAAAGAAAAGATGGTGCAAGCACAAATCTATGAAGGAACCGCAGAAGAGATTGCTGCGCAACTTCGCGTCGGCAAGCTCACAGGGCGGTTGAAAGCAGTGATTATGCCGGACGAAATGCCGAATAGCGACGTTTCGGATCTCAACGATACGCTGATGGATTTTCTGGCCGAAGTGGATAAGACCGATTTTGAGCCTGGCCAGCCTCTCAACAATTCACAGGAAAACGAGGTCGGTCGATTGATCGCCGCAAAATTCGCTCAGCAGGGACATACGAAGTGATCCTTTGCGATGCCGGTCCGCTCTATGCGCTTATCAACCGACCGCGCATTTTTACGACTGACACGGACTTTTATGTGTATCGGAAGCATGGCAATCAGCCATTCGAGGTTCTGCATTTGCAGCCACTCCTAAAATCGTGAAAACCGTGGTTCAGACTTAAAGAGGGCGCAGCATGGGGACAAGTTTGTATTTACGCTGGTGGGTCGCCAAAAGACCGGCCTTGTAGGCTTGCCACTGTTCCTCCTGGCCGGCCGCACGGTAGGCGTTGCGTGCGCGCTCGACCCATTGTGCGGCATAGTGATAACGATCCGCCTTGCCTGCGTCCATAATCCTCGCTGCCTGATGCGCGCAGATCGGTATCACCTGCAGCGGGAGTTCGGGAGTCAGGGTTTCGACCACGCGCGCGACAAGATCGTAGTTCCAACTGTCATGAACGGCATGGAGCGCCTCTTCCCGCATGCCTTCATGGAGGAAGATGTCCACGTGATTGGCAGCATCAAAAGAACGTGTTGCCCGAAGGCGTGTCAGGATCTCCTCTCGGAGAGGAGGCCACTGTTCGTCGGCAATCTCTTGTAGTCGCGTGTAGTCGATCAGGTTCGGGGCTTCCCGAAGCGCAGCCATCGCCGCTCGGATCGCCAGGGCTTTTTCTTCGACTGCCAGGGCGGTATCGCGCAACCAGATCGCCAGCGGAGAGATCGGACCTTGCAGACTCAACCCATGTTCGCCAATGCGAAGCGCCCGGTTGATTTCGTTGTTTTCGATCAGTACTTTCGCCAGTGTCAGCGCAGACGCCGCCGTGGAGAGAAGAGTGAGGGCAATTTCCACCGCCTCCTCTGCCCGTCCCAGACGAACGAGTAGAGCCATATGCCGCTCATACTGGCCCTCGGCTTCCGCGAGATAGGCCGCCTCCTGCCATCGGCCCTGTCGTTCCAGCACGTTCAGGCGGGCGACTGCCAGTTCGTCCGCACAGTCCTCCGGTTCGTCTTCCCAGGCTCCCTTGTCGGTGATCTCGCCTTGGAGCACGCGTACGAGTGGGGGATAGTCCCACCCCTGCTTCGCCGCCTCGACAGCTACCGCTAATCCCCGGTCGGCTCCGCAAGTGTCGCCTGCCTCCTGCCACGTTTCCAGGCGATCGATCCAGTCCTGTCGCTCCTCCGGGGTCAATTCCACTGTCAGCAGAGCCTCTGCCCATGCGCGCCCTAAATCTTCGAAAAGTTCGCTGGCCTCACTGATGACATCCTCTACACGTTCCCATTCGCCTATGAGTTCGTCTGTAATTGCTTCGAGGGTCGGAAACGCGGCACGCCCATCGCCTGCCTCAATAGACGCATCCGCAATCTCGATGAGTGGAGTGATACCACTTTCCAGTTCCATGATCCGATCTGAGTCGTCATCGTCCCAGGAATTGATATTTTCGCTGCTCAAAGCGGCTTTCAGAGCATTACGTACCTGCTTGCGTATCACGGTTGGTGCGAGCGGAACAGGAGCGACGGCGAGTGCTCCGACTCCCGCCAGGACGAAGGGGGGTGTCGGTGATGGCGGAAGTTTTGCAATCTCCTTCTCTATCTCTGCGCCCCATTCGGGTCTGCTGCGGGCAAGATTAAGCAGCAAGGTCTGCAACGCTTCCCGATTTAGCGGAGCGAGCATCGACTCCAACAACGTTATCATCGCGATTTACCTCCGATGTATAGACATTGTCGTCTATTCTGTTTCAAACCAGCCGACGACCGGATTACGAGATAGATCCAGCGATTCTCTCTTTTGGTAGGCTTCGTAAAACTCCGCATGCGTCATTCATTTTGCGTGATTCCTGTTCAGGGAGACGATGGAAGGTTGATGCCGGTGGGAGGTTTGCCGCTGGTGGGGCGTTGGACGGTGTCGCGGGCTTTGACTTTGCCGTCCGCGTATCCGCCGCCGGACAGGTAGAAGTTTTTGCCGATGGCTCCGGCGTCGTAGTCGGTACGGATGTCTTTGCCGGTGTGGGTGAAGACGGCGCTGGTGAGTTCGGTCCATTTGCCATCGGTCGTTTTGATCCACTGTTTGCCGAACTCGGCGAGGCGTTTTTGCTGCCCGTTGGCGGAGTTGAAGTCTTCGTCGAAGGAGTAGAGACCGTGCAGGTAGGCTCCGTCTTTTGGGGCGCGGAATCGGGCGATGAGGCCCCATCGGTGTTTTTCGGGAAAGTAGAAGTAGCCGGAGTAGATCGTGGCGTCGCCTTCGGGCTGGGCGGCGACCAGGAATTTGTAGGTCTGGCCGGTCTTCCAGTTGTAGATCAGATGGCTGTGCCCGCCGGTGCCTTCGTTGCCGAAGCTGTCGGCGAAGACGTTCTCCCCTTTGGCCAGGAGCTTCACGCGATCGTCGTCACCGACTTTGCTGCGGTCTTTGGCTTCCGTGCCGCTGTCCCAGACAGAGAAGATGACACGGCGTTCGGTCGGGCTGTTGACCTGCATCCCGAAGTAGCCGCGATGCCAGCCGCACGCCATATAGTAGGTCCAGAGGGGATCGGTTTTGGCGGTGACTTCGTTGTAGAACCAGACCACCTGTGCGTCCGGCGGGGTCGGGTAGCGAAGGTGGACGGAGGGCGCGCCTCGCTGCGCGGGGGGCCTGTTGAACTGCGCGCCCTCGGCGGCAGGTCCCGTCAAGACGAGGTCGCTCACATCCGCGAAGGTCGGGCCGGTCTTTTCGAGGGCACGCAGTTCGATCCTCTGATAGCCCGGCTCGTCGATAGTGACCCGGCCGAAATCGAGGGTGATGACTTCGCGCGGGTCGGTACTCGTTCCCTGCGCAACGCGTGTCTGCTCGCCCACGGTGAGCTGAAATTTTGAGACAGCGAGGGGGCCGATATGCACGGTGGCCCGAACCATAAGCTGGCCTCGATTGGTAAACTTGCCGTACCAGACCAGTTTTTCATTGCCCAGCGTCCAGTCGGTCAGACCTTTCGGGCCGATATTCAGGGCTTCCGGGTCGGGTTCGCTGTAGGCGGTGAAGGCAGGAACGGTCAAGGGCATCGGCGTATCGTCGCTGCGGGAGCCGCGTGAGGCGCAGAGTACCGGCAGGAGCGCCAGCAGGGGCAGGATAAAGCGTAGTCTCATCAGATTTCGTCTCCTCCAGGTGCACGGCATCAGGGCCGGAACGCCTGTTGATACGGCACCTCCACTCCCTTTTCCTGCAAGCGCCTACTTGAACCATCGTATGAGAGGGTATGATAGAGAGGAGCGCCCGGACAGGCGGCACAGGGAGTGTGCGCATGAGTATCTATGTCGAAATTCTGATGCAGGCGGAGATGGAGAAGCTCTGGAAGGCGACGCAGACGCCGGAGGAGCACGCGCTCTGGGATCTGCGCTTCAGCACCATCACCTATCTGCCGCACCCGGACATCACGCAGCCGCAGCAGTTTCTCTATGCGACCCGCATCGGGTTCGGGATGGAGATCCGTGGCACGGGCGAGACCGTCGGCAGCCGGGAGAAGGACGATGTCCGTACCTCGGCGCTCAAATTCTGGTCGGAAGATCCCCGTTCTCTGATCCAGGAGGGTTCCGGCTACTGGCAGTATGTGCCGACCCCGGAAGGCATCCGCTTCCTGACCCAGTACCACTATCAGACGCGCTTCGGTGTATTGGGCCAGTGGTTCGACCGTCTGGTGTTCCGGCCGCTCATGGGATGGGCGACGGCCTGGAGCTTTGATCGGCTGCGCCTCTGGCTGGAGAAGGGCATCGACCCGACCGCGGCGTTGGAGCGAAGCCTCGTGTATGCCACGGTGCGGCTGACGCTGGCGTTCCTCTGGATCTATCAGGGACTCGTTCCGAAACTGCTGTTCCGCGACACCGGCGAACTCACCCTGCTTCAGCACACGCATCTCTTCCCCGGCATGGAGCCGACGATCCTGAGTCTGGTCGGTCTGGGGGAGATTCTCTTCGGCGGCCTTCTCCTCTGGCTCTGGCGTTCCCGGCTTCTCCTCGTGCTCAATATCCTGGGACTGGGAGTCCTGGGAGCGGGTGCTCTGGTGAGCCAGCCGCGCATCTTTGTCGCGCCGTTCAACCCGGTTTCGCTGAGTGTCGCCATGAGCGCGCTCGCTGTCCTCGGCCTCCTCACGGCGCACGATCTGCCCAGCGCCCGTGGCTGTCGCCGCCAACGCCCGGAGAAGCAGCCATGACCTCTCTCTATCAACAGGTTCTGGGTGCGGATTTCTGTCGCCTGCATCCCAGGATTCAGCAGCGGTTCGGCTTTAGCAGTAGAGATGAGATCGCTGCTATCGGTACCGGCACTATGGATCGGATCTGGCACGGCAAGCCCTATACCCTACCGTTTCTCTCGATGGGCACCTGGCGGCGGATCATGTTTCCGGAGCAGGGCGAGGCGGTGCCCTTCACCATTCAGAACTACGCCTATGTGGATCGCTTCGGGCGTGAGACGGTCACCTGGATTCGCACGTTTCAGACCCGCAAAGAGCGGCGTTTCGACGCCACCATGATCTACAGCCCGCAGCGGAACTGCATCGTGGACTATCTGGGAACGCACCAGCATCTGGCCGTCGATATTCATGTCTCCGTGGATGAGGCGACGAAAGGTCTGCGGCTGCGCTCCGGGGAGCAGCGCGTCTACGAGGGCTTCCTGGGGTTTCGCTTTCCGATGTTCTTTTCGGGGATCGCGGAGGTGTGCGAGTGGTACGACGATCCGACGGAGAAGTACCGGATCCGCGTTGCGGTGAACAATGCGCACTGGGGACCTCTCTTCGGCTATGAAGGCAGTTTCGATACCGAATGGAAGTCGGTACGCGCCGAAGAGGTCCCCAGAGATGTGAAGCCGCTGCGTGAGGAGCGGCGCGAGTAGGTGTCGGTCTGTCCGGAGCGCTTACTTGCCCAACAGGGAGTTGAGCATATTGGCGAGGCGGGCGCCGGCCAAGACCGCTTGCTGCTTACAGAGTCGCACCTGCATCTCCGCATAACCGGCGGGCAGCGGGCCATCCGGTTTCAGGTCTTTGTAGACGAGGGTATCGGCCTGTTTCGCGCCCGCCATGATCCAGGATTTGACATCCAGGTTGGAGGCGCTTTTGCCGGTGGGCTTGAGCATCGGATCGGCGGACCAGCGTGCCGACACCTCTTCGACGGTGGGGGAGAGGTTGTTCTGACGATCTTCCCCGATAGCACGGGCGATGCCGCCGTCCCAGTACCCATGCAGACGGTTTTTGCGGTCGGGCTGGGCCGGATCGGTGATGACCTGGATTCTATTGCCCCCTGCATCGCCCTTCTCCGTCTCATACTCGTAGCTGCTCACGCAGTGCAGCGGTTGATGCAGATCGCCGACGATATGTTCGGTCCAGTAGAGCCACCAGGCCTGCATCTTGCGGTCTTTCACGGGGGCGCGTTCCAGTTTGGCGATCTCCGTGCGCGCCATCTTCAGGGCATTGAGGGCGTTGGACTCCGGGGCGGGATGGTTACCCTTATCGCGGATAGGCACATCGAAGTAGTGCCAGGTCTTGCAGAGCACATCTTCACTGTTGGCGGGATCCGGCTTTTCGGTGGTGAAGAACAGGAGATTCATTTTGGGGATGATGTCTTCGTACTGAGTCGTCCGGTCGCCCTTGATGACATCCGGGAAGGTGGCGGACTTGCGGAAAGCCTCCCGCACATCCTCTTCCTTATCGCTGACGGGGCGAAATTGCGGATCGCCCGCCATCAGAATGGCCGTGATTTCGCTTTTGGCGTGGGGGGTCAGTTTCGCCCAGGCGATGTCGGCCACCTGCCTGTGCCCGGCCGCGTCCCATGCCAGCACCCGTGATCCCAGACAGAGCAGTCCCAGCGTCGTCGTGACCAGATGTTTCAATCGCATTGACAGTTCCTTTGTGTCGCTTCCTGAAAAAATAAAAGAAGGTCGATTTTGCTCCGAGGACGGAGGCATGATAGCGGAAGACAACTGGAATAGTGTACCTGAATACGAGGGCTGACCGAAAGACTGAAGCGCTTGGGGCCACCTCTCCATTCTTTCGAGATCTCTGGTTGCGGGGGATGAGGGGAGTTTACCCGCTCAGGCTTCGCCAGGCACTCTGAGTAGGAGACTTCATTGGCCAGCAATAATTTCAGGATATTGCTACCATCTTATAGCGCAGAGTTTTTTGGTTACATTGAGGACAGAGCAATTCGCGGCATTTTCGTAGTTCCGCAAACTCTTTTCCAGCGCAGTGCGCACAGTTTCTTAACTGAGGTAGTTTCTGTTGTGTGTCCCAATCCCATAGTCGCAACCAACTCTCGTATAGATACATGATCAGTAGAGACAAAAAATACGCGCAGAGCAATCGGACCAGGAAAGGCACGGTTTGCATTGTCAACAATAGAACATAGGGAAGAACCGCGATCAAGCAACTGACCAGGCAGTTTTGAGAATTGGCTACTCTATAACGTTTTGCGACATGACCGCAGTGCTTACACGCTACGATCTGCACAGATGCCAGACGTCCCTGACTTATTGCTTCTTCCCTGGTAAATCCTGCCTCCGCTAACGCATATTTCTCTCCTGGGTGATGTAAAACTTTAAAATTTCCGTTATCCAATCGAACCGCTAGATAGCAGTCCGCGAAACGGCCCGTCTTATAGTCACAAGTGTCACACGCGCCCTGATAGATTGCAGCCATACTTCCGCCTTGTTCCCTACAATTCGGGAAGACTGTCCTAAATCGAGTCCGTGTCTTACAATATAACTGACCGACCTGAAAGTCGATAGGTTCGCAAACTGCAAAACTTACTATTGAAACCGCGCTGGCTGTGAACCGTAGGATGAGAGGAAGCGCTCCTAGAATGCTGCCCCACAAAACCAATGAATGTATCCGCCGTAGAACGTAACGGAGATCCAATGCCCTCTCTTGAAGACAACCTGATCTCACGACAGACATTTAACACTCAGGAACTGGTCGCTGCTCATCCGCCACAGTTTCACCATGTCAACAAACAGATCCTTTTCGACTATGTCTGCCCGAAGGGGTGTCTTCATGGTGGTCACCTGGAGATTACACGTTGGCAGGCGTTCGATCTACCGAACCAATTTCGTCCTGCCGACTTTCACACGGCGCTGGAAGCCAGAGAGGGCTTTTTCGGTTATGAGCCTACTCCGCTAGATCCTCCAAGAGTGGAATGGTATCTCAATTTTGCGCATTCCAACCTCTTCTGCGCGTACGGCCTGGGCGTTTTCGCGCAGGACGAGATCCAGGTCGCGGAGCATCCGGCGCTCGCTTCTCTGCTGGAAGCGCTGCCGGGTGCAGGCATCCGACCGCTCACCGTCGAGAACGGCGTCCCAACTCCTATCCTGATTATGGGAGCGGAGCGGCGCGGCGCAGTTGCCACGGGTAGGAATGAAGAGGCGGGCAGACCGCGCGGCCTCTATGGACGCCAGTTTGCGCTGGCAAGCCCGGAGACCATCCTTCAGAGCACTACTCGGATCGATCCTCCCACCCTCACCAATCTGATTGCGATGGAAGCCCCCTCCTATGGCCGGGGCGCCTACACCGAAGAACAGATTCGTTTCATTTTAACGACGGCGTTCACCGGCTTTTCGGCAGCCTGCTCCGAGTCACGCACCACAGATAAGCCCTCCGCGGAAGTGGTCATTCACACCGGGTTTTGGGGTTGTGGAGCCTATGGAGGCAATCGTGTCGTGATGGCGTTGTTGCAACTGTTGGCGGCCCAGTGCAGCGGTGTCGATCGGCTGGTGTTTCATGTGCCGGATCCTGCCGGGGCAGAGGATCTGGAAGCGGCCCGCCATCTATTGGAAGAGATGTTGGTCGGCCCCGCCCAAAAAGGTCGTGGAATTTCCGGGCTGTGGCAATCCGTGTTCAAAACTTCCGGGAAGGCTTCCAGTAACTCGGAGCTGACGCTCTCCACCGCAGAGTTCATAAGCGGCATTGAAGCGCGAGGGTTTATGTGGGGAGAGAGCGACGGGAATTGAGGACGGACAACAGGACAACATCTCCGCTCGCTGGTATGCAAGCGAAGGATGTCTTGGGTGAACCCCACCCCAGCCCTCCCCGCAAGCGGAGAGGGAGCAAATACCTTCTCGACTGCACAGAAATGGGGATCTCTGAAAGGGACATGGAAGGCGTATGGATCGCCAGCTTTTCTTCATATTTGGATTGACGTTTGTGATCAACTTGATCGCGACGCTGGCGTATTCGGTTCGGATCGCAGGGACGCGTACCGGGCGTATCGCCGTCTCGCTCTCCTTGTTCAACATTCTGGTGCTGGTCTCGCGAACCTCCAACACCTTTCAAGCGCCCCTGCTCTCCAAGCGGGTGGAGCACTCTCTGCTGATGAGCGCCCATACCGGCATCACGACGGACCTGCGCTGGCTGCTCTTTGCAAGTACGCTTGCGACCGTGACAGGAGCGCTGCTGATTCCGACCTTCCAGAGGGTATTCGGGCGGGCGGTGCTCGCCTTTGGAGAGTATCGTTCGGTGTTTCGCCTGCTCTCCCACGGGTTTTCGCGGGCAGGATTAAACTATCTGGCCCACTCGGCCCGACTTCCGAAGCGAGAGAACCTGACACAACTTTCCCAAGGCCCCAACCTGCCAATGCCCGTTATTCTGTTCAACATCGTGGCGACGGCGGTCTCGGGGGTCGGCGTGTTCGCTTCTCTGTATGCCGGGTATCTTCATCCCTCTCTGCGCTTGACTGCCAGCAGTCTGGCCGGCATCATCAATGGCCTTTCGATGATCCTGCTCGCGGTCTTCATCGATCCCTATCTCTCGATACTGTCGGACGATGTAGTGGAGGGCAAAGTGGGAGAGCCTTACTTCCGCAAGGCGGTCGTCTGGCTGGTCGGGAGCCGGATGGCCGGAACGGTCCTGGCGCAGGCGATGCTGATCCCCGCCGCCTATCTGATCATCGGGATCGCGGAGCGCATCTGATACGCGTTCCCGGCATTCATGCAGACCTACTCTATCGATCCGCATCCTCTGTATTAGTCAGTCTGCTGTCTGAACCGGGATTTAGCAGATTTTAGGATTAACTATGATTTCTATCCGCCGGTCATCTTCTTGTTCCCTCCATCGTGTCTGCTGAATAGGGATCGAGGTGATGTGCGGAAGATAAGAAGATAAGCAGACAGAAAATCGTGTTAATCGTCTGATATGAAAATTGCCTTTAGAACTCGTCGTTCGTCTACATGAGCAACCCGGCATTTTCATGTGGGGTGCTGAACGAAGTTCATGACATCTAATCGCGAAAATCGTGGTTCAAGACGAGGAAGATTGCCGGACTAACAATCATAGTTAATCCCTAAATCCCACAAATCCCGGTTCAGACAAAAAAGGATGGACGGGCAAAATCCTCGTCCATCCTTTCCTCTACTAGATTCCGCTTCAGACGATCAGGGACGCTTGCCGGGACCTTTGGACCGATTCATGACCACCTCCAATACGTGGGCCTTATAGGCGCTTTGGAGAACCGGGAGATCGCTTTCGTTGTTGGTGACAAGGCGGAGCGTGATGCTGCCCATCTCATCGGTCGTCTGTTCGCCCCATTTGACGTGTTTGGGCGGGCTGGTGGGGTTGCGCGGGTTCTGCGCGGAGTTGTCGTAGATCATACGGCAGTGGAGGATCGTGCCCTTCGGCAGGGATTCGTCCTGCTGGTAGATATACTGATCCTGCCAGTTGAAATCCCAGTCCGGGATGGCGAGCAGGTTCTTCTTGCGACCATCCGGGAGCGTCGCGATTAACGTTATATCGTGCGCCAGATAGTGGGCGTGGGCGGAGACGCCGAACGCCTTGACATCGACCGGCAGCGTGAATTCGTCTTCTACGGTGTAGTTTTTGGTTCCGGCAGGGATGTCGATCCCGCTGAGGGCGCCGAAGAGCGGCGGCAACTGCACTCCGGCGAACTGTTTCGTCGGCGGCTTCTGGGCGAAATAGAGGCCGACCGAGGACTGCTCCTCTTCCACTTTGCCGGTGGGATGAAAGTGCGTCGAGAGGATCAGGTCCGAGTCTTTGGGCACGAAGTAGGCCAGACCATTGGGCATCGCCACCGGTTGCGCGCCGACCGCCCATCCTCCCAGACTGCCGATCGGGCTGCCGCCTTTCTGCCCGCCTCCCTCGTTGATCAGTAGGCCGAGAAGGCCCACTCCTCCTCCTTGCACGCCCGCAAAAACCGACCCCATGCCGCCGCTAAAGCCCGGCTGCCCATCCTGCCCCTCCTTTTTGCGGGCGTTGCCGGTGGCATCGAAGAAAAAGAGGGAGTGGTGGACGACGGTGCGCTTCCCCGGCTCGAAGTCGATGGCGCGTATGTAGACATCGTTCGGCAGATTGAGCGGAAGGGTGAAGTTTCGATAGATATCCGGCCCTTCGGCAGGAACGCGGAAGGCTTTGGGCATCTTGACGATCAGGTCGGGTTTCCCCAGGAGCCAGCCATCGGTGAATTTCGGGGCGGGCGGCAGGTCGGCGGACTTGCCTTCCGGCATCCCGGCTTCGACCCAGCGATTGATGGTCGCAATCTCCGCGTCGGTCAGGCTGCGATTGTCGCGGAAGGAGCAGTCCCCAAAGGCTTTCCAGGGCGGCATGTATTTGGACTTCGTGACGGTGGCGACCTGCGTGCCGCGCTTTTTCATGTCTGAATAGGTCAATAACGAGAAGGGCGCGACCTGTCCGGTATGATGGCAGGTGGAGCAGCGGCTGTAGACGATCGGCGCGATGTCTTTATTGTAGGTCGGGGTGTTTTCGCCGTGCCGCACAGGGGTGTCTTTCGGCGCGGTCCCGCCTGTCTGACCGGCGAATAGCGCCGCGCCGCCCAAAAACAGCGCGAGCAGGCTCAAAGGAAGTACCGGACGTTGCATAGTGTTGTCCTCCATAGACATCGAAACGAAATTAACGGATCTCAGCGGGATGCCGCAGTCCGGCTTAAACCAAGGCAAGGAGAGGCGATTAACGGCTCCCACCGACCAGTTTGCCGTCCATCAGGGCGCGCTCAAACTGGATGTCGCTCTGTTTGAGTTTCCAGGCGCCGGCGGAGGTTTTGACGAGGGTATCTATCGAACCGCCTGTCTGCTCTATATCGTGGACACGGCCTTGCGGGTCGGCGACCTTGCCTAGAAACGTGGTATGGACTTTTACCGTCGCCTTCTTCCCCTGAATATGAAACTCGCTGAGATCCTCCCGATACTCCTTGATGACCTGAATACGGGGGGCTTGTTGGGAGTAGGCAAATTTCAGTTGTGCGAGGCCGTAGGGATTGCCCTTGTCAACAAATTTACAGTCGGGGGTCATGCCGGCAAAGATCGCTTTCGCATCCTTGTTACGAAAGGCTTTCGTGTGCGTTTCATAGACGCCCTTGATCGCTTTGGTATCCGACTTCTCGTCTGCCCGCACACATACCGTGTTGAGGCAGAGGAGCGCGCCCATCAAAAAGACGCCGCTACGCGAAACGCCTGGCAGCCCGTCCTTCAACAATATCATCCTGAAAATCTCCCTCCGTTCGACACGACCGTTGAATCTACTGTCCCATGTTTCGCGATAGCATCGCTCCACTCCTTCTGACATACGCTCTTTCCGACACATCGCGTCACGAAGTGTTAAAATTGCCGCGAGAGTCGCTGTCACAATAGAAGTTCGCGTCCGTTATCAGATCAATTAGTGTGTCCGGAACCCGGTCGAAGGGCCAATTTCGCGTGCGCGGCCTCGTAACCCCTGAAGTTCTCCCGCCATTTCGTGCGAGCACTGAGGAGGAAACAGACGCCGGGTTCCCGAATAGACCGCTATCTATTTTTGTGGGTTCTGATTGAAGGGAGAGGGCTGAATGTCATCCATCGTCGCGACGCGGCTCGGGCGTAGTCGTATCGCTCTGCTGCTGCTGCCTCTGTTAATGGCCGGGTGTACCGGAAAATCCGATGGCGGGAACGCCTCCAATGGAGGCGGAGGAGGAGGCGCGACGCCCTCCGTAAAAGTAGATACGGCGGGGATGCTGAAGACGGACGCCACCGGTAAGTTCGGCGGACGCTTCACCGATGCGACGAATGCAGAGCCGAAGACCTTCAATTTTATCATATCCAAAGAGACGTCCAGTTCGATTCCGCTCAGCCAGGTCTTCGATGGACTGATCAGCCGCAATCCGAAGACTCTGGCGATCGATCCGGATCTGGCGGAGTCGTGGACAACCTCCCCGGACGGCAAGACGTGGACCTTCAAACTCCGCCAGGGTATCAAATGGTCGGATGGACAGCCTTTCAGCGCAGACGACGTCGTTTTTACGCTGAGTGTCATCTTCGATGAGAAGGTCGATACCACGCTGCGTGATGTGATGAAGATCAATGGGAAACCCTGGGCCTATAAGAAGATCGACGATTCGACGGTGCAGATCGACCTGCCCGAGCCGTTGGGAGTGTTTTTCGAGGTTGCACAGTTCCCGATCCTCCCCAAGCACAAACTGGAATCGGCCTGGAAGGCGGGCAAGTTCAACTCCACCTGGGGCGTCGATACCAACCCCGCCGAACTGGTCGGTACCGGTCCGTTCACGCTGGCCGGGTACAGAGTAGGCGAAAGCTTGACCTTCAAGCGCAATCCCTACTACTGGAGACTCGACGCCAGCGGGAAACAGCTGCCGTTCTTCGATGGCGGCGTTACACAGGTCGTTCCCGATCTGAATACCGTTATCCTGAAGTTTAAGTCGAAAGAGACCGACTATGTCGCCCTGCGCCCGGAAGACTGGAAAGGGATGCAGGCCGACGAAGCGAGCGGCGGTTATAAGACGGTCGATAATGGGCCGACCTGGGGCTTCACCTATCTGGGCTTCAATCAGAACGCCAGGGCGACCGCCGTCCCCGACTATAAGCGCGCCTGGTTCTCCAAGAAGGAGTTCCGTCAGGCCGTCTCCTACGCTATCGACCGTGATGCGATGGTGCAGACTGTTTTCCGTGGGCTGGGAGTGCCTCTCTGGTCGCCGGTCTCCACCGCGAATACCGCCTTCTACGACCCCAATGTCAAAAAGTACCCGCACAATCCCGCCATGGCAAAACAACTGCTGGCGGGTCTGGGGATGACCGATAAGAGTGGAACGGGAATGCTGGTGGACAGCGCCGGTCATCCGGTCGAATTTACGCTCTTTGCCGCTTCCGGCAACAACATCAGCGCCGCCATCTGCACCCTGATCCAGGACAACCTGAAACAGGTCGGAATCAAAGTGGATGTGACGCCCATGCAGTTCAACGCCTTGGTGACCAAAATCAACGGTTCTTTCGACTGGGAGGCGGTCGTGCTTGGCTTTACGGGCGGCGTCGAGCCTTATACCGGTAAGTCGATCTGGACCTCTCCCGGCAGAATGCATGTGTGGAATCCCCAGGAGGCGACGCCGGCCACTCCCTGGGAAGCGGACATCGATAAGATCTTTGCGGCAGCAGGGAAAGAGACGGATACAGCCAAGCGTAAGGTTCTCTACAATCAGTTCCAGGAGATCGTTGGAGAACAGCAGCCGATCATCTTCCTTGTGACTGCGAAAAGCCTGGGCGCCATTCGCAACCGTATGGTAGGGATGAAGCCCAATGCCCTCGGCGGCTTCCGGTGGAATATGTATGAGATCTCCGCTCAGTAGAGGACCCTTATGATTCGGTTTCTACTCAAGCGCCTGCTCAACATGCTTCCGCTGGTGATCGGCATCTCTTTTATTTCGTTCGCGATCCTGCGTCTCGCGCCGGGCGACTTCGTCACGACGCTTAGCCAGGATCCCAACCTCTCCAAAGAGGCGGTGGCGCAGATGCGCGCGGAGTATGGCCTGGATAAGCCGTGGCTGGTGCAGTATTTCCTGTGGCTCTTCAATGCGCTGCGCCTGAACTTCGGCTACTCCCTCGCCTACCATATTCCGGTCGTGACCTTGATGATGCAGCGCCTGGGAAACACGCTTTTGCTGTCGATCTGCGCGCTCGCCTTCTCGTGGGGAGTGGCGATTCCACTGGGTGTCTGTGCCGCCGTGCGACGCAACACCTGGATCGACCGGTTTGTCTCCCTCTTCGCCTTTGCCGGCATCTCGACGCCCGGCTTTTTTCTGGCGCTGCTGCTGCTGCTGTTCGCCCAGAAGACCGGATGGTTTCCCATCGGTGGCATGCACAGTTCCGACGCGGACCTGATGTCCCCGTCAGAACGGCTCTGGGATGTCGCTCGACACCTAATGCTGCCGACCCTGGTGCTTGGAATCGGCGGATGTGCAGGCATCATGCGACAGATGCGAGGCAGCCTGCTCGATACGTTACGTGAAAACTACATCACGGCTTCCCGCGCGCGCGGTCTCTCTGAGCGGGTTGTGATCTGGAAGCACGGGTTCCGCAACGCCATCAATCCACTGATCACGATTTTCGGCTTCAGCCTGGCAGGGCTGCTCTCCGGCGCAGCGCTGGTGGAGAACGTGATGTCCTGGCCGGGCCTGGGCCGCCTGATCCTGGAGGCCGTGCAGAGCGGCGACCAGTATGTGGTGATGGGCAGCTTCGTCATGAGCGCCACACTACTGTTGCTGGGCAACCTGTTCAGCGATGTCTTGCTGGCGGTTACCGATCCACGCATCAAATTAGGTCGAGGCTAGGAGGCTATCCCATGAGTGAGCTTCCGGCTCCGCAAGAAGAGACTTTAGAGGGTTCCGGCAAATCGCAGACGCCGGGCCAGCTTGCCTGGGGGCAGTTACGCCGGAACCGGGTCGCGATGGCGGCCGGGATCGTCGTCTGTCTGCTCTATCTGATGGCGATTTTCGGGGAGTTTATCTCTCCTTACCCGGTCGCCGACATTCGCCCTGCCCTCTACCATCATCCGCCGACCCCGATCGTGTGGCACGATGCCGCCGGGCATTTCTCTCTTCAGCCCTACGCGCTGGGGATGAAAAAGGACGCGAAAGACGAGTATGTGCCCGACCCGACCGTGCGCGCTCCCATCCGGCTTTTCAATACGGGTTTCGCGTATAAGCTGCTCTGGATCGTGCCGCTGCGGATCCATCTGTTCGGCACCTCGGGCGACTTTCCGTTCTTCCCCCTCGGCACCGATCATCTGGGCCGGGACGTCTTCAGTCGTCTTGTGGTGGGTTCACAGGTCTCTCTGAGCATCGGCCTGGTCGCGATCGCGATCACCTTCAGTATCGGGCTATTGGTCGGGGGCGCGGCAGGCTTCTACGGCGGGCGGGTCGACAACGTGTTGATGCGCCTCTGCGAGGTTCTGCAGTCGATTCCCAGTTTCTACCTGCTGATCGCCTTGGCGGGGATTCTGCCCACGAAAATCCCGCCCGCAGTCACCTTTTTGATGATTATCGGGATTCTCAGCTTTGTGGGCTGGGCAGGACTGGCGCGCGTCATACGGGGAATCACGCTGTCGGTGCGGGAGCGGGAGTATGTGGAGGCGGCGCGGGCGCTGGGAGTCTCCGACTTCAAGATCATCGTCCGCCACCTCTTGCCGAGCACCTTTACCATCGCTATCGTCAACGCCACACTGGCCATTCCCGGTTTTATTCTGGCAGAAGCCGGCCTCAGTTTCCTCGGCCTGGGCATCCGGGATCCTGTTCCGAGTTGGGGCAATATGCTGAACGAGGCGCGTGATTTAGAGGTACTGACGCGTGCGACCTGGATTCTCGCCCCCGGCTTTCTGATCTTTATTACCGTGATCGCATTCAATACTCTCGGGGACGGCCTGCGTGACGCGCTTGATCCCAAATTGCGGAGGTAAGCGTGGAATCGGCAACACCTGCATCGCTGCTCGAAGTGCGCGGGCTGCGAACGCATTTCTATACGGATGAGGGCATCGCGCCCGCGGTCGATGGCATCGATCTGGAGATCCTGCCGGGGCAGACGCTCGGACTGGTCGGCGAATCGGGCTGTGGGAAGAGCGTCACGGGGCTGTCGCTCCTGCGTCTGGTCGCGCATCCCGGCCGTATCGTCGGCGGCGAGATCCGGATGCGGGGCCAGAACCTGCTCGATCTGCCCATGAACGAGATGCGGAAACTGCGCGGCGAGCAGATCGCGATGATCTTTCAGGAGCCGATGACCAGCCTCGACCCGCTCTACGCGGTGCGCGACCCACTGCTGGAGACGCTCCGCCTCCACCGCAAGATGAGCAAGAGCGAGGCCCGCGCCAAAGCGGTCCAACTCCTGACCTCCGTCGGGATCACCGATGCGGAGCGGCGTGTCGATAGCTATCCGCACGAGCTTTCGGGGGGAATGCGCCAGCGCGTCATGATCGCCTCCGCCATCGCCTGCGATCCGGCGTTGCTGATCGCCGACGAGCCGACGACCGCGCTCGATGTGACCGTGCAGGCGCAGATCCTGGCGCTGCTGCGCAAACTTCAGGCCGAAAACGGCATGGCGATCCTGCTGATCACCCACAATCTGGGTATCGTGGCGGAGAACTGCCACCATGTCGCGGTGATGTATGCGGGCAAGATCGTGGAGAAAGCCTCCATGCGTTCGATCTTCCAGAATCCCCGGCATCCCTATACCCAGGGCCTGTTGCGCGCGGTGCCGCGCCTGGACCATCCGGTAAAACAGCCCCTCCCCACCATTCCCGGCTCGGTTCCCAACCTGCTGCATCTGCCGACGGGCTGCCGTTTCCGCTCACGCTGCGTCTGGGCGCAGCAGAAATGCGCGGAGGAGGAGCCGCCTCTCATGGAAGTCGAGGGCGGGCACACCTCGGCCTGCTGGGTACAGCCCGGGTTTACACAACCGGTGCCGGTCAAAGAGGGAGTGACGGCATGACAGCCATAGAGACCCGCGAACTGCTGCGCGTTGAAAACCTGGTGAAGCATTTCCCGTTGCGCCCGGACTTCCTGGGCAGATCGCCCGGCGTCGTGCGGGCGGTGGATGGCGTCAGTTTCACGGTGCGCGAGGGCGAGACGCTCGGGCTGGTGGGTGAAAGCGGTTCGGGCAAATCGACGACCGGTCGCCTGCTGATGCGCCTCCTGGAGCCGACGAGCGGCGCCGCGGTCTTCCACGGGCAGGATCTCTTTACCCTCAAAGGCGATGGACTGAAGGCGATGCGGCGCGAGATGCAGATCGTCTTCCAGGACCCCTACTCCTCCTTAAATCCACGCATGACGGTCGGGCAGATCTTGAAAGAGGGCATGGAGCCGCGTGGGATCACCAATAAGGCGGAGAGCGAGACAGAGGTGACGCGTCTGCTGGAACTGGTCGGGATGCGCTCGTATCAACGGGACCGCTTTCCGCACGAGTTCTCCGGCGGGCAGCGGCAGCGCATCGGGATTGCGCGCGCCCTCGCCGCAGGCCCGCGCCTCCTGGTCGCCGATGAGCCGGTCTCGGCGCTCGATGTCTCCATCCAGGCCCAGGTGCTGAACCTCCTGCTCAAACTCCAGTCCGAGCTGAACCTGACGATGCTCTTCATCGCCCACGACCTCACCGTCGTCCGCCACATGAGCGACCGTATCGCGGTGATGTATCTGGGCAAGATCGTGGAGTTGGCCGAGAGCCAGTCACTCTATATCAATCCCCGCCATCCCTACACCCATAGCCTGCTCGCCGCTATCCCGATCCCGGATCCGGACGTCGTCGCGCCTCCGGTCGAATCGAACGCCGGAGCGGGCAGCCAGGGGGAAGCGCGCGGCGGCTGTGTCTACCGTTCGCGCTGCCCCTTCGCGCAGGCTGTCTGCGCCGAAGAGCCGCCCCTGCGCGAGATCGCCCCCGGCCACCTCTCCGCCTGCCACTTCGCCGAAACCCTCCCTGAGTTTTCCCGCCTGTGACTCAAAACCATAAGGACGGAATGGGGCAAGGCAGTTGTCACCACGCAGGATCTCCTTGACTGTCTGCAAGAGAACGATGCCCCGCAGAAGATTGAGGCTTCTTCTGCGGGGCATCGTCTCTTTCAGCAGGAATAGGCTGCTGTTTTCTCCTCGTCGGGCGTCATGGGATGATCGTTTCTGCGCACCACGACGGCAATCCGGCAAGTCCGAATCGGAAATGGTCGAGGTCTACAGAGTTTGCACCAGGAATTCCGTTCACCGTTCCATGGTCATCATACTGCCAGAAGGCCCAATCGCTCCACTGGGGAGGAAGGGAGAGTTCGGCGTTATAGTTGGCAAGCCAGAGATGGTATTGGCCGAATGCGCCATGCACCTCGTTGGTACCCATCGAGGAATCCAGATAGATTACCGGGTGGCGATGGGAGATGGCTTGCAGGCGCTGGAGGAACGCCTGCGCTTCCGCGACCGCCGCAGAACTGCCCATCGCCGCAATACCGGGCCTGTCTTCGTAGTCCAGGCAGAGGCCCATGTCGGTGGCTTTCAGGCCGCCTGCATTGTGAACGGTCTGGTAGAAGTGATCTGCCTGGGACGGTCCCCCCGCACCGCTCTTCATGAAGTGATAGGCTCCACGGATCAGCCCTGCGTTACTTGCGGCGTTCCAGTTGTGTTGAAACATTGGATCCACGTACCCGTTGCCCTCGGTGGCCTTGATCCATACAAAGCTATGCCCCGCGGCTTTCACCGCAGCGAAATTCACTGCGCCGTTGTGGTGTGAGATGTCAATTCCCATGATAGAAGAACCCCCTTTGAAATCGAGATAGAAGTTGTCACTCTGAAGCGATGACGATGCGGTCGATGCGTGCCCGCTCTCCGGACTCTACGGTTGTTATCGGCGCACTACTGCCGGGCGGCGGCAGGAGTCCGCTCAGCACAAAGGTAACGTCCATCGCCTCCGGATTCCAGTGTCCTGATTCCTGAAGCGCGCCCACAACGTCTGTAATATCGAAACTCACCACTCCCTTCATGCGGTGGCGCCGATGGCTATGCCCCATTGGCATCGTATCCCCCATCCTATGCGGCTCAGAGTCCATCGCGAAAAAGCCCAGATTTCCGACGTAATGAAAGTCCGTATACTCCGGATCTTGCCCTTTTGGCAGGTTGAGATATATTTCGTAAGTATGGCCTGGGTTGGTATCATAATCGATCCCCTCCAGGCGCATGATGATCCGGTGCGCAGGCACAACGGTCTGCTGAGCGAAGAGAGGGTGCGCATGTCTGGCCTCTTCGAGAGAGGAGATGAGAACAGGAACACTCATACGCTCGGCTCCCAGAGAAACGACGCCGGAAGGGCTTTGTGCGGTGAGAGACAAGCGGACAGGCTGCGATTCCTGCATAGCGATTTGTCCTCCGAACAGTTGAAAGTTGGCCGCCAGGGGGGAGGGTCCGGGCAACTCCTCGTACTGGTAGCCCAGTTGCGCGGTCATGTCCAGCACATCGGCGCCGGACATAGTCACCTCTATGCCATCTTCGTCAAAAAAGTGAAACTTATAGGTCATCCAAAAGGAGTTTGTGGTCGGGTTGACGCGTACTGGTCCCCGGTTTAGCCATCCCTGCCACAAACGGTCGATGTTCGCGTGATGCAGCCAGAAAATGGGGTCCCGCGCGGCCGAGTTTGCATCGCTCATTAGCCCCGTACGTCCACCGACTTGCGTATGAATCTGATTGTGCGGCTGATTCTCAAGTTGGCCAAAGATCCGTTGACCGTTCATTTCCATGGGAAAGTGCATTGGCGCTGTGACCCGCATGCCGCCAAAACTAGCGCCTGAGCCGGGCGGCGACAAGAAGTTCGTAAACCTATAGGCACGTTCATAATCCACATCGGAAGGTCGGAGACCATGCCCTGCGTTGATGTCAGGCGAGCGTTCAGGCGTAAACAGGCTATTGGTATCATCACCGGGCAGACGGAAGACTTCCGGCAGGAGGTTTTGCTCCGCCTTGGTGTAGTTCCAATAAGGAAGGGCGAAAGTGGGATCGCCTGACGCCTTCCGTAGAATGCGTTCGAAGTAGTAAAGATACATGCGATGCCAGGATAGGAAGAGAAAGGACCCATGCTGGCACCCGTTCCAATGCGGATCGGCTGGTACAGTCGCCGTTCCATGCATATTGGCTTGATAAACCCATCCTGTCGGGTCCGTCACAGCCTTTGTTTGCATTTGCGTGACCCCGCGTCGCAGCGACGCCACTTCCGGTCCTGTCGTTAAGAGCTTGTAAATATCCCTTCGAACAAACATTTCGTGTCTCCTCCCTGATACCTGCCGGGCTATTCTACCAGACGCCCTACCCGCAGTCAAATCCGCGATCTATCCTGTTTTCACTTGCCGTGATTTTTCTTCTTTTTGGTCGTTCCCAACGGTTCCACTCCGCCTGCTATGCCTCGGAGGAGGAGAGAACGTGGCGGAGGCACCACGTTCCCCAGACGCTTCTTCCTTCAGAACTTAAAGCCAAGACTGAAGAAGAGGGCGCTACGCGTGACGGACTGCCTGGTGATATTGCCGTCTGCCGGAGTCGCCCCGCCAAGACTGAGGCCATCCCCGAGACGCTGAACCTGACCGATAATGAGGCCGGCAGTCAAGACGATACGTTGATCGTATCCACCAATCAGACTCCCACCGATCATGTACTTTGGAGTCGTTTCCGCCGTCACGCCAAAACTGACAGCGGGACGAAAGGTCCTGTTGCCCGGAAAGAGAACATGCAGGAAGGGGCCCGTCGTAAGCGCAACCTCATTACGAGACGACAGCGCGATGTTGCCTTTCGCATCCTTGTAGTAGGCCGAGTCTTGCAACAAAGATCCCACAATGTTGGCACTCACTGCGAATTCCAGGTTCCGAATATCTTTCTTCGTGATGGTGAGTCTGTAGGGCGACACCGCTGCATCCGCGTTTGCCGCGTCACTGACTTCCACTTTCCAGACCATCTGTCCCACGGTATCATCCGCCAGTTCCGGACCAATAGCAGCATCGAAAATGGTTCCGTCGGTGATATGTCGCCAAATTTCCGCCGCCTGTATATACCGGTCATAGACATGTTGGTTTCGCGGTGCCCCTGGTGTCTTCGCCTTTGCCGCCGCGATAAGGTAGATATAGTGAACGCCCTGCTCCTGCAGCGATGCCGCATCCAGCGTCGTGATTCTCTCGGGCCTGGGAATCAGCTCCTCTGCGACAGCCCTGTTGGCAGCGGGATCGGTCAAAATATAGTCGCGCAGGTAGGTGCGAGCTTTATTTTGTACGTCTGCTATAGCAGCCTTGATATCTTCCGGGCTTGTGCTCGCGGCACTGTATCCTGAGACTGCCGCCGCAAGCAGATCTAACAGACGATTCGCCGTACTGCCGGAACCGGGCTGTGAATCCTCGCTGCCGCTCCCTGGTGCGGGAGAGTTGGAGGGCAATTGGGCTCCTGCTGTATCACTTGCGGAAAGCGTCGGAAGCAGGGTCGAGATAGAACTGGGCAATGCGATACGGTTGGGCGGGACGGGCTGGTACGACACTCTGACTTTGAGTTTGCTGGCGTCATAGTTTACGGCGCGAAAGTAGACGAGATCGTTGGGTCGCACGACAAAATCGCCTGAGATAGGTATCGTTGCTCCCCCTTGCATACCACGACGATAGGAGAATGTACGATCCTGTACATTGAAGATGATGAAGTAAGGTTGACGGGATGTGGGGCGTGGGGAACGTGTTGCCGGACTGGCAGACTGTGCCCCAGCGATCACGTTGAGTGGAAAAAGGGCAAGGCTGCCTGCCAATACCATGAGGGTTTTCAAACGTCGTGACATCAGAATTCTCCTTATCGCTTTCGAAGCCAGTATAAGAGTGTTGCCATTGGCGAGATGCAACTTACAGCAGGCATTCTCTCAAAGATCGGCGTACACAAGCGTGACATTTTTGTGACAAACGAGGATAATTCGCAGTGAGATGATAATATGCAGTTGGAAAATGAATTGATACAGTGTCTATAAGGAGAAAGTTGCGGATGCTCCAGGCTTCAGCCCCCGGTTTCTTGGTCAGGTTGTTTGGTTTTTTTGAAGCCCATCTGAACGGGGTTCCGATGACAGGCCTACGGGTGCGTGATGCGGAACGCCTCCTCGCCCTCCTCGCGCTCAACCACGGTAGGATGCTGCAGAGCGCGTCTCTTGCCGCGACTCTCTGGCCCGAAACCGGCAGCCTGGAGAGTCTGCGCCAGAGCGTTACCCATCTGCGGTCGTTGCTGGGAGAACAGGGGGAAAGGTTGAAGTCGTCGAAAGGCGGCCTCTTTCTGGATCTGGAGGGAGCGGAGGTGGATGTCGTCGCCTTTGATCAAGCCGTGGCCTCCGACAACATCCAGGCGTTGAGGCAGGCGCTCGCACTCTATCGCGGCCCTCTCCTTCTGAATTGGGAGGAGGGCCATCCGGAAGATCAGCAGTGGGTGATCCGGGCGCGAGAAAAACGGCGTGAGGAGCGTCGAGAGGCATTGAAAAAAGTGGCGCATTCCTGCCTGTTACAGGGTGAGAACGAGGAGGCGGCCGGTTATTTGCAGCAGTATGTCAACGGGAATCCAGCCGAAGAGTGGGCCTGGACGCACTGGATGCAGGCGCTTGCCAACAGCGGAGAGCGGGTTAGCGCGATGAACGTCTATCGGAAATGCCGTGATCTCTTCCATGGGCGGTTTCAGTTGAAACCGCCCATGGAAATGACACGCCTCTACCACCAGCTTCAGCAACAGGTGGTATCCGACTCCGATCTCGTGCCGCAGGATCAGGCGCGACTGGAACCTGTCGGCGGCGCCGTTCCGCTTCACTCTTCCTACTATGTCGTCCGTGCTGCCGATAGTGCGATGCAGGCAGCGATTACCAGGAAGGACGCTTTGATTTTGCTAAAAGGCCCGCGTCAAACCGGCAAAACATCGCTGCTGGCCCGTGGGCTACAGCAGGCGCGCTTGATAGGGGATGCGATCGTTGTCTCTGACTTCCAACGCATCAGCGCCCAACACTGGACTTCTCTGGACGCCCTGCTTATGGCGCTTGCGCGCAGTATCACCGAGCAACTCGATCTATCAGGAACACCGGAGGACACCTGGAGGAGCAGCGAAGGGCCAAACGAAAACTTCGAGCGCTATCTGAAACGCGAGGTGCTGAAAAAGGTGTCCGCACCGATCGTATGGGGCCTGGACGAGGTGGATCGTCTTTTTGCCTATCCCTTCCGAAACGATATCTTCGGTCTGTTTCGCTCCTGGTTTAATGATCGTGCCCTCAATCCGTCCAGTCCCTGGAATCAGGTGACACTTGCTATCGTCTATGCCACCGAAGCTCATCTCTTCATTACCGATCTCAACCAGTCTCCTTTCAACGTAGGCACCCGCCTGCCTCTGGAGGATTTCACGATCGGGCAGGTAGACGAGTTAAACCGGAAATATGGCAACCCTCTGGGCCATCCGGACCCCCTCGCGCGTTTCATGCTGCTGGTCGGAGGCAATCCCTATCTGGTAAGGCGCGGCCTGCATGAGATGACTGCACGTGCGTTGAGCATGGAGACATTCGAAGAACAGGCATTGCGCGATGACGGTTGCTATGGAGATCATCTCCAAAGACTGATGCAATCTCTTTCCCAGGATCGCAGACTCTGTGAGGCGGTGCTCGATCTCTTGCAGGGCAAGGGTTGCCCCTCGGCGGAAAGTTTCTACCGTCTGCGGAGTGCAGGCGTGCTGGCAGGCAGCGAACCCGAAAACTGTCGTTTCCGCTGCCGCATCTACAAGAACTATCTGGGAGCCTACTTGAAATGATACTCCAGGCCAACTTCTATGTGACCGGAGGCACGCTGCCTGGAAATGCCATTTCCTATGTGCGGCGTCAGGCCGATGAGTTGCTCTATAAGAGCCTCTGTCAAAATGAGTACTGTTATATCCTCACATCCCGTCAGATGGGCAAATCCTCTCTGATGGTTCGCACTGCAACGCGTCTCAGAGAGGAAGGCATACGGGCGGCAGTCGTAGATCTGACCTCTCTCGGACAAAACGTGACGGTCGAGCAGTGGTACAAGGGAATCCTGAACCGCATCGGACAGGCCCTGGGAATCGAGGAAGACCTGGACGATTTCTGGTATGAGCACGCCGCGCTGCCGCCTTTAGAGAGATGGCTGGATGCTCTTCAACAGGTCGTTCTCGCTCAGAATCCGAGCAAGGTTGTCTTGTTCATCGACGAGATCGATATGGTGCGCAGCCTTGCTTTCAAGACAGATGAGTTCTTTGCCGGTATTCGCTCCTGTTATAACCGTCGTGAACAGCACCCTGACTGCTCTCGCCTGACATTTTGCCTGTTGGGGGTAGCGTCTCCGTCCGATCTGATCCAGACCGGCGAAATTACTCCGTTCAACATCGGTAAGCGTATCGAACTCTACGATTTTACTCTGGAGGAGGCGGCTATCCTGGCCCCCGGCATCTCCGTGACAGGTCGTGATGCGACCGACCTCATGCAGCGAATCCTCTATTGGACAGGGGGGCAACCTTATCTGACACAACGGCTTTGCGCCGTTGTCGCCTCCGATGCAACCATCCTCGCAGCCGAAGATGTGGATCGGTTGTGCAGTCAACTCTTTTTTTCGCGAGATGCACAACAGAACGAAATCAACTTGACGTTTGTACGGGATCGACTGCTGAAGAGCGGGGAGGATCTCGCCACTCTGCTGGAGCTGTACCGATGCATTCTGCGACAGCATAAACCTGTCGAATACGATCCGGTCGCCCCCCTCTGTGAGGTCTTACGCCTCTCCGGCATCACGCGTGTAGCCGGTGGAAGGATGGTGGTGCGAAATCGGATCTATACACGCGTCTTCGACGTTGGATGGATACGCCAGAATATGCCTGATGCCGAACTACGCCGACAGGCCCAGGCATATCGACGCGGCGCCCTGCGCACGCTCTTGTTCGCCTCTATTATTGTAGCCAGTATGGCGACCATGTTATACCTTACGCTCCGTTCGGAGCGAAAAGCGAACAATGCCCTGATCGCCGTGCGTCAGGAACAGGACAACTCCAATCGTCAACTCTATACGACCAAAATGAACATTGCGGAACGTGCCTACGAGGAAGGCAATAGAGGACGTGCGGAGCAACTGCTACAAGACTGCCGGGCCGAAGGTCTTGCATCTTATCGCGGATTCGAATGGCGCTATCTGTGGGGAAAACTGCACCAGGATCTTCACACTCTGGCGGATCAAGCGAGCAGCATCCGCACTGCCGCGTTTGCTTCGAACGGTAAAATTCTCATCACGGTAGATTTCGAGGGGACTATCCGGCACTGGTCTACAGAAACCGGAACGAAGGCGAAATCGTTGCGGCTCCACTATCAGGGGCTGTCGGCAAGCGCGATCTCCAAGAATGCCACCCTTGTCGCTCTCGCTACAGACCAAAACCTACTCCGCGTCCATGATACGTTCACCGGAGGGGTGGTCCAAACTTTTACGAGGTCTGCCACGGTCGTCTCTTCCATCGCCTTTTCACCGGACAATCACCTTCTCGCAGCCGGGGGTCTGGATGGCACAGTCAACCTCTGGAGCGTTGCTGATGGAAGACTGGTGCGCACCTTTGCCACGCATAAAGCATGGATCTCTTCTCTCGCGTTTTCTTCGGACGGGCACACCCTGGTTTCAACCAGCCGGGGTGGAGAAGCCTGGCTTGAAGAGGTGGCGACCGGCCGTCTCGTGACTCGTCTGAAAGGCAATAAGGATGAAATTAGCGCTGCGGCATTTGCATTGAATGGCCGCTCCCTGGCAACGGGTGATCAGGGAGGAAATCTGGTATTTTGGGACACCAATCGGGGGACTGTGATAGGAAGAGGGTCGGCGCATCAAAGCCCGATCGTGGCTCTTTCGTATTCGCCGGACGGTAAGAAATTGGCAACGGCAGGCGCGGACACGATCGTCCGATTATGGGACACGGAGTCAGGACAGGAACTCCTATCACTGGAGGGTCACAGGGAACAGGTCCAATGTATGGCGTATTCTCCGGACGGGCGGAGACTTGCAACCGGTTCCAACGACACAACCGCCAAAATTTGGGATATCACTTTACTCCAGTGCCAACTGTTGGGCAGCAGTCGCTCGCTCTCCTTATGCGCCAGCTTCGATCCCGATGGAAGCACCGTGGCGACGGCCACGGCCAAGAATCAAATCGTAGTATGGGACGTTAGGACAGGTCGTCCGCTCAGTATTTTCAAGGGCCAGGCGCCTGTTCTGGAGTTGAGCCAGGGCGCCAATCATCTGCTTAGAGCAGATCAACAAGGTACGATCACGCTGCACAATCGTCGCAATCGCACGGCTCTGCCTTTCCGTCTGAGCAAAGGAGCGATCTGGACTTTCGCCATTTCCCCCAACGGAAACGAGTTTGCCGCTGCCGGCAAGGGGAATACAATAGTCTGTGCCGATATGCAGACAGGAAATCTGATTCGAACACTACCTACTCGTTTTGCCGGCATCGCCTCCAGCGCTTTTTCGCCCGATGGGCGTTTGCTGGCCATCCGGGATATCCACGGAGTTCTCGACATCATTGACTACGAAACCGCAAAGACTGTATTTACCTTGAATCGTCCGCAGAACGAGTGCTGTGCGTTTCGCTTCTCCCCACACAGCGACGCATTGGCTATCGGCTTTGCAGATGGTACTGTCGAGCTTCGAAATCTAAGGACGGGTCAGAGTCTCTGGAGCGTTTCCGGCGATACCGGGGGCGTTGCCGCTATCGCCTTTTCCCTGGACGGTCTCAACATCGCCACAGGAAGTAGGAGCGATAGTGTGCATTTGTGGAATGTGTCTACAGGAACCGAAGTCTGGACCTTCAAGGGGCATAAGGGTAATCTTTTAGGCTTGAGGTTCACTCCGGAAGGATCCCTTGTTGCGATCGATCAAGGACGCACGGTGAGCCTCTGGCAGGCGCCGAAAGCCGCCGCGATCCCTCATTTTGCCCCCTGAAATTTGCCGATGTGCGTCGTACCACAGCGGTGACAACCGTAGCACTGGATCCCGGCTCACCGCTCTCAACTGGATCCATTCACACAAAACAGGAGATCTTACACCTATGTCCGACGTAACGCCTCAGCCCTCGACGTACCCAACCTTTTCGGGTACAGACGACCATACGCAACTGCGTAGCACCGCAGCGGATACACGCACCGCCCTTGTTGCAGCGACGGCCGTCTATAAGGACGCGCTGACGCAACATAACATCGCCGTGGGCGTGCTTCTTGACTCGTTCGCAAAGTCCGTTGAGACCAAAAGTGCAGAGGACCAACAACAAGCGTGGCAGGAATTCCTCGATACCAATCAGGCGATACTTCCCCCGCATACCATCGCCTACTGTAATATGAACTACACCATCAATTCCTGCGAATGGGTGAACTGCATAAAAACCGCAACCACTCCGGATCCTTAGCCGTGTCCGGACGCACAGATGCAATCCCTGCAGGAGCGTTACGCTCCATTTGTTCCTGTTCTACAACGGCACAATATTCAGGATAGGGCATCTTCCGGATCTCATACACTGCCTCCGGCTCTCATCTGCAACACAAGGAAGCAGGGAGCAGATTAACCGATCGGTTAATCTGCTCCCTGCTTCCTTGTATCATGTCTGTGTCGTGCAAGATACATCCTTCTTCATGGGGACGGTCAGCGTCTCCACTTTTACCAGGGAAGCGCAACCGGGTTCCCCAACTGACCATCCAGTGTTTTCCGGTCATAAACAGGAATTGGTCAATGTACCGGCGAACCACACATTGCCTATTCGTCAATCGGTTCAGAAAGCCGTTGGAGGGAGAATGAAGAAGCAATGGGTGGGCTACGCATTCATCAGCCCGTGGATCCTTGGATTTCTGGCCTTTACTCTCTATCCGTTTCTGGCAAGTCTCTACTTCTCGTTCACCCGCTATGATGTTGTTTCGCCGCCGCACTGGGTGGGCGCCGCGAACTATCGGATGCTTTTCACGGCCGATCCCCTGTTCTGGAAGGCGCTCAGCGTCACGTTCCGCTACGCGGCGTGCGCCGTGCCGCTGGGACTCCTGGCCGGTGTCGGCCTCGCGCTGCTGCTCAATCTCAACCTGCGCGGCATCGGCCTCTTCCGCACGATCTTCTATCTGCCCTCCATCGTTCCGACCGTCGCGACATCGGTCATCTTTCTGTGGATTCTCAACCCTGAGATCGGACTGGTCAACGGCCTGCTGCGGAATTTCGGCGTCGTCGGCCCGGCCTGGCTCGAAGACAAGGCGTGGGCGCCCTGGAGTCTGGTGCTGATGTCGCTCTGGGGAGTCGGCGGCAGCATGGTCATCTATCTGGCGGGCCTCAAGGATATCCCGACGCATCTGTATGAGGCCGCGATCATCGACGGAGCGAACAGCTTTCAGCGCCTGCGGCACATCACGCTGCCGATGCTGACTCCGGTCATCTTTTTCAACGTCGTGATGGGAGTGATCAGCGCGTTTCAATACTTCACCGAGGCCTACGTCATGACCCAGGGCGGTCCGGAAGACAGCACGCTCTTCTACGCGCTCTACCTTTTCCAGCGTGCCTGGCGCTACCTGGATATGGGCTACGCCAGCGCGATGGCCTGGATTCTCTTCCTGGTCGTGATGGTGCTGACTGTTCTGATCTTTCGGACGCAGCGAAGGTGGGTGCACTATGGAGACTGAAACGAGTGTCCCCTCTCCGGAGAACCCCTCCCCGACGCGCCGCCAGTTCGTGATCAACGCCGCCGGGGTGACCGCGGCCACAGCGCTGGGCGCCTATACCGCCTTCTCCGGAGCGCCACGGAGAGCCAGAAAAGGCCGCACGCCGGTCCGTCTCTGGCACCTGCTCTCCGCGGAGTGGCTGGAGCCGGTGGAGCGCGCGGTCGCACGCTTCAACGAGAGCCAGAGCCGCTACGACATCGTTCCGCTGCTGCTCACGGGAAGCGAGGCCGATTCCAAGCTGCTGCTCTCCGTCGCGGGCGGTGATCCGCCGGATGTCATGCTGGCCTGGACGCAGGGCACCAGCGTCTGGGGAGAAGGGGGACTGCTCCAGCCGCTCGACCGCTTTATGACGCCTGAGGAGAAGAAGACGTTTCTCACGGAAGCGTATCCTGTGGTCAGCAAGAGCGGATGGCATAAGGGCCATCTCTACGGGATCACGATGGGCTTCGACCTCTTTACCTGCTACTACCGAACGGATCATTTCCGGGAGGCCGGCCTGGATCCGGATCGATTCCCGACGACGCTGGAGGAGCTTGTCGCCGTCGGCGACAAGCTGAACCGCTTCGACAGCTCCGGCAAGATCACGCGGCTCGGTTTCCTGCCGCAGACGTTCTCCCACTATGTGGCTTCGTTCGGCGGTGGATTCTACGATGAGAACACGCATCAGGTCACGCTCAACACGCCGGAGAATCTGCGGGCGCTGGAGTTTCTGGTGGAGACGCGCAAACGCTTAGGGCTGCAGGAGGTGATTCGTTTCCAGAGCGGCCTCGCCAGCGACAGCGGCGCGTCGTGGCCGTTTATCAGCGGCACCTATTCGGTCACGCTGGACGGGGAGTGGCGTGTCGAACAGTTGCGGCGTTATGCGCCCCATCTGGAGTACCGCACCGTTCCGCTGCCGCCGCCGAAGGGAGGCAAGTCGCTCGCCAGTTTCTCGGATATCAACTACCTGCTCATCCCCACCGGAGCGCGACAGCCGGACGGCGCCTGGGAGTTCATCAAATTCTGGACCGGGCTGGACAACCAGGAGCGCGCCGCCGAGTTCTTTCCCTGGTACGGATGGATGCCGCTGTTTCCCAGGAGCGCGCAGGCTCCGGTCTACGACAGATGGCTGAAGACAGTGCCCCCCTACCGTACGTTCCTGCGGGTGGCGGAGAGCAGGAACATCGTCACCACGCCTCCGGTGCCCTATCAGCTCTACCTGCGCGACCGCATCGAGCGCGCGGACGATCTGGCCATGCGGGGCACATTGACGCCGCGCCAGGCGCTGGAGCAGTTGGAAGCGGACATCGCGCAGGAGCGCGACCGTCGGAGAAAACTCGGCTATGAAGAGTAGCGGCCCGATGGGTCTCACCCTTGCGCAGCGCTGTGCCGCGTATACGGCGCTGATCGCGCTCTCCGTCCTGCCGCTGCTTCCGCTGGTCTGGATGCTGTCGTCCTCGCTCAAGACGGATAGCCAGATCTTTCCTCCGGAGGGCCAGAGCGCCGCAGCGGTGACGCTGGTCCGACTGCTGCCCCGTCCCATTCACTGGAGCAACTATCCGCAGGCGCTCCACATGATCCCGCTCCTCGTCTATCTCAAGAACACGCTGTTCCTGTGTCTGGTGACCGTTCTGGGAGCGGTGTTCTCCAGCGCGATCGTCGCCTACGGCTTCGCGCGCATCGAGTTCAAAGGGAAGCAGCCGCTCTTCCTGCTCATGATCGCGACGATGGTCCTGCCCGGCCAGGTGACCATGATCCCCGTCTTTGCGCTGTTTCGCTGGCTGGGCTGGTACGGCACCTATCTGCCGCTGACGGTTCCGGCGTTCTTCGGCTCCCCGTTCTATATCTTCCTGCTCACGCAGTTCTACCGCACGCTGCCGGAGGAGTTGAGCGAGGCGGCGCGGGTGGATGGCGCGAGCGAGTGGCGTATCTTCTGGCAGATCATTCTGCCGCTCTCCCGGTCAGCCCTGGCGACCTGCGCGCTCTTTCAGTTCCTCGGCACCTGGAACGACTTCTTTGGCCCTCTGCTCTACCTCAACGATGCCTCACGCTACACCCTGGCGTATGGCCTCCAGCAGTTTCTCTCGATCCACGGCGGACAGTGGGCGCAGTTGATGGCCGCCGCCACCCTGTTTACGCTGCCGGTGATCGTCCTCTTCTTCTTCGCCCAGCGCACCTTTATTCAGGGCATCGCCACCACCGGCGTCAAAAGCTGATGCGGAGGAGTGGGACAGCCCCTCTCCTCCGCATCGTCAGCCCTCTATAGAACAATTGAATCGCTATTCACACCTGTCACCCGATGCGTTTCTCATAACAGATACAGAGTGGATCTGCCTGAAACTCTCCGAACGGTGGAATCTGCTGAAATCCGACGGTTTCATAGAGACGAATGGCGTCATGCTGATGAATCCCGGTTTCCAGACGCAGCAGTTCGATACCCGCGTTGTGGGTGTATTCGGTCAGGTGATCCAGGATCAGCCTGCCGATCCCCATCCCCCGAAACGCCGGCCGCACATACATCCGTTTGACCTCTCCATACTCCGTCCCGACAAGCTTCACGCCCCCACATCCAGCCGCAACCCCCTCCTGACGCGCCACAAAAAAGAGCACCCCTTCGGCAATCAGCTTCTCGACGCTAAAACCGTTGCGGCTCTCGGGCGGATAGAGCGAATTCAAATGCGCATCCAGTTCCGCCAGCAGAGCCAGCGCATCCTCCGAATCCGGGCGTTCCAGACTGATGATGGGTGCCATAACGAGATCGCTGTCCTTTCTGTTTAGAAGAATTAGACGTCCATTAATGGTATCAGCGGGGTGCCTTCAATATAGAACGTCTGTCCCCATACGTTCCCAGGAACTAAGGGATCGGCATATTTGTGTACGTAGGCTTCGCAGTCCTCAGGACACCATATCCCGATTAGGGGTATTCGCGCCTCTCTGTTCACGGAGCCACGATTTTAAGACATGCTGTCGTTGATCCTCGTTTTATAGAGAAGCCGGGGACAAAATGTCCCCGGCTTGTTTGGGTCAAGAAGAGGTAGCCAGTTACGATTTCCATTTCTTCAAGCGTTCTCTAAGGTGCGGCGCCCACAATTTCACATACGTCCAATTCTCGTTCCAGTTTGAGAGATCATGAGGTGGATCTTGTCCTTCAATAGGTTCTGCGACTTGAAAATAGTCTGCTGCAACACGCAGTTCGCGCATCAATTTAAGTCTTCCAGCGTGCGCATAGCCAAAACTTCGTTCTCGTGCACATATCCGAATCACATTGCTGTGGACATCTTGAGACCCATTATATCCACTACGCCTTTGCGCGGCCAGAAATACAGAGTAATAACCTCTGCTGACAGCCGAGCGTAATGCGGTCTCACTGGGGTGGCTGATTCCATGTTCTGCGAGGAGTTGAGCCACTTGGAACACCTCATCGGCCTGTTCGTCTGTAGCCATGTTATGCCCAGTAGATATCCATACAGATGTCGTCGTCAAAGTATTCTCGCTCATTGATCGGACGGCCATCGATCCAGGCGTCAATCTCATCGCTTATATCGTCCGCATAAGCAACAACCTCCTCGGGAGTTCGAGAAATGAATTGACGTACAAAAATCCGCGTTTTGCCATCGCTCATAAAGTGGCGTTTTGACACCACGGTTCGATCGACAGGCATTCCCAACTCCGATGCGAGATTGTCGAGAAACAATGCTAATTTATGTCCGATCGCATCGGCTACTAAAAGTCGCATCTGGACAATAAAACTTGTATCGGGAGTTGCCGCACCAACTGCTAGGTTCACCAATTTCATGGCAAACCTATGTTCATGAATGTTCGCTCCTTCATATTTGCGGAGAATATTCTGAGGTCCTGTGAAGGTGGGTTTGCCAATAGTTGCTTCCGCATAGAAAGGCAGATTAGACCTTTGCTTGGATGCCTGGTCGACCATTAAAGAACGAGCGAGAACATCATATTCCTCATGTGATTGATGGTTGTCGCCAGTCATATAGCGTGTAAACTCGCCCGAAACAGGCACGCCGCGGAAAAGCGTCTGCGTTCCACTCAATTGCGTTTGAGTCATAATCCGTTCACCTCGGTCGCTTCTTGCTTGGCTTCATAGGTAGCCTTCATGCGCTCCAACTCTTCATGTCTCTTTTGAACATTTTCCCAGTAGAGGCTGAGTTGTTGTTGAAGAAGATCAATAAGCTGCTCACACCGTTCGGGGGTAAACACAAATCTACCGTGGCATGTCGCTTGGATCGGCAATTTGGACATCCATTTATCCGTCCATTTTTTTTCTTGCTGAGGCCCATATACCTGGACATAAGGCGTCAGCACTTCATACAGTAGCAACGTAAGTTCTGAATCACCATTCAGGATGATCATGTTTGTCACGAATCGAGATGGTTCTTTGTCACCAGCAGACCAGTCTACGAGATCAGGTATTTCCGGCGCTTTGGTTTCGGAATCTGACATTGAGTGTGCCCCATTTTCTAATTTCACATTATCCGCTCGATATCGCGTTATGATTACCGCCTAGTTGATAACCGTAGCATATTGTTCTACGCTGGACGCTGCTAGAAGGTGCCGACTGCCTCAGCAATATTCCCTGATTGGTCGTTTGATTCCTTTGTAAATTCCACGTCGTTTCGTCACCTGCTGAGTCTGTTTAGGCAATATATCGCGAGATCAGTATCGTTACTTGATCTCGTTTAATTGAGAGACGGCCAGAAATTATGCTACAGTCCTCATGGACTCAATTCAAAGTCAACAACGCGGTGAGCAGAATCGATTCTGCTCACCGCGTTCTTTGCTGCGTGACATAGTTGTTACTCGGTAGTGGGAAGTTCATAGCAGGCACAGACATTGTGCAGGGCAGGAGTGTCGTAGAGTCGGGAACTGACGCCGACGCCTCCGCCATGACACTCCATCGTTCTCCCAGGCGTCTGTGCAGTGCCGCCCTGAAGGAGCCAGACATGGCCGATTCCGCCGTTGGGCGCGATGAAGGCGATGAAGAGGCGTGAGGGATCGGCCAGCGTCGCGGCATCTTTGTAGTGGACTTCCCGCAGATGGGCGGCGCAGAACTCATGCTGAGTTGCAGAGCCATCCGGAATACGGAAACCTGCACGATCGAGCGCCCAACGAACAAGTCCACTGCAGTCTGAGAGAGAAAATGTGGACGAGTCGGAGCCGAGGGCAGGCTTGGCTCCCAATTTGTACTTCACCCGCCCGACCGTATGCGCAAAACACTCCTTGACGAGTGCCAGAGAGACAGGCATTTTTCGTGCTCCTCATGACGTCGGAAACTGCTACCACCGAAACGTGAGGGAGAGCGTGAAGTTCACGCTCTCCCTCACCACATGTGCGGCGCACATCAGGATCCGCTTGGAGGCGTGGGAGGAAGGCCCAGTTTCTTCGCGATGGCTGCGCTGACGGCCGCCTCCGCGATCGGAGTGATGCTGTCTTCCAGAGAGTTGACGATGCCCAGGGCCGGGATCTTCGCGACCGTCGCGGCGGGAATGTGCAGAGTGCGGGTCGTGATGTACTGAACCGCGTGACCGGCAATATAAGCGATCAAAGCGAGAACGTTGGGATCTTTGAACACGAGGATTCTCCTTTCGAGAGAAGCGCGGCAGGAAGGGGAATATGTTAAGGATGAGGGGGAACACGCCCCAGGCTCTTGAACCATTCGATCAGCATATCGAGCTTATTCTCGACACGAATCAGCGTGTTGTTCTGCCCATCGAGGCGGGTGTCGAGGGTCTTGAGTTGGTCTGTATGCGCATTGATCTCGATGCGCTGCTGGTCGGACCTCTGTTCCAGGAGGACCAGACGTTCCGAAGCTTTCCAGATCGCCGCAAAGAGCGGGACCAGAAGTACCGCCAGGGCGGGGATCGCCCAGTTCTGCCAGTCGTGCAAATGTGTGATCTCCTTGCTATTTGACTTGAACGTAAATCGATGCAAAACTGACGCTGGTCGATCCGTTGCCCCCAGAAGCCACGACACGCAGCAGCACGTCCGTCAGGGCTGCCCCGGCGATCGTGACCCAGCCGGAGTGGCTCTCACCCGTAGCCCATCCGACCGATGGTCCGGTTCCGCCGTCGAGATAAGACCATGCCGCTCCGTGATTGAGGCTGTATTGAACCGCCAGTGTAGGGAGCGAAAGTGGCGTACTCACCCCAATATCCACGATGAGGACCAGGCGCACCTGCGTCGCATTCGTCAGGTCATGCTGCGCCCGGTAGATCGTCAGCCCATTGAACTCGGTCACTGCGGCCGGAACAGCCCATGAGAACGAGGTCGATCCCGGCGAGACCACGAGCACATTCGAGGGAACGCTCGCTCCTCCGCCACCTGTCGTTGCGATCGTGATGTTGTTTCCGCTCGGCGTCAGAGAGATGCCGATGCCTGCGACCAGAACGGGCACGGTGAAGCTGACGGTTTGCGCCGTCTGGGAGAGGCTGATAGAGCCGACCGTGGCCAGAAGGATGTCGTTGAACATCTGCGTACCGGCACCGGGCGTGAGAGAACGCACGCACGCAGAGACGATCGGCGTGGAAGGCGCGGCCGTCGGCGTTGGAGTGAAAGTCTTGTTCGAGGTCGCTTCCAGCGTACGCAGTCTGGCAAGAATGCGATCCAGTTCCAGATCGTGCAGACGGTCGCCCGTCGTCTGAAGATAGTCCACGCTATCCTCCTTCTGCGCTGACCGGCGGCCGCTCCCACAGCAGGCGGCGTACCGATACCGCGCTGGAAGCCGCCGTCAGGCCGAGACGCCACTTGTAGGCCGTCGGCTCCGGCGCGAACGGCAGTTGATGCTCCCCGGTCGCAAATGTCTTGCTGCCGTTCGGAGAGGCTGTCGCATCCTTGTAGAGCGATGCCGTGACGCTGCCGCCCACCGTATCGCAGAAGACGCTGCGCACCCGCGTCTTGACATCGCCAATCCCGCCGGTAGGGGAGGCGATTGCGCGAAGACTGAATCCGGTGCTGTAGGTCCAGGCCGGGATCGCCGTTCCGCCATCGCTGGTCGCTCGATTGCCATCGGCCGGGCTCAACCCCGGCTGCCAGCGGTAGAGGTTCCCGGCGCTGTCCTGGAACCACAGATGCTGATAGATTCCGGTCGGATCGCGCCAGTCGTCGCCGTGCAGCAGCGTATGCGCGAGGGTATGTCGGGTCCAGGTCGCCGTCACGAAATCGAAACGCAGCATATTCTGCCCTCGGATCGCGTAGAGTTTGCGATCCTGATAGCCCATCACCACCGTCGAATCCGGCTGGAACCAACTGCGAAAGAGGCGGCGAATCGGCTTGGTCAACTCCTCCGCACTGGCCCGCGCCTGAGTCATATAGATGCCGTCATGGGCGCACCAGTAGAGCGCCTCCTCGGCCCAGCAGGCGCCGCGCCGACTGATCACCCCGCGCTCCCATACCTTGTAGAGAGGCGGCGTGCCCGTCAGCGGCGCATCGAGATTCGTGAGCAGATAGGTCGCTTCGTTCGTCAGGATATAGGCCGCATTGTCGCCGCGGCCGCACCAGAGCACGCCCTCGCTCGATGTCGGCGCGATATCGAAGCTCCAGCCGTCTGCCGCGATCAGCGGGATCGCCGGGAACTGCGGGAATGGATCGGCGTCTTTGCCGAACGGCAGATACGAGGAGATGCTCACCCGACTCGGATTGGCCGGATCTCCCCCCGCGATGAGCCGCCCATTCACCGCCGCCATCGCCAGACAGGGGGGCGGCGTTCCACCCGCCTTATAGAGGGCATGAGACAGCGCCGCATCCCCCACATCGTCCGTCAACGCGTAGGTCGTCACTCCCGCGCCATACGTCTGCGACTTGACCAGCCGAAGTCCCTCCGAAGTCAGCCGCCAGAGCCGCACCGTATCTGCCGCCGGAAACTGCGCGCCGGTCGGCATCGAACCGCTAAAGGTCTGGATCGCGGCAAACTCCGAACTCGACGGCGAGGAGAGATTTGCGCCCTTGTTCCAGAGGTCCGCGCTGCCGAAGCTATCCGGATTGGTCGATTTCACGCCCTGATCCAGAAAGCTGTTGTAGTTCCAACGAGCGGCATGGAACGTCGGTGGATTGACGCCATCGCTCGAATAGACCACATCGGTGTTCGGGCTGAGCACGCTCTCCTGCCCGGTCGTACTGTTGAAGAAAGTCACATAGTACGATACCTGGCCTGCCGCAGGCGCCGAGGGAACGGGCATGAAGGCGGAG
>Ga0207705_10000338_pt1 | contig 42286 bp, 69 predicted proteins | sample KBSC13metaG_FD_184314 | JGI IMG/M metagenome (GOLD analysis project Ga0207705, IMG submission 184314) | Corn rhizosphere microbial communities from Kellogg Biological Station, Michigan, USA - KBS C1-3 metaG (SPAdes) (version 2) | ecosystem: Host-associated > Plants > Roots > Rhizosphere > Soil ... | reverse complement strand
GGTCGGTGGTCGCCATGCCAAGCTTGTTGCTCAGGGTATCGAGAAGCGGGACTTGGCGCGCGATAGCTTTCGCCATGGGATCGAACGTGGAGTCAACGTCCTCCACGCCTTGCTTTAGGCCTGAAAGGGCGCGCTGGCCGAAGTTCTGCGGCACAACCTTGATCTGTTGAGTGTTCAGAACCGGAGCCGCTCCCTTACCGCCGTTCTGGCGATAATCGATATAATCATCGATGCCCTGGGTCTTGGTCGGGTCGATCCCGTTTGCAGCCTGATAGGCATAGACCGCGTGCTTGATGTCATCGCGGGTCGCTCCAGCCTTGATGCCATGGTCAATGATCCCATTGACGTCCTTGGTCATCTTGGACGCGGCAGGGGTAACCGTGGTCGTCAGGGCCTGTAGATCATCACGGGCCTTTTTCAGCTCAGCGTCCGGAGTGTCGGACAGGCCAGCCGAAGCAAGGTCTGGCGTATCCGTCGTCTGTGGCTTGCCGAAGCCCATCGCGGCAAGATCGTCATCGGGTTTGCTCATGCCGCTCCCTTGCACATGGAAATGGTAGCCGGACCCGGCATTGTGATAGATGACAGTCTCGCCCGGGAACATGGCCTGGGCTTCTTTCAGCGACATGCCGGGAGCGACGAAATCGATCGCTGTTCCCTTGATGTGCTGGCTGTTCGGGACTCCGTTTACCTCGGCATTATGCTCCGGATCGCGGTAGGTGCTTGTGACACGGACGCGCGGATCACGGGTGGCGATCGATACGAGATCATCGACGCCTAGCTGGCTCACTGCTGTAGCAAGCCGTTATGACGGGCAAAGGCCAAGCTCTGCGCCAGACGGTCCTTTTCGGCCTGAGACATCGCACCAACCAGCGACTTTTTCTGCGCGTCGGTCATGTACTGCATCTGGAACACCAGCGGATCGACGTGCTTGTTGAATACGGTGGTGAACTGGTGGAAGGTCTCCGCCCCCTTGCCCGATGCCTTGTAGGCTTCCCAGGCGCGATTCTCGGCGGCAAGAGCGTCGTTGTTGCCCTTGATGATCGCGATCTGATTGGCGTTGCCGAGCTTCGAAAGCTGGCTGCCGGGAGACGCGCCAGCCATGATGTTGGTCTGGGCGTCCGTGTTGGACATGCCGAGCATCTGACGCTGACGGGCCGAAACCTGAGCGGCGAGTTTGTCGAAGCCTTCCTGGGTGGCAACCTTTTCCGCGTCGTAATGCGTGCCGAGGAAGCTGTTGACCGCTGCGACGAAGGCGTTGCGGTTGTGCGATCCTGGGCCCGTAGCAAGCTGGGACAGGTCGCCAGTCATGTTCTTGAGCGCCGCCGACATATCCGGGGCTGTGCGGGCGGCATTCTCGAATGCAAGGGCATCCTGCGCCACGCCAGCGCCCATCGTGCCCTGTGCGGCACCCTCGGCAGGGGTAATGCCGGTCTTGACGATACCCATGCCTGCGCGCTGGCCGAGGGGAACCGTGGTGGGGGCGCCGTTTTCGGTCGGCCCAGCAACCGGGCTGGCGGCAGCCTCCGGCGAAAGCCCTTTGGCGATCGGTCCTGGCAGTTGGCCCATAGAAGGCGCACGGACGAACGAGACGTTCGGGCCGGTATCCACGGCCTGAGGATTACCGATGATGGCTGCGATCTGGCCCTGTGCGTCAAGACCGCGCGCAAGGTGTTGGCGAAGCCAAGGTGTGAGCTGGGCCGGGTCGGTCGGCATAGAAGCCAGTTCCGAAGCTGCAACCTTGGGTGTAAGAACGCCAGAGGCGACAAGTGTCCCGACCTGGTTGGTCACGTCTTTCGATGAGACGCCCGGCTTGGCAAGCAACGCCGAGATAGAGCCGTTTAGTACGCTGTACTGCTCATGGGCCTGAGCAAGCTGCGCATTGCGCATCGCCAATGCCTGCTGCTGTGCATCGACCGCACCATAGGCAGCGTCTGGATTGCCGGCGACACCGGCCATGAACTTTGCGGGATCTACCTCACCGGAAGTCGGATCGGTTGCCGCCTGCGCGGCCTGTCCGACCGCTTGATGCGCCGCCATAGTGCGCTGCAAATCGACATTTTCAAGGCCAAGGCGTTGCGCGCCCTGAAGCTGTTGAGCAACTCCCGCCATACCGGAAAGCATTTCCAGCGGGTTCTGTTGCGGGTGTGGAGCATACATGGAGGTATCTACGGGCATCAGTAGCTCCCCACTGCCTGAACGCTGGCAGGCGCGTAATTGGGATCGATATTATAGTTTGGCAGCCCTGCCGAACCGCCGGAGTTGCCATAGATTCCGGATAGCAGGCGATTGGCGAGGAGGGCCTGCGGCACGCTGCTGGCCGCCGTGCCGATTGCATTGGCGCCGCCCATGTAGGCAGCGGCGGCAGCATTGCCCGCACCAATTGTATTTTGTCCAACCTGAGAGGCCGCCTGCGTGCCGTACGCCCCGGTCTGTGCCGCCGCATTCTCCCCAAGCTGCGATGCCTGCAACAGACGATTGTAGTTGTTGGTCTTCTGGGTCTGGTCCATATTGAATTGATTCATATAGGTGTTATCGGCGAGCCCGGTTGCGTAGCTGGCGGCCCCCTTCATCACCGCACCTGAGTTAAGCAGTCCGCGTGCGCCAAGAGCGTTGTTTGTCGATTTTAGGCCTTGCGACAGGTCAAACTGATAGCCTGGGGTTGCTTCAAGCTGAGCCTGCGTCATGCTGAACGGGGAGGTAAATTCACCCATTCGTGACATTAGTTGATTGGTCGCATCGACGCCCGCCGATCGAAACGGCGCCAGATCGGCGCGGGTCTGCGCTTGCATCTGGAGTTGCGTATTGCTTGCGGTCTGCGCTGCTTTCTTCTGAGCGCTCGCTCCCAGAGCGGTACCCCCAAGGCCTGCAACAGCGGTAATACCGGCAGCGCCAAGAATGGCCCCGCCAAGAGGAATTGCTGCTGCGGGCATCAGGCCCTCCACTCATAAAGCTGATACATCTTGTTCCCCGCACCTAAATCGAATGGCATTGCCCCGACCGGCTTGAACCCCACCGCCAGTGTGAAAGCCCGAACGTTGGCCTGTGTTTCTTCCACCCGTGTCCAAATGCGTTCAGCGCCATACTCATCACGCATGATCGCAAAGCCCTTGCGAGCCGCCCTGATGGCCCACAATCCTCTGCCCCCCGGCAGAATGAACGTGTGAACCTCGTAAATACCGGGAGCGCACCAAGTGACGGCGAACCCGCCATGCTCGCCCAAGAGAAAGACGTTCCGGTCAACGACAGCCCCGGTCAGATCCAGAGGCTGCGTAATGTCTCCGCCGATGTAAGGGCGGATCGTGGGATCGTTGACCAAGGCGTTGATACGGGCGGCGTCAAATGACCGCTCGATCAACTGAACGCGCCTATCGAGTGGAGCTTGCTGATGATGGAGGCGATTGCAGCTGACGCGGCTTTCACCGCATCGTCGGTAGCCTGAACTTGAGCCTGCGTCGGCGGGTTGCTGATCGTTTGGCCGCCGTAACTCGAATAGCTGGGCTGGCTCGTTTGGCCCTGCCGGACATAGCGCCCATCCGCATCGCCTAATGTCGGAATGCTGGTAGAGCCACCGGTTCCAATTGGTCGATCGGTAAAGGCGTCTGGACCTGTCTGTTCGACAAGGCCCGTCCCGCTCAAGGCAGATAGGGCCGTCAGGCTGGTCGAGGCTGGCTGACGGGTGTTCGCATTGTTATTTGCCGCTACAGCCGTGCTTTGAGCTGTTGTGGCAGTCGATTGTGCTGCGGTGGCCGTGGCTTGGGCTGCTGCGGCAGCTTCTGCCGCCGCAACCGCATTCTCCAGCCCGCTTTTCCAGAACGCCTGAAACTGCGCCGTGGGCATACCCGTCTGCGGACTTACCATCGCAAACGGAATGTACGGGGCGATGTACTTGTCGGTCATGTGCCGTGCGGGATCACGTCAAGCCAGCCACCGTTGAGGGCAGTCCGCACGGGGGCAGACCAGCTCACCTCAAACACGCGGTCTCGCGCCATGCCGAGCCCCCAATATTGGATCGAGGTATCGTATTGCCCTGCGGCACCCATTGGCATTTGCACCGCATCGCCAAAGGTCGCCCCGCGATCATCAGACCAGCGCAGTGAAACCATGGGCGGGTTATCCGGGGTCGATCCCTCAAGCGTTCCCACCTCCATGTCGATCACGAAGCGCTGATAGGTGACGCGCTTGCTGTCCTTCACCATGTGCGGGAAGGTGCGCAGATAGAGGATCGGGTTGCCGTTGTCGGTGTAGGTTTCCAGATCGAGCGCGTAGAGGTCGCCCGTCTCCCAATCGCCGCAGACGTTCACCCCATAGGCGAAAGCGCAGGCGTTTGCCCGGTGGCGGTGCCATTGACCGTTGGTGTCGATCCAGACCCGCTCATGCCAGAATTTGGTGGCCTCGTCCCATACCCAGGTTTTGTCGGCGCTTGGGAAGGTCAGTTGGTAGAAAGCGTGTCCGCCGATCTGGAAGCAGAACCCTATGGCGTCCGAAACGTCGCCATACTTCGATATTTCCGCCTCAATGGCAAAGGTTGAAATGCGCTCTGCGGCATAGCTGTTGCCGCGCATGATTATGTTCTGGCCCTGCTCGTTTTGAGACAGCCAATAGATGCTAAGGTCATACTTCGCGGCGGAGTGAGGAGCGACACAGCCCTGCTCGATGAATACGCCAGGCATCGAGGCAAACGTAAAGTCTGCGGCCCCCGCATCATACCAGACCTGACTGGTTTGGGTTCCGAGTGTCCACGGCTCGTTGTGCATCACGATAACGGTGGAAATTGGGTCAGGCTTGCCAGTTTTGGAGGCAATATCCAAAGCGTCGAACGCGACCTGATTGGTGAGTGAGATATACCAGTTGTTCGTGCCGGGGCGGTTTAGGACGAAGTAGGTGTCGCACACGTCAACCCGCGTGCCGCCGTAGAAATTCGGGTCCGTGACGGTCGAGAATGTGTTAGCCCCAAGCTCGATCACCCAGCCCGAGGATGATCCATCCACAATCAGGACTTCAAAGCCGTTATCCCGCATCGAAACTGGCGTATCGCCGGGATTGATTGTCCCCAGCGTCGTGAAACTCCAGGAGCGGTCGATATAATAGACCGTAGAGCCATAGACGCCGTAGAGCGCGCCATTGCTCGCGGTGTAGAGGCAGCGGCAACCGGTTGTGGGGGCGACAGCCAATCCGGTCAGCCCAGGTGCCGGATAATGCGAGGTCGGGAAGGGCGAGCCACCGGGAGACGGCTCAAGGAATAGGTTTACGCAGCGCTGATCGTCCGCCGTGATGCTACGGGCGACATAAGCGCCGTAGTTGAGCGGAACCTGCACCATCAGTAACCCTGGTCCGAATAGACATTGTAACGGCCATTGCGAGCCATCCCCAAGGGCATCTGAAGCCGGGGAACCTGGGCGTTGGCGTTGCGCACCGTATTGAGCGCCGACTTGGCAAGCGCGATAATCGCGGGATCGGGCGGCATCTGGTAGAGCGCGCGAATGCGAACCGCTAGGTTGTAGATCAGCGCTTCCTGATACTCGGCCGGCAGATTGATATCGTCGGACAGGTTGACGAACGCCGGCAGCACCATCTTGATCGTCACGGTGAGCCCGTACAGAGTGGCGTTTGGCGCGGGCCAAGGATAGAGCGTGCCGAGCGGGAAGCTGTTGTCGTAATAGAGATAATAGGGGAACGACACCAACTGCTTCATGGCAATCCGGTTATAGTCCTCGCGGGACTGAAGGATCTCCAAAGGCGTATCGATCTGCTGGGGTGTTCCAAGATTCTGGCTTACGAAGGCCGCCTCGATCGAAGTAGGCCGAACAGCGCAGTTATAGTCTCCGCTAGGGCCGATAGTGTAGGACACCGCGCCCGTGCACGTCTTGGTGATATTGACCAGATGATAGACCAGCCAGCGCTTTGCCGCCCATTGGCCGATCATGGCGTTTGCGGTCTGGAATGCCGTGTTGGTCATCTCGTTGCCCGGGGTCTGCCCCGTGCCCAAGACGCCTGAATTTTTCAGCGCGAGGGTGATGAAATCGCGAACCAGCATCATCGCCTCCCGCAAAAGGTTGGGGCGAGCCGAAGCCCGCCCCGAGGTTGGGGATTAGAGAACGTCGGGAACCACGCAGGCCCATTCCGGGCGAACCCAGAGCGAACCGTACAGGATGTCCAGACGGGTGATGAACTGGTCGGTCGAGACGTTGTAGGCGGTGACCATGCGCATGGACGTGCCGTCCAAAGTCGCACGGGCCGCTTCGTGAACGCCACGCGGCAGTTCAAGGTCGGCAGTGACCATCGTTGCAGCCTGGGGCAGCATGACGAAGTTCTTGCGATAGACCTCGCTCGCCTTGGTCACGACGGTGATGGCACCCGAGTTGGTCGGGGAAGCGGTCACAGTCGCATAGGCGGCCGGAGCAACCACGATCGCCGGATAGATCGGGATCGAGGTCGCCGAAGCCGCCACGTCGGCGGTAACGACGAACTGCGCGAGCTGGCCCGAGTCCACCTTCGTGATGCGGTTGACGCTGTTCGAACCCGCAAAGGTGATGATGTCACCCTTCTTCAGCGGGCCGTTCAGGGCTGAAACCGTAACGGTGCTGCCGGTCTGGCTCGCGCCGTTGACAGTACCCAAGGTGCCGTAGGCGCCCGTGGTGTGCGTCGGAACCGTCTGGTCCATCAGCCAGTCGAAGCCGAGCGCGTTCTGCATCTGGCCCGAGGCGTACTGCTTCGAAATACCCGACGCCGGGTTGAACAAGCCTGCCAAGCTGCCCACGGTGCGCGCCTGGGTCAGCGGATCGAGGATGATCTTGCGATCAGCACGCGGTGCCGACATCTTGTCGAGGTATGCGCCAGCCGTCAGCCAGGTCGAGGCATCCGGAGTCGTCACCTTGCCGTTGCCATCGACCTTCGACACGAAGTTCGGGATGGCTTCGCAGCCCGAGATAATGTCGGCGGCAACAGCGCCAGCGAGGTTGTTAATCGCCGGAGCAAGGATGCGCTTGCTGTAGTCGTCCAGGGACAGTGCGCGCTCAGCCGACGAGAACTGCACGTCCACGCCCTTCTGGGTGGCGACGGTGAGGGTCGTCTTCTGCTCGGTCGTGTCCTGGGGAGACGCCGCCGCACCCGAACGGACCGTGAAGTCGTTGGGCAGGCGGATGCGCAGGGTGGTGCCGATCTTCGACCCGCCGCGAGCGAACTGGTCGTCATACTGGCGGTCGATGTTCTGCAAGAATGCGTTGCTGTTCTTCCACAGACGAACAGCCTCGCGGGTGATCATATCGATCGTAAGAAGCGAGTTGGACATTAGAAAAAGGCTCCATCGGGCCTCTCGCGAGGCACAGGGAACGCCACGTCATCCGACGTTGCATTCAGGGTTTACGGATCAGGCTTGCTTTTTAAGCTCGCCTTCACGCCACTTGATCCACTCATCCATGTCCATGTCTTCCGGTGACTTCTCACCAGTTGGCGTGCCATCAATGGGCTTGATCGGGGGTGGCGCTTTGCTGACAGGCTTCGGCTTCGCAGGCCCTTGGGAGAGCTTAGCGAGAGCCAATGCCATGGGTACGGGCGGCAGGCTGAGAATACGGGCGGCTTCGTCCATGTTCTGGCCAAGCGAATGAAGCACTTTGTGCGCATCGGGCAACTGGGTGACGGCCTCCAATAGAGTAGGCGTCAGACCACCGAGCATCTTGAAATTGCCGAGCGTGTCGTCAAAATCATCGAACTCGGATTTACCCGAAGAATAGATTTCATCGCATTTGGCGTTGAACTGCTGGGTCTCGACAATCTCCCGTGCCTTTGCGGCGGCGAGCGTGTCGAGATCAGGCGTTTTGGTCGGTGCCGCATCGGGATTGGCGAGGGCTTCCGTTAGGCGGGCCTCGACTGCTTCTCGCGCGCGGATCGCGTCGTACTTTTCCCGCGTGAGCTGGTCGATGCGCTCCTGGAACCAAGGCTTATGCTTTGGCTTAGGGGCTTCTTCTTCCTGCTCTTCGGGTGTCTGCTCCGTGCCCGTCTCGGGAGCTTGTTCGGTTGCGGGCGTTTCAGGCACAGTTTCGCCTTCCGGCAAGGCCTGCGTGACCTCGATTTCCTCGCTCATAGATGTCCTATGGAGATTTTAGCCCCGCGTATGCCCACGGGTGAGCTTTGCCCTCAGATCGAGGGGAAACTTAGTAGAGCGCCAGAATGTTGGTTGCGGTCGTGCCGGTGGCCCACACCCGCTTTACCTGACAAACCAGGTAGCCAACAGGATGCGCCTTGAAAGTGACGCTCTGGCCGTCAGTCTGATCAGCCAGGGTAACAACAACATCGCCCGTCACGCCCACGTAGAGCGATACGGCCACATTGGCGAGATCGGCGCTGTCGCTAGTCGTGACGGCCGCAGCCATGCGAGCCGGGTCAGACGCGTACTTCGCAGGCCACGGACCTTGCGTGCGCTTATAGGGGTCATTGCCGGCCATCTAGCCCTCCTTAAGCGGTAAGGATGGTGTCCCACGTCCCATCGACGCAGCACACGAAGAGAGCCGCCTTGACGGTCGCCAGCGCATATGCGGCATTGGCCGAAAGCGCGTTGATCGCATCGCCGCTGTACGGGAACACGTTGAGGCTGTTTGCCGACGTGTTCTTGACGAAAATCTGCATCCCAGCCTTGGCCGTGGGGAGCTGCACCGAATCCGCAGCCGTCGCGACAGTGGTCACGCGGTTGAGTTGGCCGGTGAGGTTGGTCGCACCCGTCTGGCCACCGCCAGCAAGGGCGGTCAGGCCATTTGCACAGCTGCGGTAGATATATTGGAACACAGTAAGCTTATCGACTTCCGGATGCGCCGAAAGTACGCCAAGGTAACGAGGCATAGGGGTTACTCCTAAGCGGCTTCTTTTTCAGCCGGTGGTTCGGGTGGAATTGTGGCCTGCCCGACCACGGGGATGCCGCTTGGCAATTGCTGTCCGATGGCCTCCATGACCGCCTGACGAATGACCGGGACAAGGACCAGCGGGTCCACGTCCACACCCATCTTCATGCGATCGGTTTCGGCCTTGTATTGATCGACACTCTCGCGCTTCTTGGCGTCAGCAAGCGCCTCGACCGCGTTTTGAAGCGCATTCTGCAGCTGGCCCATCTGAGCCTGCATTTCCTGCGTCTGCGGCGACGGACCACCAAGAGCCTGTTCGGGGACCATGTTGCGAAGCCGCTCTGCGACCTCATCCGCCATAGCGAAGTCGGCCGCACGGAATAGAATGTCGCCCACCAGCGGGAGAAGGGCGCTATCCTCCTGCACCAATTGCATCAGGGCGTTGAACGTCTCCTGACGGCGGGTGGCGAAGTCTGGGCCGATGTCCGCCTGTACGTCATACTTGCCCACGTTCGGGTTGAAGATGCGGGCGACAACCTGCTGTTCATGGTTGATCTGCTCGACATAGGCCTGCTTGGCTTGCGGGTCGATCTGGACGGGTTCACTGTCCATGTCGATCGAGCCATCGGATGCCAGCAAGCGGACGATGCGGGGCGTGTCGTATATCTTGGGGATAAGGTCGATCAGGATCTTGCCGGTGAAGCGGATCGCGACGGCCAGATTATCGATGAAGTGATATGTTGCCGTGTCGCCTTGACGCTGGCGGGCCTCGATAGCGACACCAGAGCGCTCATTCGAAGGCGCACCCATCTCAGCTTCATACTGCCCCGATACCTCCATCAATTCCTGACGGGTGATCTGCATGCCCTGCACGTAGGCGGGCGCCATGACGGCAGGGACAGAGCGTTGCGGGGGCGCAATTGGGTTCGACGTGTCGTCCACGTCATTGTACGGGAGCACAGAGAAATTCTCGGTGTTCGCGTTCTCCCAATAATTCTCCAGCCCCTCGATAGCACGCAGCGGCGCGACGTAGGGGCTCTTGCCCTGCAACGCGACCTGCTCAGCAGCCGAGCTGGTCCAATAGTTGTACTGGCGCTGCGGATCTTTCATGGCCCGCGTGTGGCCCTTGCGGTCTAGCTTGCCGTCGATGATGGTTTCAACACCGATCACGCGGACGATGGGAATGTATTTGCCCGGCCAGATCGACTTTTCGACAATCTTGTCGCCAGCGATCAGATACCATTCGATCACGTCTTCGGTGATGTCGCGCGCTCGGAAATCCGAGCTTTCATCAGCCTGAAGCTGAGCCACGACTTCCTTGCCGAGTTTGGACGCCTTGGACTGCTGGCGCTGCCCCTGGTCATCGACCCAGGACACAAGCTGGTCACGCTTTTCAAGCCGGCGATAATATTCCGCGACACGAACATGCTCTTCGTTGACCCAATCGTCGCCGTTGTTCAGCGTTTGGGTAGGCAGACTGTCTTTGTAGCGCGGGTATTTCGCCTTGAACTTGTCGGTCGGCACGTCATCGAAGATGAACCCGAAGCGCGCGTCGGAACCGTCAGCCTCGTTGATGTCCGGATCGAGATAGACCGCCATCGGATCCTTGATCGCGCGGAGAAATATCTCCTGATCCAGGCTCTCGCTGTCCGCATAGTCCGTGACGACGCGCCAGTACCCAATGCCGCCCTCGACCTGGAACGTCGTGGCGCGGTCATAGACCGTCTGCGCGTTCGAGATGTACTCGATATGCCGCGCGACGCTCTGGAACACCTGCGCGGAGTCATAGGTCGCACCGTCACCAACAGGTCGAATGCGGATTTCCGGCTTGTTCTTCTTGGCGTCGTTGATGATCTGGATATTATGCTGCTGCGTCTTGTTGATCGTCAGCATGGGGCGGTTGTCGCGGATGCGGTCGCCCGCAATCCGATCATCCCACTGCCACATATTGTCGCTGTCCGCGTTGGCGAACTTGCGATCGGCAACAAAGCGCTTGCGTGCCTCCGCTTCCCAATCCTGACAGCGCTTGAAGCGGTCTTTGCCTTCCTGAACGATGTCGGGCTTGGAGGTGTCAGCCATTAAGCATCACCCTCCCACTTCGGCAGTCCGGCGCGCTTGAGCTTGCCGTACATGGATGAGCTAGGGCCAACGCACAGAGCGTCCTTGCGGTGAAAGCCGCGACCAATGCTCCATGCCGGATATGTCTCGCCAGTCTCCACGCGAAGGTGGCCGGGATGCATGTAGTCAACGTGAGTTGCCCTCATCGCATCCATCCTCCGGGCATCATCATGGGGTTGCGCGGACCTTGCAGGCCGAGCTTGGGTGTCTTCTTCGTTGCCAGCTTGGCGAAGCGCCGCATCATCACGGCGTAGCGCGTGGCCGATATGCGATCGTCAAACTCCTTGACGATCAGCCCATCCACGCGGTGATACTGGCGAAATTCCTCAAACCACGGCTCCAGGTGGTCGAACACCTTGAAACGCCCTGTCGCCATGCGCTCCAGCATGTCTTGAATGCCTGCCTCGACGCCGTTGCCCCCGTCAGGGTGTGTGGCCTTCTCGGGCAGCATGTTGAGCCCGTGCTTCTTGTATTGATCCTTGAGCGCTTCGCCCGAGCCCTTGTCGTGCTGCAAGCCATCGTGCGGCCATGCCCACGGGAGCCAGTCTCCCCAAGGTTTCAATGCGCCCGCATGATGCAGCGGCGTTTGCTCGCGCGCCGCGTAAACGTGCGTGACGTAGAGCGTGTCTGCGTCCTTGTCCCAGGCCAGCCTTGCCGCTGCCGTGGGGTGATCCCAACCGAAGTCTATGCCGCCGATCTGCGGCCAATGGTCGGGGATGACGAATGCCGGGATCTTGATCGCGTCTTCACCAATCGGGAACACGCGGCCCGAACCTAGCTGCGGTATGCCCTTGGCCCGCGCCTCTCTCTCATGCTCCGGATAGGCTGCGACGATAGCCGCGCGCTCTTCCGGGGTGTAATGCTCTGCGTCGTCAATCGTCATCCGAGTGACGTGGCGCGTCACTTTGAAGGCTCAAACCTTACGTCGCCCATCCCGATGCCGATCGTTACGGTTTTCCCAATCCGATCAGCCTGAGCTTGTGCTACCGCGAATACGGGACGCAGTTCGCGCAATATAACTCGAGCCGCCTCTTTCGGGTGAATGATGGTGTTGCTCACGCCTTCATCCCTTCCAAATCATTGGTCTGGAGGAACATGCGCACCACCTCCGACATGCCCTTGAGCGGGGTAAAGGTGAGCATCACGATCCCGCCTGTCGCGTTCGTGCGGGTCAGCCCTTCCGAATAGATATCGCTAGGCGGCTCTTCATCGAACCAAACCCCGTTGAGCGTATCGCCCTGCCACTTGCCCCGGCCCTGCTCGTAGCTCTTGAACAGCAACGTGGACGAACCACCAGCTACATGCTTGACGACCACGCTATCCAGCGCGTCAGGAGCCGATCTACCGCGCTGCGTGTCCACGATATCCCTATACGGAATGGCGCCCGTTCCCCACTCCTCCTCCTTCTCAGGAGGGCCTACGAGAAGCTTTTGAACCGTATCTCGGGTTGAAACACCAGATTCACCGGCTGCCCAAAATCGTCCAGGTGTCTCGAACCGGCGCCCTTGCCACCACTCAGGGTATTTACCCGTAAGGTGCATGGCCCATTCCATTGAGCCAGCAACGGTCTTTCCCAATTGGTTGCCGGCCATGAATAGTCGCTCGCGGTGTTCCCTGCCAGCATCGTGGAACTCTCGCTGCTTATTGTATGGTCGGTACGCTGACAGCTTGTTCCGGGCCGCCCTGCGCTGCATTTCCTGCGCTAAGGTCAATGCCTGCTGCAACAAGGCTCGCTGCGATTGCCGCGTACTGTCTGGCGAGCTGATCGTCGGTGAGGTCATCAAGTTCATTCACCTTGACGTTCAATTCCTTGGGTAGGATCGAGGCGACCACCTTGAGATACTGATCGGGCTTGTCAGCGCGGACAGCCTCAATCACGACTTTGCCATGCTCTTCCCAGTCGGACAGCATGTCCTCTAGGAATGCCTCACCCAACTTGGACCGAGCGCCCTTGGGTCTGCCTAGCGGGTTCGCTACCTGCCCAGGTTTGAAGTGCTTTTCGGGATCAAGGTGGGCTGGCAATTTCCCGGCATTATTATTTGCCATGGTCATGCCTCGTTATCGTTCACAGGTTCTTTGGCGCACCAGCTCTTGATGGTGGCGAGCGTTTCGTCGGCTAGCTCTTGAGCCTGATCGCCCTTGATGCCGAGCTTACCGAATGTGAGGAGTAGATCGTCGCGGAGGTCTGCGACTATTTCAGACATCAGCAATAGGTTTGCGGGGCAACTCCACCCGCAACGCCGCATTCTATGGTCCATGGCTTACCGAACGGTGTCCCCGTATTCGGAACCTGCTGCGGCCACGGCAAAACACCGGGATTGATATTCGGCAAGCGGTGCTGGTCGCCGATCTTCTTCAAAACGTCGCCGGGCGCTGGCGGGGTCACCTTCTTGAACACAGTCGCCAAATGCTCCTTGATGCTCGCCCACTGTTCGGGCGTCGGCGCTTCGCTGGTCAGCTCTGCATAGCCTTGCAGCCAGTAGGCGAACTGGAGCGCGTCCATGCGTCTCTCCTGAATAAGTCCCCTCCGATACCTCGCGGACTGCTCGCCAACATGGTTGTGACGAGTGGGAGCGTGCCGGGGTTGTCGGAGGGGAGCGCTGTCCGAAATCTGTATGCAGGGATCGGACGCGCAAACTAATACGCTATTCCGCTTGTCTGAGTGCTATCATGCGGAATTGCGCCTGAAACGAAAACAGCGCCCAAGCCGTGAAGCAAGAGCGCCGTATGATCTCTCGCGGTCGCTACTTCGACCACTATCCATTCCCTTACACTTAAATGCGCACCATTGCAAGAACAAAATGCGCCCTGATAGAGAATGGATCAGAAACGCTTCCACATGGCGATTAGATCCGCGACGAAACAGACACATGTGAAGGCCGCGTCCACGGCAGAGCGGCTGTTGGTCGCCAGCTTGGAACCCGCGACTCCTGCCGGCTCGTCAAAGCGGCAGACATTCTCGTAGACGCTCCAGTATGCGGTCGGAATCGACTTCTTGAAGTGTGCCAGCTCGTCGAGCGCCTCTTGCTGAGACCAGCCTGACGATGGCGGAAGGCCGATAACCTTCATGGGGTCCATTGTGAGCGATTGGCGCCCGGCCCGCTCCCACAGGCGAATGCAATAGTCGATTGCAAGGTTCTGCGGCTCGCTCAGCCGCTTATCACCGCGCCAGCGGGCAATAGGTGTACCGCCGCGATTGCGAAGCGTCCGGTTACCTTCCTTGGCATAGTCACCGTTTTGTAGCGCAATAGCCGGTATGATCGGCTCAACCTCATTGGCCGCGATCTCGCGCAGTTCACGCGCACGCGCTTCAAGCTCGGTACGTGGTGGAACCTCTCCAGCCGTCGCAAGACGGGCTGCCATCCGTGCAATTTTGTCCGCCTTGCTCATTGGTATTCCCCCGGTGTGTGAGATGGGATTATTTGCTGTCCGAGATTTGCTTATCGAGCCAATGATTGAGCGCCTGCACGGCCTTTTGGGCGGTCTGGCTCTTGAGAACCTGTTCGCTCGTCTGCGATGCGGCGATTGCGTAGACGGTGTTCTGCGATGGGATTAGGCTTGCGACCAAAGCTGCTGGAATTGCCACCCGCAGAGTGACAAACCCATACTTCTTGCAATTTGCCGTTGCCGCCTTGTGCGCAGCGATCTTGGTTTCCTTGTCGTCCCATGACCAGATAGTCGGCGACGATCCAGCAAGAACGGCAGACCAAATGAAAAGCACAATGCAAGCGGCCCCGCTCACGGTGGCGGCAATGCTCAGAACGGTCGAAACGCTTCCGGTTACGTCTGCCAGGTAAAGCAGCCAGCTCAGGTTGTTCATCTCACTTTCCTTTCACATGCGTAATTGTTTGAACCGATTGGTTATTGGGTGCGTTGGAAGGTCGTGCCAAGATTATCGGGCTGCCGATTTGCGACGGGCCCACCAGCCTAGTCTTTCCAACCGCGACGAACCGCCGCGCCAAAGCTTGCGACCTCGCTAGGAAGCTGGATTGGCCAGACAATGAGTGTGGACCAGTCTATGAAAGGTGCGGGCGCCATCCGTTTCATTGGCCGGTTGAACCCAGCCAAGAACAGCGTAAGCAATCCTCCGCCGATCCAGATCATAACAATATCGCTCATTTCGCAAACTCCCCCTCAATCACTTCCGGCCTACGCTTCAGCTTCTCGATTACTAATCTCTCAGCATCTTTCGCATGGTAGGCTGCGATAAGCTTTGCCTGCGCTTCTTCCGAACATTCAGCGATCACCAGTTCGGTATGCTTCCCCGTCTTTATCGCCATCAATCCAGGTTGACGCTCTCCAGAGGGTATGCAGCGGGTTATGATGGGATCGGGGGTCACTGGTCATCGCGATCGATGATCGGGTTTCCGGTGATCTGCCGAGGCGCGCCGAACTCGCCGGTTTTACGGTCGCGGCAGTCCACGAAGCGGCGACCGTCCTCCATCGTGCCTACGAACCACATCCGGCGATACGGATCGCGGGAGTTCATTTCAGCGCAGTAACGCTCCATCCGGCCAAGCTCGGCTTCCGGGCCGATACCCACCAAGGACCACTTGCTAATCCCCTTAGGGCCTTCTCCGCGCCTACTGAACGGCGTTTGATCGTTCATACGTTCCCTCCAGAAGCTTGTTGAATTTCGATGGTTCGAGGATGAAATCGAAGTTGACGCGCCATCCGCGATCGTTGTCGCCGTGCATCCAGGGTGTTCGCTCGATGGCATCGAACACCTCGAACCAGTCTTCGATGGGGTGTTCCTTGATGCGCGCTCTCAGCTTGCGAAGCCGTGTCGCATCCAGCTTGCGTGGCTTGGCGAGACCGCAACGGTCAGCGACCTTTCTCCACTCATCCAAAACATGCTCAGGCAGCAAAATGACCTTATCCGAAGAAGCTTTAGCTTCTGAGGAATTGGAGGTTCTTGACGGTTTGTCCGAAGCGGCTTCGGGGGTAAGCGGAAGTCGCTTCGGGGGTGAAGTCGCTTCGGGGGTGAAGTCGCTTCGGGGGTGCACCGTGTAGTAGCAGCCCTTACCTGGCTTCTCGTCGCGATCGATGTGCCCCTTATCGACCAGAGCTTTGATGCAGGCTTGAATCGTGCGATCAGACTTGCTGCACTTATTGACCAGAGAGGCCATGGACGGCCAACATCCACCCTCGTCATTGGCGCAGTCCGCCAGCGCGAGAAGCACAAGCTTCTCGCTGTCTGGCAAATGGACGGCCCACGCCGCTGTCATGAGACGGATGCTCACGCAGCTTTCGCCTTAGCTTTGCGCGCCTTCCGCTTCTTGGGCGGATAAATCGAAATAACGACGCCGGGATGGGTCGCCTCGACCAGCTTGCGCTTGAGATTGAATACCGGCGTGGTGACGCCCTTGACGTCCTCCACGATAAGCAGCCCGCTATCGGCCATGCGGTAGCGGAAGTCGGCCAGATACCGGCACACCAGCTTGCCATCGATGACGACCCGGTATTCCGGCTGCTGTTCAAGATGCGTGATATGTCCGACAGCCTCCAGGGCAGTCAGGTCAGCACAGCGGCGGGCCTCGCTTTTGCTAGCGTGCAGGTGCCCCGCTTCGCATTCCTGCGGCTGGGCTCGGAATTTGTTGTATGCGCCCATCAGGAGGCGGTCCCCGCAGCGCGGACGAGCTGCATCTGGTCGCCGCACATCTGGCACGGGGACTTGTCGCCCTCTTGACGATGGCCACAGAGACACGACCACACATCGAGCCGCTGCACCCAAGGTGCGCGAGCGCGTGGCGTCCATGGGGCATATTCGATCTTGGGCTTGGCGCGGCTCACAGGTGCATCTCCACACCGATGAAGGTTGCGTTGTGGCCGCAGCCTAGATCCTTGCGGGCACCACAGCGCGGGCATGGATCGCGATCGACCAACAGGTGACGAGGCACAGGGCCGTGATATTCACCATCGGACATTTCCGAGGTGATGACGCGCTCAAGGAGCGACCAGTTGGAGTTTACGGCGGATGCGGCGATCACGCTGCAAAACCCTTCCGCTCAGCCATAGCGAGCATTTCGGGTTCGGAGACGCGCCGGCCCATGACGATCCATTGATCGTTGGCAGCCAGCCTATCGACTGTGCGGGCGCGTATGACCGGACCGAAGCGTTGAAGGTAAAGCTGGGCACACGCAGCGATCCCATCGTCTCGACGCGGCGATTGACCGCCTACCAATCTCAGCTTGGCTGGCAGCTTCTTCTTGCGCGGCTTGGGCGCAACCGGCGTAGAAACCCGCTTCGGTCGCACTGGGCGCACCGTCGCTTTGGGCGTAATTCCGTTGGCCTTGTTCCAATTGCGGATCGATGTCTTGGAAGCTTTGAAGTGCTTTGCCGCCTCTACCACCGTCATAGTGGGAGACAGTTCCAGGAATCCATCGGGAAGCTCGCGTGGAGCGAAGCGGTCATGATGGCTCGGAATATCGAAGCGGAAGCGCGCACCGCAGATGGAATTGCGCGACATGCCCAAGAGCTTGCCTAGCGCCTGATCGGTCATGCCCGTAGCCGCGCCGATCCTGACTTTTTCGATCAGTTCCGGTGTCCAGCTAATGCGCTGTCTGGTTTCGTCCCCCCGGACCATGGCTAAGCCCTCCGGCTAGAGTATGGGAGGGCAAGCGCAATCACGTTGTCTGCCGCCTCGGTGGTGATTGGCTTTTCAGTGTGGTCGATCACGTTATCGGAAGCGCAGCGGACAAACCGCGTGACGTTCTCAAGCATTTCGACAGCATCTTTAGCGGGACCACTGGCCTCAGAGTCACCGAGCTGCGCGGCGCCGTATCCGATCATCGCCATAACGGCGTTCACTGCGGGCTTCCCGAGGACCCATGCCACAGATAGCGCGGCAGAAAGCTTCGGTTCGCGTTGCTGCTCAGGGCTGTCAGCCAGCCAGCTATCCAGGACACGCTTCTCTATGCCGCTATCCTCAGCCAGCTTAGCGAGCGTGATCGATTGGCGAACATAGACTTCCTTGCGGATGATCTTCGCCATGGTCTCGATTACACGATCGCGCGAAACCAAAGACGTTTCGTTCGCGGAATTGCTGCGATGCGGCATCTATTGGCCCTCCCCAGAATGATTGATGATGTCCGCCCCACCCGCTCCAGCGGTCCCGTTCTCATCGGGAGCTTGATCGACAAGATTCTCGGTGATCTTGCTGCGGAGCCACAAAAGGACGGTGATGAAGCCGGCGAAGTATCCACCGGCAGCGACAATGGCTTGGTGAGCGGTCATGACAGCACCCCCGAAAAGGAAGCTGGCGGGACCAGTGTGGGGGTAGTCCCGCCAGCCCGCGCAGGGATGGCGATCCCGCGCGAAACAGTTAACGGATGTTCACAACCGTTAAATTCCCTCAACCGAGATAAAGAAAACCCCGGTGTAAACGGTTGCAGCGCCAGCAACCTGAACTTTCGGTCAGTTGCGTCGCGTGGATTTGTCCTACATGAACCATCGTTCGGCTTGCTTGGCCGGGTCGAATGGGGTGTAGCGTGGGTAATAGTATTGGTGCGGCGGAGTGTGATCCTGCCCTTGTCATGGATGCACCGGAACTCAGGGAATGTGGCGGGCTCGTCTACGTTATACGTAACGGACAGTGCCGAGCAGCCATGCCCATGCATGTGTTCGAGGTTTATATTGAAGAGGGCAGAGCGCTTATTGAAGCGTTTCGCGCCAAGCACGGACAGAACATTCGCGTCCTTCCGCAGCGACCGCCGCACGTTCGCGTGGCCGGCGAGGAAATATGACATCACGCCGCGCTCCGTGGCGCGCGATCTGAGGACGCAAGATAGGCTAGCGCTTCTGGCGAAAGTTCTTTGCGGGCGCGCTGTGCGGCCATCAGAACTGCAGGCCTACGCCAGGGCGGAATATTGGCCGGGCGCTTATCGCTCGGCAGCTTCCACGAATGCACCGTTTTCATGGGAACCCCGATGGCTTCCGCGATCCGCGTAGCGCCACCGAGAGCATCAAAAATCTCATGCACTATGGTCATATCGCGCACTCTATCGGTTTTTCCGATAATGCACAAGCCATGAATTATCTGGATTTGCCAGACGCATTGAGGCATCCATTCCGATATGTATCGGACATGGAATTTGCCTTCGATCCAGAAGCCGTGCGCCGAGCCATCAAAGAGCAAGGCACTAATCAGACCGAAGTGGCTAAGGCTGTCGGCCTGCCGAGCCAGTCTGCGTTGTCAGAACTTCTCAAAGGCAAGCGCAACGTCCGCGTTGAGGAAGCGCGGCGGATCTACTCGCACCTCAAGCTGGTCGCGGGGGCCACGGAACCGATTAAGACGGTACCCATTATTGGGTTGTCGAACGCGGGGGCCTGGAGAGAGGCCGTGGGCGTGCCGATAGGTACGATGTCGATACCGTCAGCCATCGGTAGCAAGGATGCCTTTGCTATCGAGGTGAAGGGCGACAGTATGGATATGCTGATCGAGGACGGGGGATATGTGCTGGTCGATCCGGCTCAGCGCCAGCTCTACGATGGCAAGGTCTATCTGATCGAGAATGCCGAGTATGAAACGACCGTAAAGCGCTACAAGGCGAACCCGGCGCGCTTCGTGCCTATGTCCACCAATCCAGAGCATAAGGAATTCCCTCTTGGTGAGGGACACTACCGCGTCATCGGGCGCGTGGTGTGGAAAGGCGGGATGGTCGATTGATCGCTGCTGCTGTCCTGTTGGCGATGGTTACGCCTGCCCAAAATGGGATGATCCCTATCTTTAATTTCCCCAACCGCACCACCTGCGGCGCATGGATCGACGAACGGCAAGGCAGTCCATATCGGGGCAACAGCCTACAGGCTTGGCTAATGGGGTTTATGTCGGCCCACAACGAATACCGGCGCCCCGCCGTCAATGCCGAGGTCAGCAGCATGAACGCGTGGATGGATAATTTCTGCAAAGACCATCCGTTCACGAATCTCGCGCAAGCGGCGTGGACGCTCGCCCGTGAACTAGAGACTACCCGCCCCTACGAAAAATAATATCTGAAAAACCGATTGACGGGTATCGGATAATCCGATAGACACCCTCCCATCAGCACTGATCTGAAGTGCATGGGAGGTTTCGATGTCACAAGGTATTGGCGCTTCGGCTTCGCCGACCCGGCTCTCGTCTTACGATCGAGCCCCTACGGGTCTCGCCGGCTCCGCCGCTTCGATCCGTAGCGCGGCGATCACATTTGCCCGCACGCATAGGCGTCGCTCGGACAATCTGGACGCGATGCTGCTTGGTGAATTCGACGGACATTCGCTGTACCGTGTCCGTTGGTTCGAAAACGGCAAAGACCACTTCAACACCCTGCGGACTTCGACGGGCCGCTTTCTTGAGCGCTTCAAGGTGTCGGCATAATGCGCGGCCCCTCACAGATTGATCGCGGCTACCCCTCCCGTACATGGGCCAAGGGTGCTGATAGAGCGGCTTATTTAGCCGAAGCGCGCAAGTGCTATCCGAACGCATCTGCCGAGCAGATCGAGGATTTCGCTCGCGTCCTGTCCACTCTCGACGTGGGTACGAAAAGCTTCATCCCGGATAGCCAAGTAGAGGCTGAGGAATTGGCCTTTACCCGAGCCATTCCGCATGTGGTGCATGGCATGGCGATCATTGATCGGAATGCGGCATGAGCGCGCAGTCAACAACTCCAACTCTGCATACGATTTTAGAGTGGTACAAGACACTTCCGAAACCGGCGCGGGAGAGGCTTAGTTTTGCCAATCTCCACGGTCTGGCGAAAATGCTTCGCGACACTGGACCTGTGTCAATGTCACCCGAGGCATTCGATCGAGCGCCAAAGCACCACTATTGGGGCGCCGGGGAACCTGATTGTCCTCGCGAAATCAAGTGCGGCAACGGCGAGCTTCACACGCTGCGCTGCAAGATTTGCGGGCAGGACGACCCACGCAATCCGATCTGCCACGCCGATAAGCTGTTCGAATACGCAATCGCCCGTGCTCGCGGAGAGCAGGCATGACCGCCCTAGACTTCACCATGGAGCAGGGTCGCTCTGTTCCTGACACCGTAATCGATGCCCTGTTGGCTCTCGAATTGGCTGCTGATGATCTGCGGGAAATGCAGGTCTCAACCTTGGTCGAACGGGATGCCTGGGATGCTCGGATAAATGCTCAGAGGGAGGCTCGTCATGGCCCGCTACACGGCTGATTTCAAAATCATCGCAACCGTAGAGTTCGATGACGACGGTATTCATGATCTTCGCGATCAGGCTTTTGAGGCAATGGAGGGAATACTTCCCTTCAACAGCGGCTTCGATTTGGAGCTTTATGCGTCCACGCTTAAGCCTGTGAAGGATAAGGTCAATGGTTGACCCCGCAAAGGGGGATCATCCCCTCCCGATCACCGTCAACCTTAGCGCCATCGTAGGCGGCGGACCGCTCGCATGGGCTCCGCTGGTCATCCTGATCGCGCTGTATCTGGGGTTAGGGAAATGAGCAGGAAGTATGAATATCGCGGCGACGAAGCTGCGGATCGTGTCGCTCGCATGTGGAAGCGGCTCGCTATTTCATTGGAAAAGCTCGCGCTTAATCAGGCCGAGAAGGGCTACCCCGAGCTTTCCGTCCAAACGGGCAAATTCGCTGAGGCTTCTTGGTGGCAGTTCACTGGCGATAGCGACACCATGAGCTTCAAGGAAACGAAGCTGTGATCGCCCAAACTTTTAGCGCCCCGGCCCACTACGGGCAGGCCCCTACAGCACAGGTAATCGGGGATATCCTGTGCGGAAAGGCTGAGAACAAGTGAACGCCGTGACGAAACCGGCTGAAACTGCCGTGGCCGAAGTCCAGGATTATTCGGCTGGCATTCTGTCCGTCATTGAGCGGGCTGTGCGCGACCCGTCCGTGGACATCGACAAGATGGAGCGGCTTTTCGCTCTCCAAGAGCGCGTGCTGGAACGCGAGGCCAAGGCTGCTTTCACGGCTGCCAAAGTGCGCATGGCACCCAGGCTTCCCGCGATCGATCAGCGCGGACGCATTGTAATCCGGGACAGACAGGACAGCAAGAAGATCATCCAGGAAACGCCGTTCGCGCGGTTCGAGGATATCCATGAGGCAGTCATGCCGATCCTAACGGAAGAGGGTTTCGACCTGGCATTCCGCAACGGCATGGCGGAGGACGGCAAGGTCCGCGTGACCACCGTTATGTCCCACGTGGGAGGGCATAGCGAGGAAACCTATTTCGACCTTCCGCACGATAGTTCTGGCAGCAAGAATGCTGTGCAGGCCATTGGCTCCAGCACCAGCTATGCGCGCCGCTATGGCGTTATCTCAATCCTCAATCTGCGCGTGGCCGGTGAGGATGATGACGGGCATGAGGCCAGCAACATGCGGGCCGGTGGCGAAGAGCCGTTGCCTCGCGCTAAGCTGGAGGGCGTTTATCCGAGCGCCGCAAAGCTTAAAGAAGCGCTGCGCGCCTTCTCGACCAAGCTTCGGACGACAGGCGACGTTGATGCACTCCAGCGCGAATACAAGGACGCGCTGACCCAAGCGAAGCGCGATTTGCCCATCTGGATCAACGGCGATGGCAGCCCCGAGAATATCGGGATCAAGGCGCAAATTGAAAACCGCCGCGCGGAACTGGAGGCCAATCCTTCATTCCAGATGCTGCTTAAGGGCTTGGACCGGTGCGAAACCACCATGGCCCTGAGTTCCTACGCAGACAGCCACAGCGCCATCATTGATGAGCTTGGCGATGGCGAGCGGCGCGACTTCGAACGCGCATACGACTCTCGCGAGAGCATCGTGAAAACCCTTGGATCAAGGAACTGAAATGCCCGGATCGCTTAACAAGGTGCAACTGATCGGCAAGCTGGGGCGCGACCCCGAAAGCCGCTCTTTCCAGAACGGCGGAAAGGTCTGCGAACTGCGCGTTGCCACGTCCGAGGCGTGGAAGGACCGCACCACCGGAGAAAAGAAGGAAAAGACCGAGTGGCACACCGTCAAGGTGTGGAATGAGGCCACCGCCAACTTCTGCGAAAGCTACCTCCGCAAGGGCTCAGAGGTCTACGTTGAGGGCTCGCTCGAAACCCGCAAGTGGCAAGACCAGCAGGGTCAGGACCGCTATTCGACCGAGATAGCAATCCGCCCCTACGGCGGAGAGATTATTCAGCTTGGCGGCCGTACCGATCGCAATCGCGGGGACCGCGACGAGCCGGCCAACGGCGGCGGTTTCCATGGTGCAGGCGCGCCGGCTGGCCCCGGCTTTGACGCGGATCTGGATTCGGACGTGCCGTTCTGATGCTCCCGCGTCGCATCCCGAAACCGGCAAGGCGTGCCAGCCGCTGGCGGTCTCAGGCGCATTGCTCCTGGATAAGGGGCTTTGCGTGCTGCGTCTGCGGATCGACCACGAACATCGAGGTCGCGCACGTTCGCATGGGAAGCGGCGCTGGCATTGCGCAGAAACCGGATGATTGGCGCACCGTGCCGCTCTGCGGAGGCGCGCACTCGAATATCGACGGACAGCTTGGCTGCCATAACCGGCAGCACATCGTCGGAGAGCCAACATTCTGGAAAGGCCGTGACGTTGAGCAACTGATCCGGGAGTTCATCAAGGCATCGCCGCGTCGCGCTCAGATTGAACAGGAAATGCGGGAGCGTGCAAATGGCTAATCACAACGCTCCCCATCATTTCCGCAAGACGGCGGCGGGATTTATCCCAGTGAGCCAGGCGGCGCGCGAGTTCCACGCTAAGACGAAACTTGGTCAGACCGTCGATCTGCGCGGGCGACGTCCCCGCAATCCGGCTCACCATCGAAAGCTGTTCGCGCTGTTGGGATTGCTGGCGGACAATCGAGAAGAGTTTACTAGCACAGACGATGCGCTTCTCGGGCTCAAGGCAGTCCTTGGCTACGGCGAATGGAAGAAGCTTCACCCGAAGGCCGAACGAGAAGTGTTCGTTCCGTCCAGCATCGCCTTTGAGAACATGGGCCAGGACGAATTTGAGGCCTTTTACGAGCTAGCGATCGCAGCCGTTCGGCGCTGGTGGCTTCCTGTCTCGAACGACGATTTGCGCGAAGCAATAGAGGAGTTTGCAGCATGACCCCGGCAAGCGCTGGCAGCGCGAAGCGGCGAGACACCGCAGGTGGCTCGATCGCCGAAGGCGACAACATAGCGGTCCGCCGTCAGGCGGATGCCCCAACCCTTACCTCTATCCTGGATGGGCTCACGGATGCGCAGAAGAGGGCGATTGTCCGGCTTGGCGATCCCGGTCTGATTTATGGAGGCCTGTTTCGCACTGGCCTGTCGGCGTCTGAGGAGATTCAGCTGAAGGAGGCCGGGCTTGTGCATTGGAGCCCCGCACCGGGCGCCCAAGGCATTGTTTGCCGCCTCACCCCCCTCGGCCAGCAAATCCGCACCGCTCTTTTGGAGACTGAGAAATGACGGGGGCAATGCCAACTGAACAATTAGAAGTGAGCCAGCGGGCGCGGGAATATGCTTCAGGCATTCTTATCTCGCGCGAGGCTGAGCAAAAGGCCCTCGACGGCAAGATCGACCATAGTCCTGTCGTCCAAGCCTTCGCCCGCTTCGAAGCCGAGATTCGCTCTACTCGCGTGGACAGAGACGCTGCTGATGCGATCCTAGCCGATCTGCGCGGCCGGAAGCTGCTGAAATATCTCTTCGATGAGAACCCGGATCATTGCGGCGCATATGGCTATGTCGATCAGCCCATCGACCTAGAGACACAGCGGGAAATTGCTCTTGGGCTCGCTACCGCCGCCCTTCCCAATCCTGTATCTGACACCCGCGACCTTGGGATACAGGAGGAGAGGGAGGCGGCAGAAAAGCGGGCCACCGAAATGCTGCGCGATCTGATCGGGCCGAACTATTCGGACACGACGCACCGCGTTGCCACGGACCATTTGCTGTCGTTCGCCCGCACGTCCACCACCATCGAGCGCGATACCGTAGATGGGCTGACCGACGACGAGGCTTGGCAGGATCTGGTCGAGAAGGACGATCGCACGTCGCCGGAGGAATATCCGGAAATGGCGCTGATCACGCGTGAGGAACTGGCCGACTACATGCGAGCAGCCCTCTCCCCAGCTTCAACCGATATAGGGGCTTTGCGTGAGGCGTTGGAGCCGTTTGCCCTGATCAGCACCGAAGGCGTCGTTAAAGCCGAAACCGGCCATGTGACCATTACGACATGCGCTGAATATTTCCACCGCGCCGCCCAAGCCCTCTCCGCTACCCCTGCGAAGGGGGTATAGATATGGCACGCGCACTATGGCCTCATGAAGTATCCCGCAACAAACGGGCTGTCCGCCGCGCGAAGGCGATCCTTAAGCCGGGCGACAGGCTCTACATCGCCACCTGCGGCAATCGTGGCGTCACCGTCACCATGACGGGTTGGAGTGCGTCGTTCCCGGATTTCATCGCCAGCAAGACGCTGGAAGATGACGAATTGCACCCGATCAACGTCCGCAAGGTCAACGGGGTGCCGGTCAGCTTCGACGATCCGAAGGCTGTTGGAAGCCAATCTCCAGCATCCAATGGAGGGGGTAATGCCTGATACCCTAGACCTAGGGCGGCTGGAGAAGCTGCTGGCGGAGGCGACGCCGGGGCCGTGGACTTGCGATGGCCCGAGCGACAATGTGATCGTCTGGGGCGCGAAGATCGACACGCGCGTCTGCTTCATGACGAGCGACGGAAAGGCCGCCCAAAACGCGACCCTGATCGTCGCCGCCGTCAACGCCCTCCCGCACCTCCTCTCGCGCATCTCCGAGCTGGAAAGCGCGCAAGAGTGGCAGCCGATCGAGACAGCGCCGAAGGATGGGACTGAATTTCAAGCGCTCGGCCGAGATTGGGGCGATCCAAAGGGGCGCATCCATGCTCCAGTTGCTGTGTGGGACGACGACAAAGGGGGTTTCGTGGACGCCTCCGATCCCGACGTCCACTTAATCTATTTAACCCATTGGCAATCGCTTCCAGCTGCACCCCAAGCCCGCAACGTACTGGGGGAGAAGGCGTAGATGGACTGCGTTCGGACGACCCGCTTCGCGGGCAACCTGCCCTCATGCTTGCGCACGGAGCCTGCTTCGCGTCTCCGCCCTACGGGTTTCGGTCAGGCGTAGGGCGATGTCCGCACGCGCAGCCTTCAAAGAGATAGACGTGACCCGCGCCATTCGCGGGGCGCGCAAGGCTGGCTGCGACGCTGTAAAAATCACGATTGCGCCAAACGGCGAAATGATCATCTTTGCCGGCACCTCGTCCGTAGAGGCGACGAACGAGAACAGCTTCGACAGGAAGATGAGAAAATGAAGCGGTGGCTTCCCGATTGGGTCAGCGAGTACAAGGACCGCCACGGGAAACCGCGCTACCGCTTCCGTCGCAAAGGCTTTGCTCCGTACACCTTCAAATCCCGCCCCGGGACAGAGGGGTTTCGGCAGGAGTATGAAGCCTGCAAGAGCGGCATCTCCGCGCCTGTCCTGGTCGTTGGCGAGGAACGCCACGGGCGGGGCACCTTCAACGCCCTGCTTGTCCGCTACTATCGCTCCCCTGAGTTCCTGGACACCGGCGACCGAACGCAAGTCGTCTATCGTGGCGTTCTGGATCGCTGGGCCGCCAAGTATGGCGAGTGCCTGGTGAAGGATCTGGAAACCCGGCACGTCGCAGACATGATCGCAGAGATGCTGCCACATAGGACGGCGGCGAACATGCTTCGCAAGCGCCTCCGCGCGCTCATGGCATTTGCGGTCAGCAACAACGAAGCGACTATAAACCCGGTACTCAATACCAAGCCGTTCAAGGTTAAGACCCAAGGTTTCCATACGTGGAGCGAGGAGGAGATCGCGCTGTATGAGGCGCGGCACCCCATTGGCAGCAAGGCGCGTCTGGCGCTCGATCTAATGCTGTGGACAGGCCAGCGCGGCGGCGATGCCCGCCTGATGGGGCCGGGACACATTCGCGGCAAACGGCTGATCGTCACGCAGGAGAAGACCGGCGTAACCGTGTCCCTGCCCCTGCTCGCTCCTCTGGCGGAGTCGATCCTAGCCACGCCAAGCGGCGGGCTGGTTTTCCTGTTGAGCGAGCATGGCAAGCCGTTCAGCCGAAAGGGCTTCGGCAACAAGATGCGCCAGTGGTGTGACGAAGCGGGCCTACCGGATTGTTCGGCGCACGGTCTCCGCAAGGCCGCGTCACGTCGATTTGCGGAAGCTGGCTGCTCGAATCAGCAGATCAAAGCTTGGACCGGACACACCACCGATAGTGAGGTTTCGCGGTACACGGCGGCTGCCGAACAGCAGCTACTTTCGGACAGCGCGGCGGAGATGCTGATGGCTAACCTGCAACAAAGGTTAGCCAACGCGAACGATAACGCATTGGGAATACAGGCATAATTTATGAAGGTGGCGCACCCGAAGGAGGTCCCACAGTCTAGGGATTTCAGTGCCTTGCGGTGGCTAACCGCCTGTTTCGCACTCCTTACACCCCAAACGCTTACGCTGCCGATGGCTAACCTTTTGAGCGCCGATCTAGCTCGTTCTGGACGGCGGTTCGGATGAAGGCTGAGCGGTCCTCGCCATCGTCCAGCGAAGCTCCAATGCGGTCCAGCACCGACTTGGGCCAGCGCATTGGCACCATGACCGTCTTGTCCCCGATTCCGCCTAGCGGCTTCCTGCCCATCGGCGCGGGTGTAGCGGCGAAATTTTCCTGAGCCAATTCGTATATACCTATTGCAATAACGTATAGACGGTATATACCGTATAGACGATTTCGATGCAAGGTAAGTCGAGAGGAAAAGCAATGACCGATAGTCGTTTCGCACAAGGCGGTTTCGAGGATCGCTTCACCGTCACCCGCAAGGATGGAAAGCCGAGCCGGCCCGAGGCCCGCTACATCGTTCTGGATTACAGCGGCGGCGATCCGCACGCCCTCACGGCGATCAGGGCATATGCTGCCAGCGTCCGCGCCGACAACGCGCAGATGGCGGACGATCTGGAAGACGCGATTATCAACCCGACAGCCTACCCGGCGCAACATGACTGAGGGGAATAACGCCGCCCGGATCGCGGGCTTAGCCTCTGCGCTAGGGCTCCGGTTCAAGGACGAGGGCGACGGGGCCTATACCCTTGGCTGGTTCGAGCTGCACAAGGCCGACGATGCCGACCGTTGGCAGCCCTTCATTGCACGTACGATCCGCAGCGCGAGCCGCATGGAGCCCGACGACATTGATGTGAGCGAGATTGGCGAACCGGTTTCACTTGCCGAGGCGCTGGCGACAATCGCCGAATGTTGGATTGCTGACATCCGTGAAAACCGGGCGATAGCGGCCAGCGAAGCAGCTCTGGCAGAGGAGGGCTTGCTATGACCGAACAGCATACGCCGGCGCTTTGGGTGCGCGAATTCCTGGATACGCGGGCTGGCATCTTGGAGGTCGATCTTGGGGATGGGGCAGGTGCGAACGCCATTCGATCGGTGATCGAGCCGCTCTGTGCTTATCTGGAACATCGCCTAAGCCGTGACGCAAACGCCAGCCTGATCGACGCCGCTCCTGACCTGTTTTCCTGCATGCTCGACCTGTTCGAGAACCCGCAGTTTCAGGTCGCCATCGGCGGCAACCCGAACATGGTTGACTCCATCATGGACCGCGCCCGTGCCGCCATCGCGAAAGCACGAGGTGCTGCATGAGCGCCGACACCTTCACGCCGGAAGATCGCGAAAGCATCGAGTTTTGGCTTGAGCTTCCGAAATCCGTCGCTCCCACGCCGGACGAGGTACAACGCCTGCTTGAGGCGCATGATGCTCTAGTCGCCGCTCTGCGCGGGGTAATGCCTATCCTTGACCGCGCCGAGAGTAACGCCAGCGGGAATCCAGAATGGGAAGCCGTGAGCGCGCGTATCAATGCAGCCCGCGCCACCATCGCCAAGGCCGCCGCATGACCCCATCGCACCTCTTGGGGCTTCCGGTAGGGGAAACCGGGGGTGTGGTCGCATGAGCAACGCGCCTATGAAGCGACGAACCGCCCAGTGCGCGTTCGTATTCGAATATCTCTATGGTCAGATGACCCGATGCGATGGTGGCCGGTGGATGGGGCAATGCGAAACGACCATCACCTATGACGACGGAGAAGCTTTCGTTGACGCGTTTCAAAAGGCGTTTCCAGGCCGCACCGCCTCAGACCGAAATGCGTCGATCCGACTCTCTCGCCTGTGCAGCCAGCTTGTAGCGGATGGCTGGCTTGATCGCGGGCGCTTAGGAAATCACGACCAATATTTCCCCGGCCAAGAGCCTAACTGGCAATACGTCTATTGGGTGCCGCACGAATACGCCGAGCGCATCCACAAAGGACGCTGGAACGCCGAATATATGGCGCGGCGATACTGCGGCGATGGAGATCCACACGAAGCTTTAATGCGGAGGGCAGCGGCGTGACCCCGCACCGCGCCGAGGCACCAAGCTATCCCGTCAGCATCTTTGTCGGCGGCAGCGCTTGGGAGGCATGGAAGATATGTCGCGAATATTGCGATGAGGTCGGCCTGTGCGTCACCATCACCGAGACGAAATACGTCTATACCGGGGGCGAGACGGTGGGCGTAATCGTCGGGCTAATCAACTATCCGCGCTTCCCGAGCGAGCCAACCCCTATCTGGGCACACGCCGAGGCGCTGGCGCTCAAGCTGATCGAGGGGCTGAAGCAGGAAAGCTGCTCGATCCAATCGCCAGATCGCACCCTGTGGATCAGCTTTCGCGATCAGGACACGTCAGCATGACACCCCTCCCCTGCCACCCCCTGACACCCCGTCACGGTCGTTCCGCCGCCTACCACACGCCTAAGGTAAATCGGGGGTGGATTGCGGGGGATGACCCCGAGGGTGTCCCTGGAATTGCGGGAGCCGTTCGGTGAGCCGGCAGGTTCTCGACCTTTTCAGCGCAGCGGCCGGCGGCTGGTCCCTCGGGATGCACCGCGCCGGCTTTCGCACAGTGGCAGCCTGCGAGCGCGAGGATTGGCGCCGGGCTCTCTATGCCGAAAACAATCCGGGGGTGATCCTGTATGACGATGTCCGCACTCTCACGGCAGATCGACTTCGCGACGATCTCGGGTTTCTCCCGCGATACGTCGTCGGAAGCCCTCCCTGCCAAGATATCAGCAGCGCGAACACCAAAGGCCGCGGCGTCGAAGGCGAGCGGTCGGGCCTCTACTTCGAAGCTGTCCGCATCATCGGAGAAGTCCGCCCTCGTTGGTTCGCTCTTGAGAACAGCGCTAATCTCCGAACTCGGGGCGCTGACGCCGTCAGCGCTGCGCTGGAGGCAATCGGCTACACCTGCTGGCCGTTCGTGGTCAGTGCTGGCGACCTTGGCGCAAACCACGAGCGCAAACGATCCTGGCTCATCGGATGCGACCTTGAGCAAGTTACCGACGCCGATGGCCTCGGATGGGATGAAAGACGGGGCGGGTGGCGGTGCGGGCTCGACCTATCCATTTCGCCAGATCCTCAGCACGCCGCGAGCGTCGGACATGAAGGCGGGCGGTCACGGGGACGAAGGCCGGATGGGGACTGTGCGCCATCAATTGCAGCAGGCGATGCTACCGACCCCGACCAAGCGGGACAAGCGGATGGATGCATGGTCCCCGGCATACGACAAGCGGAAATCGCCGACGATGGACGCGGTGCTGGACGGGGCGATGACCGATCGAGCGCCGGACAAATGGGCCTACGCGCGCCAGATCGCGGCGATGCTCACCGAAGCCGGACTGGCTGGTCCCTCGATGACCTTGCCTATCACCTACGGCTGGATGATGGGCTATCCGCCCGGGTGGCTGGCACGCGCATTGGAATCGGCGGTCCGAAAGGGACTTCTGCCGCAAGTCTCCTCGTCGAAGCCTTCGGCGACGCCGTCGTCCCGCAAATCCCGGAAGCCATCGGCCGAGCGATAATCCGCACGGAAGAGGCGTTGCGCGCGGTGCTCGCAGCATGACCGCGCTCAGTTCCCCAACCCCCGATGGTGTGGACTGTGTTTTGGACCTGATCCGGCTTTCGCGCTTCGCGTCGAGCCGTTCCGTCTCGCCCCTGACGGGCTTCAATCCGGGGTAGTTTGCGTACCGTATTCAACGAAGGAGAATGTAAAATGGAAAGCGAAACCCTCAGGGCAACCGACGACTACAGCGCCAGCAAGGCAACCGCGCCTCGCGTGTCGCTCAATGACATGAACGGTAAAATCGTGGCCGAATATTACACGACTGCAAGCGCGGCTCTGCATGATAGGCCGGAAGCTCTTCCCGAGCATGAAGCGGTTATCAACCCCGCGCTGTCGGTGCTGACGCTGTGCATCCTCGTCATGCGCAATGGCTTCACCATTATCGGCAAGAGCGCGCCGCAAGCCCCGACAACTTCGATGAAGAGAAGGGGCGCCGCTTCGCATATGAGGATGCAATCAAGCAACTCTGGCCGCTTGAGGGCTACGCGCTTCGTGAGAAGCTGGCTGCATAACGGTTCGGCGGGGTGCGATCCCGCCAGCCGATCAAAGCCCGGAGGGTGAAGATGCGTAGCAGCTTCATGCGAAGCACGCGAGCGGCGGTGCCGAAGGCAGGCGCAAAAACAGCCCGCATGACCCGCCCCGGGAGGGGTCAGGACTTGGAGCGGCGCTCTAGCTCTCGCTCTACGGCTTCGCGGATGAACTGCGCCCGTTTCCCCGGCCCGACCAGAGCGTCCATGCGCTCCAGCATCTCGGGCGGGAGCCTGACAGCCGTGAATTTGCCGATCGGAGGACGCCCCATGCGAGGCGCACTATCCGTTATCTTTTTTTGTGCCAAGCCCTGCATATTTCCGTTATCGCCTATTGACAGTAACCGTTACCGCTTATAGATAGACGTTATCGGTTACGGAGGCAAGCGTGTCTGATTGGCGGAAGAAGCATATAGATTGGCAGCGTCGCGTAATGGCGCGGACGCCCGATCTGGCCGCGAGGACATTCGCCCTGCGGAGCAAGCCTTACAGAGGCTGCGGCTTTCACTACTCCCTCGAAAAGACGCTCGGCTCCGTAATCAAGATCGCCAGCGATTTGGACGGCGTTCGGGAATATCCTGACACCATCATCGACCAAGTGATTGTCGAGCAGTTTCACAAAGAACTCGCGGCAGCCGAGCGCTCACTAGCTCCAATCTTATAGCGCCTGAGGAGGGGCGGTGATTTATGGAGAAGACCGAAATAGAAGATCGCCCTTTGGCCGATCCAGATATGTATTCCTTCCGGCCCCTCGCGGAAACGAATGAGGCGTGCCGGGCGGCATTCGCGGAGATGGCTGAATTCATGCGTGAGCGCGGGGCAGAGGAAATCCGGATGACGATTGTGTCACCGGAATACCCAATGCAGCCGTATCCGGATGGCCTGTACGTCGAAGGTTGGCTCACCGCTCCACACAAGATGGAGACGCCGCACAAGGCCGCACCGTTCAACTATCCGATCGTTGCCGCCTAACCCCGCACCATCGCCGCCTGAAGGATAGACCTATGCATGTTTTCAGGAGCTTATCCCGCTAGTCATGCTGCGCACGGAGCCAGTTGCACTGTCTCCGCCATTCGGTGACTATCTGGGCTATGAAGAAACCATCCCGTATCCCTGATTACGACGCGCCCCGCCGCACCATATCCGACCGGGAGGCTCGCGTCTCTGGCTTCCCGCGCGGCACTGAGGTTACTGCGTCGATCACGACTGAGCAGCTTCTAGAGAGCGGTCCCATCACGCTATTTAGGCCAAAGCCCTAGCGAATCACGTTCCCAATATGTTCTACGGCGTGCATGTCCATCCGCACGCGCAGAACCCTTGGTCAGATGATCGACCACGGCCATACCGCGTACGCTTGGTGTTCGACCTGCAGAACCTATCGGGACATCAACCTTGCCGCACTCATCGCGAAGGTTGGCCGGGATTACAGCCTATGGAACCGCCGATCTCACTGCCGCACAGAAGGCTGTAACGGTTGGATGGTATATAAATGTGGCCCGGGCTGGCCGCACCTGATGGCTAGCGAGGAGCGGGAGTGGCAGTGGTTTTTCGAGTGTCCCTAGGCCAGATATCGATAAGTAACTGTCGCTTGTCGTCGCAGCCCTTTAGGTCGTTTCGCCCATCCACGATGGTCTGCTCGTCATCTGCGGATGTAGCAGATCCATCAACCTGACGATGGCGCGCAGTCGGTAGACAGGCCTCAGTTGCTGCTTTTGGCGGGCTGGGCAGGCCAAAGCTGACGGTCGAGCAGGTCAGTGGATGACACGATGCCAGGAGCGGCGCACACAGCAGCGCCAGCAGGAGTTTGCGCATAATGGGTTATCTCATCTCTTGCGTGGACAATGATCGGCTGGCGATTGCTCAGCGCGGTTGCGTAGGTTTCGGCGGCGGTCTTTCCGGCTGCGGCCCACTTGGCTTGTTCCTTGGCCAGCGCTTCCGCACTCTGCGCGGCTAAGACCTTAGCGTCCTGTCGGGCATCATGGAGTGTGGCGCGGGTAATCATCAGGGCCGCGAACAGGATTCCGATGACGATGTACGGCGCGAACTTCCATACGAGCTTCAGGTAGATCGATGTCCCGCCCGTCTCGACCGCCTGAATACCCTCTTCAGCAATTGTGATCGGGTTCATCGCAATGATCCTCATGGTGAGGGGCCTGGGGCGTCATCGCCATCGCCACGGTCAGGCCGAACCCGACGTAGGACCATGGCGCAGGAAGGACGGCCAGCGGGACCATGCCGCCCGTGATGGTGAAATAGGTGCTTCGCTCGGACAGGCGCGCTTTGATGAAGGCGAACGACCTGACGATGTAGGGGAAAGGATTGAGCTTCATGGGTTCACCTGATCGTATTGAGAGAGGTTGTTGGTCGCGATCATCGACTTGAGCTTGCCGGCGTAAGCGGGGTCGGTCGCGTAGTGCGCCGCCATGCGATCGATGAAGGTGTTGACGTCGGGCAATGCAGCCATGGCCTGGGAATAGACCGGCGCAGTGGCGATAAGCTGGGCATGGGCGTCGAAAGCCGCGCCAATGGACGGAAACACCCGGAAGGGCTGATCGACCTTGTAATAGCCCTTGGCCTTCGACCATTCGGTGGTGGCGAGCATCTGACAGGGATCGGACTTCCCGGCGCGCGGCTTCATGCCGAAGGGATTATTTCCCGGGCTGTGGGCGCCATAACCGCTCTCAATCGCCCACTGCGCAAGCTGCGTACAGACAGGAACTCTCCACTTTGTCTGTGCATCCTGTGCGGCCATGACGACGGGCGTGGGGAAGCGCGGGTTGAAGGCCGGAACCTTCGCGGACGCAGGAGGGCTCTTGCTGCCGTTTAGAAACGACAACGCGCCCATGAACCAGGCCATGGTGGTTTCCTTATGTCTTGTAGGGTATAAGTGCGGGATATACCCCGCAGGGTATCAGTCGTTGATGATGCTGTTGGGAGCGATCCCGGCTTCCTGCCGGCAGATGTCTATGATCCGGAGCCAACGGCTGGGGTAATGCTCGTCACCGGCCTTGATCCCGTCCAGTTCGCGGACGATCAGTTCTACGGCAACGGCTTTACGATCCCCCAGGCTATAGAAGCTGGGATCGAGCGAGAGGGCTTCGGTTAGCTTCATGCGGCAGCCTTCCTCCGCTTGAACTTCAGGAAGTCCACGCCCTCATGCGGATCAGCGAAACACGTCAGCGCATTCAGCTTGTCCGAGAACGGATCGACCACGGCGATAACCGAAGAGCCGTATTCCTGTTCACCGAATCCGAGATGGTCGGCGTACTGGTCCATGAATTTGTACCCACGGACGCGGGCCAGCCAATAGACGAAGGAGCGATGGTCATGCTCTTCCTGATGGAGAGCCCAATTGTGATGATGGCCGGCGACATAGAGATGCGCCCAATCCTTCATCTGGGCGGCTTTCTGCGCGCCGTGGAGTTTGTTCCACTGGCTGGTCCCGGGGAAGTTATGAGCAAGCCATATGCGCAGATTATGACCGTTGGGGCTGCGTAGCGCGACCTTGGCCTGCCAATCCTCCATGACCACGTTGTGGGCGTTCATGCCCTCGATAATTGGGATACCTTGGTTCCAGGCATCGTGGTTCCCGTGAATCCAAAGCCACCAAGGCACGCCGCTCTCGGTCAGGAGCCATTTAATCAGCTTGCGGGCCGTGGTCGCGGATGTTTCCTGATTGCCGTACAGCTTCTCCAGCCGCCCGACCCAGTTGTTCGTCACGTCACCGATCGACACTGCGTAGAGATGCTTGGTCTCGCGGGCCAGCTTGCAATGGTCCTCTAGGAGAGCCCAATTGCAGCCGTCGTCATCGATGTGCGGGTCGCCGAACAGCATAAGGGCATAAGGCCCTTCAGTCGGGACGTGGAACTCGCGCCAGTTCTTGGCTCGGTGATGCTCAGCGCGGATAGCGAAACGCTTACGCATCAGCTCGATGGTTTCTTCCGTCGAAATGTCATCCGGTGGAAGTGGTTCGGCGACGGGTACTTTCGGGACTTCTCCCTCTTTCTCAATCTCAGCGAGGAGGCGCTGCACCCGTGGTCGGGTCCAACCCAGATCGTTTGCGGCATGCTGCTTGTTGCCGCTGTGACGGGCAAGCGCGTCTAGCGCCGCCCGACGTTCGTCGGTGGAGTAAAAGGCCACAAGGCCTCCTGTCGCTGTTTCGGGGAAATCGCCTAAGCGATGGAACGCAAAGCTACTGTACGCGGTTGAGGCTCAGCCAATCTTGCTGAGCGTGTCCGTCATGTCCTTGGGAGTGTTCAGGTCCACGGGGAAGGCATTGCCCAGGATTTGCGCAGCCGCTTTCAGGGCCGGGCTTTTCGGATCGTGGGCATGGAGGGCCGGGACCACGTAGCTCAAGGCCATCCAGATTTTCCGGTTGTCCTCTTCCAGAGCAGCAACGCGCTGTTCCAGTTTTGCCACCAATTCCGCCTCCTTGGCGTCGAGCGCCTTTTCCCGTCGCTCAGCTCTGCCAAAGAGCCACTTGATCCCACCGCCTATGCTGGCGAGGAATGTCACCACACCCCCGATTATCCCGGCGATGTCGAACCCATCAGGCCCGGTACTCATGGGAGCGCGATGCTCAGGGCAATCGCCGCGATCACCAGGGCAAGCGGGATTATCAACGACCACCGCATGATGGTCGTCCAAGGGTGCGATCCCATATCAGGCCCCCGCCGCCAGCTTAACCGCGCCCATCTGGGATACGGACAGGACGAAATTCTGCGACTTGCTGGCATATAGAACCGCCGACACGCGCATTGTCAGCGTCGTGGGGTGCGTGCCTGCGGAAAGCCCTTGCGCGGTAAGGCTGCTCGTCGGCGTGACGTAGGGCTTGTAGATACCGTCGCCCAAGTCCTTGAAGGCATTCTTGACGTCAACCTTATAATTGGCGTTATTGCCGTACCCCAAGGCCGAACCTGTCTGAACTCCGAGCGCGGTCATGGAATGCGCAATATCGGTGACCCGGTAGGAAACCTGCGGATAGACCGAAACCACGCTATCAGCGACGCCCACCGTATATTTAATGTTGGCGCAACCGCGAATATAGTCGGTCGAAAGATCGATAGAATTAAGGGCGGTCGAGCCGGCAGATTGAATGATCGAGATCGTCGGAGCGCTCGCCGGAGAGGTTCCTGTCACCGTCAGCACCATTTCGCTGCCGAGCGTCCCGCTGATCGAATTAACGGCGACGTTGATGTTCAGGCCAGTTCCCGAGCCGCTCACGCCGATGCTCGTCCCCGAAGGCAGGATCGCGCCGGTAATCGTCGCACCGTTCGTGATCGACCCCGTAGGAGCGCCCGTGACTGTGAACAGGGTAGAACCATTCGTGACGGTTGCGGTGAACAATGTCCCCGCCGTCGTGGTCAGGGTAGCCGTACCGGAGGCTGTAGCGGCGTTGGAGAAGTGATAGGTGCCCGTGCCGCCAGTGCCGGTTCCATCCATGATGGCGGTGGTTCCACCGGGAAGCAGGGCACTGCTCAGTGTCGCGCCGGCTAACGTGCTGACGACGCTTGTTCCCGCCGCGAAAAGCGGGTTAGGCATGAGATTGGCGCTGGCCGTGGCCGAGGTGGGCAATTCGATGAAGGGTGTGGAGTTGGTAAGGATACCAGCGAGACGAGTACCGGCAACCTTGCCGATCGCGTCAACACCATTCGGATTTGGATGAAGTCCGTCCCCGAAAAGGCCGGCCTGATTTAGCCAACTAGTGCCCGCGCCGGACGCTCCCGGTGTGGTCGTGTCCAGGATCGATGCATCGTGGAACGTGTCAATGACCGTTACACGCGGATTGGCCAGAGCGTCTCCCGAGGCATAGTCGAACTTCTTCAGCCAGGTCGCATAGGCTTCGAACACGTCGCCCACGCCGCCAGCGCTGGGAAGCGCGAACGTGGCAGAACTCTGCGTGCTGTTGTTGGTGCCATCCGCCGCGACACCGCGAGGCGTCTCGTTGATGATTATGACGTTCTTGGGCTTGCCGCCTGCCAAGGGCAGAGGGGCATTATAAGCACCGTTAGCAGACACCCAGTTTACCGCAGGGTTCGTCAACGCGGCAATGGCATTAAGGATCGCCGTGGGGGCGGTGCCGAGCGTGGGTGTGACCTGCATGCTGGTCGCCAGCGGCGTGTTCTGCATGGAATTGGTGCCCATGTAGAAAACCACGCACCCTATATCCAGCGCGGCGATCTGGGCCAGATCCACCGTGTTTGTTCCGGTGCGCGGATAGGCAAGGATACCCTCCACTGTCTGGCCCGGGCCGCCTGCGTTGACATAAGCGGCAAGCTGGCGAAGCTGGTGCCCGGAGTACATGCCGATCGCGGAATCAGGCCCTTGCCCAGCCACATATTGCAGACCCCCGCTAACCCCATAGGTGCCGGTGATATTGGCGCCTTGGGCAGTACGGCTGTCGCCCATAGCAACCATCTGGTAGTTATAGGGCTGCGTATAGACCGCAGGCGTACCACCCCCGCTGCTAAGCGACGTGCTGGAGAGTAACCCAAGGCCAAGACCAAGGCGCATCAGCTAGTCCTTTGTGATTTTTGTGGGCGGCGTTGAATATTTATAGGGCATGGCATACACACGCCTCACATCGCAGGAGGGGCTATGAGCAGCCAGGAATACGTTGATCGGGCCAACGCCATTGTCTTCAGGATTGTCGCCGCTTTGGCTGTAATTTTGCTTTGCGTTATTGCCTATCGGCTAGTGACTATGTACGCTTGAAGTTATGACTACATCTCAGGTCGTCGCGTGGATTGTAACGGTGGCTTTCGCGTTCATGGCCGGGCTGCTTAGCGGACGGGTAATGGGGCGCAATTAAGCCTCTATCTGGCCTCCACGCTTCCACGTCGTACCGCCATCGGTATTAACCCAAAAGGCATAATCCAGCGCTCCAGGCTGGAGCTTCCAAACCTTCGCACCGGCTACAGCCGTCCAAGTCGGCGCGTTGTTGCCAAAGTCCACTCCGGAGATCGCAAACACGTAGCCGGCCGAGACGCCGTTGTAGCGGATAGACGCTCCCAGCGATCCCTGCGTGCCCGAAACCCTGAAGCAATAGCCGGTGGTGTCCTGGTTCGCGAACGACAGGTCGTCTATATCCACACCAACGGCGCTATTCGCACGCAGTCCAGCGCCCGAGAATGGGCCGTCAAACGAAATTCCAGAGATGCGCATTACGCCGGACGTACTTGACCCCATGCTGTTCACATCGACGCCGTAGGTTTCAGCCTTTACGCGCGACGCTCCCCCGATGGTGATGTTGAAGAACTTACCAGCTCCGCCAGAGAATAGGCGAACACCGATCGATCCGGTGACCGTGCTGCTTAGATCGAAGTCGCTTATGTGCCAGTTTTTCGCGGTCCACGCCCCATCCACCAGGTTGATGGCGATGCCGTTTGCGGTGAACTCGTGTCCAGTGATCCCATAAACTTCAAGCCCGTCCGTGTCGGCGAAGTTGGAAACGAGATTGACCACATTCTTGCAGTTCACCCCGGACACATTCCGGATAACGCCGCGCACGATCGCCGTATCGGGGGTAAAGAATACGCCGTCTGAGGCAATGTCCTTGCAATCCACACCCTCGACAATGAAGTCGGTAGGGCCGTTCAAACAGACAGCGCCCTTGGGGAGTGAGGCATCAACCGTGTCTGTCTGGGTGTAGCAGTTGAAATCTTTGATCCGCAGACCAGGAATATGGCCCGCTGTGTAGATCCCGACCGAGCGGACGTTGTTAACGCTGTTGGCAATAAACTCAACGTTTGCCATTCCGAGCTGCGCGCTGTCGTAGGCCGCGAAGGCATAGGCACCGCAATTGTCGTTCGCACCACTTTGGCCGCAGTTCACGAAATCGTTGTCGAGAACACGCGCGCGAATGACTTTGCCGGACAGGAACACGCCTGAGCGGACATAGGAGCCGTCACCGCTGTTGCCGGTGACCTTCACGTCATAGCATCCGCCCGCACCATCGGAGACGGAAGCCGTGCTTTCGATGCAGATGAACGACGTACGCTGGCCCAGGTTGGAAACGTCTATCTGGTTGCCCGACACGGATACAAAGCTATTGTCGGTAATCCGGATCGTTTTAATGGCGTAGTTGTTTGCGGCGGGGCACGAATTATAGACGTATACCCAATAGGGCGACTTAAAGTTCTGGAACGTCGCGCCCGTCACTTCGATAATGGAAATACCAGCGGTCGCCGCGCTGGTTAGAAGGAACTGCACCGCCGAGCCGTTGGTGTAGCCGGTGCCCGACGCATTGCCGATCCATGTACCGCCCCGGATGCGACCGGAGCAGTTGAGGAAGGTAAACAGCGAGGTAACGAGCGTGCTGCCACTGATCGTGACTGTCGCCCCGCGCGCGTCGATCTCCACGCCATTGCGGGTGATCGTGTAGGTTCCGCCGATAGAGCCCGAGGCGATGGTGTAAGCCTTGGCGGGAAGGACGAGCTTGCCGATCGTGCCGGTGTTGATCTCGGCAATCGCGCGAGACATGGCAGCGCTGTAATCGCTGTCTCCTGTCACGAAATAATCGTCCAGTTCGACGGTGCGACGAAGCCTGTCTTGTACGGTCTGCGTGGCAACCGTCGTGCCGTGGGCCTGATAGCCTACCAAAGACGAGCCCGAGGCATCGGCTAGGTCGCCTTCCGCGTCGTTCGCCCAAGCAACCTGATCCCAGATCGTGGTGCCCATCGCGTCCTTGACGACCTGACGGTAAGCTCCCGCGCCGTAGATCATGGCGTAGCCGCCAGCATCCAGGTTGATCGTGGGCGTGGTGTTCAGGATCGTCTTGCCCTGATCCTGCCACGTCTGCTTGGGCGTGGTCGTGCCGGGGACGTAAAGCGAGACGGTGCCGAGCGCCAGAGACACGCCGGCAGCATCAAGAAATTGGGTTTTCCCATTAAGGACAGGTACGGCCATCCGGCGTTCCTTTTTGTTGTCGATTTCGATTTCGCGGGCGCGCAAATGAGAGTATAAGCGCCGCGTGGAACGGCACTCATTTGGCCCGCTGGGCTTCGTTCACCGCCTAGGAATATTCCTCGCGGTGCTGGTCTTCCTCTATGTGTCGTTCGACGGCGGGTTTCAGACCGAACGCGCCCCGCTAGGGCTGATCGTCGGCGGCGCTGTCTATCTACTATTTGCCGGTATCGGCTGGGTGTTCAGGATTTGAACCGGCTGGAGGTCGGGCTGATCCTGTTCTTTGGGGTCAACTTCGGTAAGGGGTTCCTGGGGGGCTTAGCGTCCCGGAGGCGTGGTGTTGCTGATAAGCCGGTTGGTCCCGGCGACGGTAAGTGGCACGAAGTTCTGCGCCAGCCACGGGGCGATGACCCCACCCGTTTTGTCAGTATTGAGCGCCGCCTTGATTAGCTGATTGCGGTATAGGTCGCTGCTGAGCGCCTTACCGACTCCACGCGAAACCAGAGAAGTGCCACCGGCAGCCAACGCGCCAGCTCCAGCTGCATAGAGCGGATCAAGGCCTGCGTGGTAACCAAGTAGAGAACTTGCCCCACCAGCGAGACCTGCGCCGTGCTTCAACAGGGCGTTCATGACGGCGCCGCGCTCTGCGGTGTTTGACGAACCCTGATCTTTGAGGAAACGCTGTCCAATATCAGCGAGGTCGCCCAAATCGCCGGCACCAGTATAGGCGCGGTTCTTGAAGCTGTTCGACACAGGAGCATTGAGGCGCGCCGGATCAATCTGGTTGTCGGGCGAATTAGCGATCAGCTTCTCGACCGTGCGCATGTTCTTCCATTGCCAATCGGCCTTGGAGAGTGCGGCTGCATCCTCTGGTGTAGCAGAGGATTCCAGCGCATCATTCAAGTGCGCCTTAATCTCCTTGGCGATGTTGGCGTAAGGAGAATAGCTGTCCTGGGTCGCACGATCGAGCATCGACCCCTTGTTGGTGAGTGCCTGGAACGTCTCGCCCGGCATGGTTCCATCCGGGCCGATCTTACCCTTGATGTTCTGGATCAGCTTCTCAAGGGCCGGAACCTTGTTGGTGTCCAGCACTCCTTGCGCGTCTGCATGGATCTGATCAAGAGCATCCGTCAATTCGGGTCCGGCCTGAACATTGGTACGCGCTGCAACATCCTTATAGACCTTGCTAATATTTTGCTTGGCGGCACTCATGACGTCCGGGGTTAGCGACGTTGCATCCGCTCCGAACGTGCGGCCAACAGCGCGCGTGAACTGCTCGCGCTGGGTCGCATTATCGGCGGCGATGCCAGAACCCGGCACACGGGCGAGAACGCTATCGACAGTCTTGACGAACGGGCTCGCGCTGATCTGGCTACCGCGAAGGTCGATCCCTGCGTCAACAGCCTTTTGAGCAAGTTGCGCCACGATGGGGTTTACCTTGGGTGCAACGGCATTGGCGAGCGCGCCGCCGCCAGCGGCTACAAGCTTGCCAGCGGGGCCAAGGATAGCGCCTCCCGCCATGCCCTGTTCGATCTGCTGTGTCAGCGGAGCGTCGTTCCCGCCAGATACGGTCGCTGCCCCCATGCCGCCTTCAAGTGCGCCGTGAGCAGCCACAGAAGCGCCCTTGGTCAGGAGATTGCCGCCGCCATTGCCAGCAAGAAATGTGGTTATAGGCGCAGCGGCCTCGGGAAGCGCAGCTGCAACGCGACCAGCGAGCATGTTGCCGCCCATGACCAGCGGAGCCGCGCCACCGATGTTACCGCCGATGCGGCCAATACTGGCAGCCGTATTGTCTCCCAGCGTGGCATTGAAAACGGCGCGATCTTGAGCGTGCATGTCGGCAGCCTGGTCGGTGGTCGCCATGCCAAGCTTGTTGCTCAGGGTATCGAGAAGCGGGACTTGGCGCGCGATAGCTTTCGCCATGGGATCGAACGTGGAGTCAACGTCCTCCACGCCTTGCTTTAGGCCTGAAAG
>Ga0207705_10000337_pt1 | contig 42405 bp, 40 predicted proteins | sample KBSC13metaG_FD_184314 | JGI IMG/M metagenome (GOLD analysis project Ga0207705, IMG submission 184314) | Corn rhizosphere microbial communities from Kellogg Biological Station, Michigan, USA - KBS C1-3 metaG (SPAdes) (version 2) | ecosystem: Host-associated > Plants > Roots > Rhizosphere > Soil ... | reverse complement strand
TTGCTAGATGACCGGTTAGGTCCCGGCAGCGGCCTGGCAGGGCGCTGTTCCTGGCAGTCCGCGTCGGGTCGCGTATAGCCAACTGCCCTGCGTCAATGGGCGCCGGCTTGGCCGGCAAACGGCATGAGACAGTGATCGGCCAGAAGCGGTCGGTCGCCGATAGCATCCCAAAGCGGTCAGCCGGCTCCGCTAGCGCACAACTGATTACACCGTTCGGTTTGCTTGTGGTCTAGTTAGAGAAGAGCATTCGTCGCATTAAGAAGCGCCGCCACCGGAATTCTCGCTGGTGGGCTAACAAAACGGATACGGCTAGCGACGACGGATTAGAGTCACTGGGGCATGCGCGCGCTAAGGGAGACGATTCGTACTCGAGCCGAAAAGAAGCGATCGATGACTGGCGTCTGCCGCATGCGTCGGCGAAAGCCGCGGTAGTTTCAATCGACCTCAAGTTTTTCCGCGGCGCGTCGACATTACACTGGGCTGCATACCACATGGAAAACTAGGCGGAGATTTGATGAACGAGAATTTACTGGTCAAGCGGCTTCAAGCCTTCACGACTGGATGCGCTTGCGTGTTTGTGTTGGGCGGATGCAGTACTGCTCACATCGTATCCGATGACTATTCGGCAGAGTTCCAGGGACGATATGTCGTGTCCGACACAACCGGTGACGACGCGATGAAGAATAAGACCGTCGACATAGCCTTTGGTGAAGGTGGCACCGCAACGGTCGCGGTTGAAGAGAGCCATCGGGTAGTTCATTTGGACATGTGCCGCTCGCTCGCCGGCTCGTTCGCGAACTCATTGGCGAACGCGACCTCTGATTCGATCATTCATGCGGTTGACTGCCTGGACGAAGACGATCGGTATTGGAGCTTTATGCACGGTCGCCCTGGCGCAACGACGAGTGCAGGTTACACCCTATTCAGAAATGTCACTTCGCAGTCAGGATATCTTGTCCGTCGGAGCATGAGAGATCGCTACCCCAGCGATCTCGCCTTGGAGCCCCTTCCAAAATAGAGCGCACACTGCTGATGAGGCAAGGAATACCGGTGATGCAAGACAAGTATTCGTTTTTCGCCGAAGGGCTAATCTCTGCAGAACGGCCCCCGCTCGCTCAAGGGGGGGCGCCATGTGCGGTCTGATTTGGGTACCGTCTTGGACGGGATATATTCGTTGCCCGGCTTTCCTGCATCGACCAGGTCTATATGGCATATGAACCCATGACCCTTCACCTGAGCGATGTAGCGGTGATTCGGCTCGGGCGAAAACGTGACCGTAGCTATACAGCCTGCTGATAGATAGTTCTCTGTACGTGTAAGAGAAAACGAGAGCGGGCGCCCCGCCACAATTCGACGCGAAATTTCCCCATCATCGGGAATGGGCGGCAGCTTAGTTCTATCGGTGCATTCGGCCGCTTCAGAATAAATGTCAGGTATCACCAACATATGGCCGCCCTTCTTGAACACGAGGGTAGCCATGTCGCCTTCCATTGGTTCTTTGTACGGCGAAGGGCCTAGGGCACCGCATCCCGACAAGATCGACATCATTGTTGCGGCCACAAAAAAATTGAGTTTTCGCATGTCTCGTAGTTTTCCGTTATGCTCGTTTGCAAGACGCGTATACGGCACGCAGTGTCGGAAACTTGAGGGTAACCCTGCAGGCCCGGCCTAGAGCCGACCTTCGGCCGGATGATTCATATCATCGCGCCGTACAAGCTTGACGATCTGTTCGCACCAACGGCGGACCACGGCCGTGTTCGGCGATCGGACCGCGTCCGGCCAATAGGGGACGTTCGACGGCGCTATGTAGATCGCTAACAATCGACGCTGAACGACGTTTCCAGACGACATCGCAGTCGCTACAGCCGCAACAGGTACAATCGTCCCATCAAATCAGCCATTCAGTGCAAGTGAACGAACTCGTCGTCGGCCTTAACTCGTGGATTATCCAGGACGGAAATTACGGTGACTTTCAGGTCGGAGAATCGTACAAACTTGCCCTCGAGTTCAATGGCTCGGCGCTGGTGCATTCTTCCACGCGTGTAATGCAATGCGAGAGAAAACACGCTTCCGTCTACAACGTCATTGCAGAAGTCATCTTTGCGACGCCAGAGGTGTGGGCCATAGACTTCGGAATCAAGGTCTTTTGCGAGGCCAGGCCGCCGAGGTTTGTACGCAGCGGAGATTGGGTCGAAGGTGAGATATGGATCGGAGTAGATCCGTTCTTTTACAAGGAGCGCTTGCATCGAGCTACCGGAATGCCGGATCTTTTCACTGACTGGGTCGTCAGCAGGGTTCGGCTGGAAACCACGCCCTGGGTTGAAGATGCCTCGGCGGCCCAGAAGCGATTGAGGTGCAACTTTGAGCACGAAGCATGGGTAGACAAGGACGCAACGGACGCGTGGGCCGACGACGAAGGCCGAGGCGACTATCTGCTGTCGCTATCGAAGTCAGCTCCTACTTGAGGCAACGGCTGTACCACTGACTTTTGCGCGACGGCGGGCCGGGGACATACAGAGTGGCCAGTTATGGGACCGAGGGCCGTCACTATGTGCCGTTCGACACCCTGATGTAAATTGTCGCCAGTTATTGTGCAAGGAGCACGACGCATGGATAGTAGGCTAGTGCCCGTTGAAGCCCTGTCGCAGGTTGCATTTATCCACGACTATTTCCAGCTCGTTTTTCAGGAAGAACGGTTCACCGTCTATAACAGGGCTGCAGTTGCAGATGGAGAAAATGTGGTCCGGCAAGGAAGCGTAGGCTTCTGCGACAAACTCGTTGAGTTCATAGGCCAGTTCGTGGTCGCTGTCACGCAAACAAATACTTACGTGCTTTGCCTTCGCTTTTCAGGCGGCGCGACGCTTCAGGTCGAGGCAGACCGTGATCCGTCGTGGCCAGAAGCCTTTGACTTCATCGGCAGAAGCCAATTCTGGCACAAAACTCACCTGGCCGAGTATCCCGTTCACGACATTGAGCTAGCGCCCGAGCCTTCCGCCGACTCATTGAGACGATCACGAAAGGGCGAACTTCGTTACCCAGACCGGGAGCCATCCGAGGGGTGGCTAGCAAGCAATGCAGCGCAGCGCTCGCGCAGGAAGGCATGCAACTCGTTAATCGCCGGCGACAGTTGAGCACGGTGAGCACAAATCAGATGCAGCGGCGCAGGCTCGCAATACTCGGGAGGAAATAGCTCCACCAGCCGACCTGCCTTCAGATCGTCGATGAGGTCCAGTCGCGACTTGTAGACAAGGCCTTCCCCGGCAACGGCCCAGCGGCGCACGGCATCGGCGTCGTCGCTGATGCGATTGCCTGTGACTGCCACGGTGCGCTCACCGCCCGGCGGCGTAAAGCGCCAGCGTTCATGGATCTGCTCACTCCAGACGTACCGCAGGCAGTTATGTCGCCGCAGGTCCTCAACCTTGGACGGCGCGCCATGCCGTTTGAGGTACGAGGGCGCGGCGCACAGTGCACGTCGATTGTTGTCGACCAGCTTCATGGCCAGGAGAGACGAATCAGGCAGCGCTCCGTAGCGCACGACGGCATCCAGCGGCTGGCGGATGAGGTCGGCCGCGCGATCGCTCATTTTCACGTGCAGCGACAAACCAGGGTGCAGGTGCTGAAAGTCATCCAGCCAGGGTAACAGCAGGTTTCGACCAAAGTCAGATGGAGCGGATAACCGCAGCGGGCCGGACAGCGCCCCCCGGCCGTTTGCCAGGGCCTGCTCGCCCTGCTCCAGCGCACCGATCATGACCCGCGCATGCGGCAGATAACGCTCTCCGGCCTCTGATAGCTGCATGCTGCGCGTCGAGCGGGTGAACAGGCGCGTGTCCAGCGCCTTTTCGAGCCGCTGCACTGACGCACTCGCATGGGCGGGCGCGATATTCAGTTGGCGCGCCGCCTGCGAGAAGCTGCCGTAGTCGACTGTGTGCACGAAGATCTGAACGTCATCGAGTCGAATCATTTTCATCGAAACGCCGAAAGTGTTTGGGCTCAGTGGGTATTTATCCGTGTATCGACGAAAGATAACATGCTCTCACACCCCCTTTGGAGCGCACGTATATGAAAGCCATCGGTTTCTATCAGAATCATCCCATCAGCCACCCGCAGGCGCTGCAGGACATCGAGCTGCCGACGCCGGAATTGCGCGACCACGATCTGCTCGTGGAAGTGAAAGCGGTGTCGGTGAACCCGGTCGATACCAAAATCCGGCGCGGGGGAGATATTCCGGAAGGCGGTGCGCGCATCGCCGGTTGGGACGCGGCGGGAATCGTCCGCGCAACCGGTCCGCTGGCCACGCACTTCAAGCCAGGCGACCGTGTCTGGTACGCCGGTGACATCACGCGGCCCGGCAGCAACAGCGAACTGCACGCCGTGGACGAACGCATCGTCGGCCCCATGCCGGCATCACTGGATTTCGCGCAGGCCGCGTCGTTGCCGCTGACAACGATCACCGCGTGGGAGCTGCTGTTCGACCGCCTGCGTGTTCAGGCAGCGGACCCGGCCGACAACAACGTGCTGCTCGTCATTGGAGCGTCGGGCGGCGTCGGCTCGATTCTGACCCAACTGGCGCGCGAGCTTACGGGCTTGACAGTCATCGGCACGGCCTCGCGGCCGGAAACCCGCGAGTGGGTGTTGGCTCACGGTGCGCATTACGTCCTCGACCATCATCAGGCGTGGGCGCCTCAATTGGCCGCGCTCGGAGTCGAGCACGTGACCCACGTTGCCGGCCTGAACAACAGCGCCGCCTACGTGCCGCAAATCGCCGCCGTGCTGCGCCCGGAAGGCCAGTTCGCACTCATCGACGACCCGGTGGGTCTGGACGTCGGGCCGTTCAAGGAAAAATCCATCTCGATTCACTGGGAGCTAATGTTTACCCGCGCGATGTTCACCACCGACACCCTGACACGGCAACACGCCTTGCTGCGCCGCGCGGCGGAACTCGTTGACCAGGGGCGCCTCAAGCACACCCTGACCCGACGCATTGACGGCATCAACGCCGCCGGTCTCATCGAAGCGCATGCGCTGGTCGAGGCGGGCAACATGATCGGCAAGGTCGTCGTCGCCAACCGCTAATCCCTTTTGACAAGGAGCAACAACATGACATCGCCCATCATCAGCACGGCCACAATCAGCCTGGAAGCCGCACAAGCATTGATAGCCGAAGCGCGCCGCGCGTGCGCCGCGCGAGGATTCGCCGCGACAATCGCGATTACCGATGCAGGCGGCCACCTGCGCGCATTCGAGCGCTCGGATTCTGTCCCGTTCCTGACCGTTGACGTAGCCATCGACAAGGCATGGACCGCCGCGTCGTTCGGCATGGCCACGCACCAATGGAATCAGTACATGGCCGAACCTACCGTTGCCCCACTGGCGCACCATCCGCGGCTGATGCCGGTCGGCGGTGGCGTACCGATCTTTTACGAAGGGCGTCTGGTCGGGGGCATCGGTGTTTCTGGCGGAACATCGGATCAAGACCATGAAGCCGCTGAGCAGGCGCTGCGTAACGCAGGGTTCATGCAATGAGTCGGAACTGATGGCGGGCTCTGTGGCAGCCACGCTTACTGGAATGACTCCGGTTCACGCCAGTGCTTTTTCCGCCGATTCCGATCAAGCTGAGAAAGCACGGGTCGTCACCCGGCCCGCGTTGCCGCGCGACCTTCGATGCGCTCGTGCAGGGGCTCACGCAATACGTACGATAGCCGTTGTCGTACGGCTCGGCCCGTCACCCCGGCATGCCGACGGGTCGATAACTATCCGCCGCTGGCTCCGGCGTAGTTGCGCAGCGTTGCCGCCATGTCGTCGTCGATGAGATAGAGCATGGGTGCGATGACGAGCTTGTGCTTTGCGAAATCCTCACGCCAATTGACGACATCGACGCCCACACCGATTCGCAACAGCGCGGAATGCAGCCGTTTGAAATTTTCGAGGTAGTCGAAACCGTCGGATTGCGGCTGGATTTGTAGCGCATTGAGTGGGTCATGCGAAAAGGGCCCGTGCGCTCGTGGAAGGCAAGGCGCCGACTCTTGCGCTGATGCTGAGCTGCATCACGAACCCGTTCTATCCGGAATTCGCATTGGCCGCGAACTTACACGCGTTAAAGCACGAGCGTCATTTGCTGGTTTGCAATACCGACCATGAGCCGGACGGCGGGAGGGGGTTCCTCGAACACGTTGCGGGCTCGCTATCGGACGGGGTGCTCGTGGCAAACAACGGCGACCTGCCGATCGATGAGTTGCGCAGCCGAGTCGCGACGAGCGCACCACGAGCGAGCAGCCCCGCACTGTGACGCTGCATGAGCGCATCGCTGACGGGCACATCTGGTGCAAAACGCCTTCAGCACGAGGCTTCGATGCATGGCATGCTTCTCGCTATAGTTTGCGCAGGAGCCGGCGCTACATCCGGTTTGGCAGTCACAATTTGCAATGGGCGACTAGGGTTCCGGTTTGCGCGAGAACGCCATCACGCGTGAATGCTGGTCCGAGAGTTGTCGACCTCAGGCGAGGTTACACGGCGGGATAAAAGCCCGGGAGAGAACGCGACGCGTCGCGCGGCTCCTATCGCTATCAATCCGCCACCCTGAGGTCTCCCTATGCGCAAACTTCGCTTTCTCGCTCCGGTTGTAGCCGCTTTTGCTGTCCTCTTCTCCTCCCCAACATTCGCAGCCGGCCGGACCGACTTCAAGGTCTGCTGGACCATTTACGCCGGCTGGATGCCTTGGGGCGAAGCGAAGACGCAGGGCATCGTGTCCAAATGGGCCGCGAAGTACGGTATTAAGATCGACGTCGTGCAACTGAACGACTATGTCGAGTCGATCAATCAGTACACCGCCGGCAAATTCGACGGCTGCACGATGACGAACATGGATGCGTTGACGATCCCCGCGACCGGCGGAGTAGATTCGACTGCGCTCCTCGTGACGGATTTCTCCAATGGCAACGACGGTGTGCTGATCAAAGGCACCGGAAAGACGGTCGCCGACCTGAAGGGGCAGTCCGTCAATCTAGTCGAATTCTCGGTCTCGCATTACCTGCTCGCTCGTGCCCTCGAAACGGCTGGCCTGAGCGAACGTGACCTGAAAGTGGTCAATACGTCCGACGCCGACATCTCTGCGGCTTTTGCGACGCCGGCGGTCAAGGATGCGGTCACGTGGAACCCGATGCTCTCCGATCTGAAAGCCAAGCCGAACGTCACCGAAGTGTTCGACTCGAGCAAGGTGCCGGGTGAGATTATGGACATGATGGTTGTCAATACCAAGGCACTCCATGACAACCCGGCTTTGGGTAAAGCGCTCACCGGTGCCTGGTTCGACATGCTCGCGCTGATGCGAGGCAATAGCGCGGCAAGCGCCGCGGCATTGACCTCGATGGCCAAGGCGTCGGGCACTGACCTCGCGGGCTTCAAGAGCCAGCTGTCGACCACGGCGCTGTTTTATACGCCGAAAGACGCGCTCGCATTTGCGATGAGCGCAAATCTGCCCAAAACCATGACACGCGTCGCCAAGTTCTCCTTCGCTCACGGTCTGCTGGGACAGGGCGCGGCCGATGCCGATGCCGTGGGAATGGAATTCGCCAATGGCGTGGTGATCGGCAACAAGAACAACATCAAGCTGCGTTTCGACCCTTCGTACGTTCGAATGGCTGCGGACGGAAAGCTCTAAGTCAGATACCCGAACCACAAGGCCGCGTTATGCGACTCATCAATCGATATCCGGGGAGGAGCAGCGCCCTCATGCTGCTGCTCATGCCATTCGTCGTGTTGGTCTTGGTCTATTTCACGAACTCGTCGGCCAGGCTTGCGGTGAATCCCGAAGACAAGCTACTGCCGAGCGCCGTGCAAATGGCCGAGGCGGTCAAGCAATACGCGTTCACCGAAGACAAACGCACCGGAGAACGTCTGCTATGGACCGACACGCGTTCGAGCTTGACGCGGCTTGCCATCGGGCTCGCAGTCAGCGCGGTCATTGCGTTGACGACCAGCATCATGACCGGCAGTATTCCGGCCGTGACCGCCACGCTGTCGCCGTTTATCACCGTTATCTCGATGATTCCGCCGCTCGCGCTGCTGCCGATCCTATTTATCGTATTCGGTCTAGACGAGCTGTCGAAGGTCGTCCTGATCGTTATCGGTATCACGCCGATGATGATTCGTGATCTTCAGCAGCGCACCCAAGAGATACCGCACGAGCTCTGGGTTAAGGCGCAGACGTTAGGCGCGACGAGTTGGACATTGATCCTGCGCATGATCGTTCCGCAATTGTTGCCGCGTCTTCTCATCGCGTTGCGGTTGTCGCTCTGCTCGGCATGGCTATTCCTGATCGCCGCCGAAGCCATCGCATCCACCGATGGCCTCGGTTACCGCATCTTCCTTGTGCGCCGTTACCTGGCAATGGACGTGATCCTGCCGTATGTACTTTGGATCACGCTGCTCGCATGGCTGATGGATGAAGCGTTGCGACGCCTGACGAAATGCGCCTTTCCGTGGTACGGCGGAGGCGCGCGATGATCGAGGTGCACAACGTCTGGAAAGAATATGGCGACCAGGTCGTGCTCGAACGTCTTCATCTCAAGATCGAGAAGGGTGAATTTTGTTCGATGGTCGGCGCATCGGGTTGCGGCAAGTCGACGTTTCTACGGCTTCTCCTCGGCCAGGAGCGGGCGACTCGCGGCAAAATCCTACTCGACGGAAAACCTCTCCCCGGCGAACCGGATGCAGATCGTGGCGTCGTGTTCCAGCGCTATTCCGTGTTCGAGCATCTGACCGTGATGCGCAACGTCCTGCTCGGGCTCGAATTGCCGCAGGCTAAGTTGACCGGCCGGTTGTTCGGACGGCATCGGCGTTCAGCCCAAGAACAGGCGATAGCCATGCTCGATAGGGTAGGACTCGGCAGCGCACTCGACAAATACCCGCAACAACTGTCCGGTGGGATGCAACAGCGGCTTGCCCTTGCACAGGCGTTGATCATGAAGCCGCGCGTGCTGTTGCTCGATGAGCCGTTCGGTGCACTCGACCCTGGTATCCGCAAGGACATGCACGAATTGCTGCTCAAATTGTGGCGCGAATCGGGTTTGACCATCTTCATGGTCACGCATGATCTGAAAGAGGGATTCGCGCTGGGCAGCCGGGTACTGGTATTCGATAAGGTCCGAGTCGATCCCCAAGCGCCCCACGCCTATGGGGCACGGATCACCTACAACATTCCGCTCGATCATAGCCGCGATGCGGCGCCCTCCTTGCGCATGGCTCAGGCCGTCGTTGAAGGCGCGAGGCGCGCTGCGATTGCCGTGGTATGAGAACAGGATAGACACATGGAAAATTTGATTGAAGAAAACGTTGCCGGTGGCGCTCACACGTCGCTGATCCTCAAACGGGGGCAAACGCTGCGCATTACCGATTTGCGCGGCGGTGCGAACGTCAGTGTCATGCTGCTCAATGCACAAGAAAAAAGCGAGCGCCTGAACTTACCCGATACGCTCAAGTGTCAGCACACGGCGAAACTAACGGCCGGCCACTGCCTATATTCCGATATGGGCCGCGTGCTGGCGGCCATCGTTGCCGATACGTGCGGGTGGCACGACACGCTTTGCGGCGTCTCGAACGCGGATGAAGTGAGGGAAAAGTACGGCATCGGTCGTTACCAGGAATTGCGCAACGCGTTCCATCGCAACGGGACCGACAACCTGCTCGTGGAAATGGGCAAGTGGGGCTTGGGCCTGTCCGATCTGCTGATGACGTTGAATCTATTTAGCCGGGTCGACGTCACCGCCGATGGATTGTTGGATTTTGCCGCGAACAACTCGAGCGCGGGGGATTATGTCGAGCTTTATGCGCCGATGAATACGCTCGTCGTCCTCACTGCCATCCAGCATCCTTTGGACCCCAATCGGACATACGCGCCCAAGCCGATCAAGCTCACGCTCGGTGCGGCGGACGCAAGTATCGCCGAACGATGCCGTACATCATGTGACGAAAACGTCCGTGGTTTCATCAACACCGAACGGTTCTTTCTTTGACCGGAGCACGTATGACGACAAAGACACTCACCGAAAGCGTACTCGATCCTGCAAATGCGGTGCACCGCGAAACACTCGCGGCGGGAGAGCCCTGGCTAAAGGAGGTCAAGGCGGGACAGACGTTGCGCATTCTGGATCTCGAAGGCAATCAGGCGGTCGATACACTGTTCTACAGTGCGCTCGACCCCCGTGAACGATACGACGCACAACGCACGCTGCGGCGGCAGGGCAGCCTCTATCTGACGACCGGAACGGTGCTGTATTCCAACCTCGGTAACCCGATGCTGACGATCGTCGCCGATACGTGTGGACGTCATGACACCCTCGGCGGTGCCTGCGCGCAGGAAAGCAATACCGTGCGCTACGCGCTCGAAAAGCGCTATATGCATAGCTGCCGCGACAACTACCTGAGGGCTTGCGCGCACGACGGACGACTGTCGAAGCGGGATATCGGCGCCAACATCAACTTCTTCATGAATGTTCCCGTCACCGCGAGTGGTGGGCTCACGTTCGAAGACGGCATTTCCGCACCCGGAAAATATGTCGAGATGCGCGCCGACATGGATGTGATTGTGCTCATCTCGAACTGTCCGCAGCTTAATAATCCATGTAATGCGTATAACCCGACTCCGGCGGAGCTACTGATTTGGAGCTAAGCATGTTGCTCGGTTAGCAATATGAGTGAATGGATACGGGCTGCGCGGGGCAGGAGAGGCTGAAAAGCGCTCACGTTAAGGCTTCGTGCCATCGAATCAAACGATAAGGAACCGGCCGAATTGTTATGCCGGCCTGCCGTGGACGGCCACGGCACGCACGCTCACGGCGGGACGACCCGCCCCTGTTTCAGTGCTATTCCATGTTCGACAAAGTTTTGATTGCCAATCGCGGCGCGATCGCTTGCCGTATTTTGCGCACGCTGCGAGAACTCGACGTGAAAGGGATCGCGGTTTATAGCGAAGCCGATCGCGCGAGTTTGCACGTCACGCAAGCCTCGCGCGCGCACAGCCTCGGAGAAGGTGCTGCATCGACGACCTACCTAGACGTCACGAAGATTCTCGCGCTTGCACGCGCCGAAGGCGTGCAGGCCATTCATCCGGGCTATGGGTTCTTGTCGGAGAATGCAGCGTTTGCCGAAGCGTGCGAGGCCGCCGGAATCGCGTTTATCGGGCCCACGCCGAAGCAATTGCGCGAGTTCGGTCTCAAGCATACGGCGCGGTCAATCGCGGCGTCTCAAGGCGTACCGATGCTCGAGGGCACCGGGCTTCTCGAGGATTTAGCTGCCGCAATGGGGGCGGCTGAACGCATCGGCTATCCCGTCATGCTAAAGAGTACCGCGGGCGGTGGCGGTATTGGAATGCGTGTGTGCGGTAGCGCGACGGAGCTCGCGGCGCACTTTGATGTCGTCAAGCGCCTCGGGCACAATAACTTTAAAGATTCCGGCGTGTTCCTCGAAAAGTATATCGAGCGTGCTCGCCATCTGGAGGTCCAGATCTTTGGCGACGGGAAGGGCGACGCCATCGCACTCGGGGTCCGAGACTGCTCGGTCCAACGACGAAACCAGAAAGTGCTCGAAGAAACTCCTGCGCCGAATCTGCCCGAAGGGGTTTCGGACGCACTGTGCGAAGCGGCACTCAAACTTGCGAAAGCCGTCGGTTACCGCTCGGCGGGGACGATAGAGTTCGTCTACGACGCGGTTACTCAAAAATTCTACTTTCTCGAAGTCAACACGCGGCTGCAAGTCGAACATGGTGTCACGGAGCAAGTCTGGAACGTGGACCTCGTCCGCTGGATGATCGAACTCGCGGCAGGGACGCTCGCACCGCTTTCGGTCCTCGCGAGCGGGCTCCGGCCGGAAGGCCATGCGATTCAGGCGCGTTTGTATGCAGAGGATCCGGGCCGCGATTTTCAGCCCAGTTCCGGACTCATGACCGAGGTCGCATTTCCTCCCGCGGACGGAACGACGCTGCGCATCGACACCTGGATTGAAGCCGGCTGCGAAATACCGCCGTTCTTCGATCCGATGCTCGCCAAGTTGATCGCATGGTCGTTCACGCGCGATGGCGCGCGGTGCGCGCTCGCCGATGCACTGCGCGAAACTCGCCTGTGCGGGGTGGAAACGAATCGCGATTATCTTCGGCAGATCATCGACGATGCCCCGTTTGCAAGCGGCGAGCCATGGACCCGATGTCTAGACGCATTGTGTTATCGCGCGACTACGCTCGAGGTATTAACGGGTGGCACGCAAACCACGCTGCAGGATTTTCCCGGCCGGCTCGGATATTGGGCGGTCGGAATTCCTCCGTCCGGACCCATGGATAGTCGGGCGTTGCGTCTTGCGAATACTTTATTGGGCAACGAAGCGGGCGCGGCTGGCCTTGAGATGACGATGAATGGCCCGACGCTACGTTTCAACGTCGATGCTGTCGTTGCAATAACCGGAGCGGCCCTGCCCGTTACGTTGGACGAGCAGCCTGTTGCGATGAACACCGCGGTGCTCGTGCCCGCCGGCGCGACGCTCGCGCTCGGCACCATCAAAGGCGCGGGTGCGCGGGCCTACCTGGCGGTGCGCGGCGGTTTCGACGTAGCGATGTATTTGGGCAGTCGTAGTACGTTCACCCTCGGACAATTCGGCGGTCACGGTGGACGAGCGCTGCGCGCCGGCGACGTGCTGCACGTTTATCCGCTGACGGAGCGTACCCATGGCAAAAGCTTACCGTTGGATCTGATAGCCGTGCCGCCGGCGGTGCGGGTGCTGCGCGTGATTTATGGCCCGCATGGTGCGCCCGAGTATTTTTCATCGGAGTATATCCAGCGCTTTTTCGATACGGAGTGGGAGATCCATTTCAATTCGAGTCGCACGGGCGTCCGTTTGATCGGTCCTAAGCCCGAATGGGCGCGGGAAGACGGCGGCGAAGCGGGTTTGCACCCATCAAACATTCATGACAATCCGTACGCGGTGGGCGCCGTCGATTTCACCGGCGACATGCCTGTCATTCTCGGCCCCGACGGGCCGAGTCTCGGTGGCTTTGTGTGTCCGGTCACGATCATCGAGGCCGATCTCTGGCAAATCGGCCAACTAAAAGCCGGCGACAAAGTACGCTTCGTACCGGTGAGCATCGAAGCGGCTCGCGCGGCTGCACATCGACTCGATGTCGAGACGACATTACTCGAGATTGAAGCGGTCGCCGCACGTGCGGACGTACCGCAGCGGCCGGGCGCAGCGTATGCACTGACGTCGCCGATCGTGCTCGACATGGGGCGCGGCAGCGAGCGCCTGCTTGCGCGCTTGTCGGGCGATACTCATCTGCTGCTTGAAATCGGCCCCCCGGAGCTTGACTTAGCGCTACGGTTCCGCGGACATGCCCTGATGCAGTCGCTAGGCGCACTGAAGCTCGACGGCGTCATCGATCTGACGCCCGGCATTCGTTCGTTGCAGATCCATTACCGGCCCGATGTCGTTCCGTTAAAGGCATTGCTCGAGACGATCGAGGCCACTTGGCGGAAGGTGTTGCTCATAGACGATCTCCGCGTGCCGTCGCGCGTTGTTTATCTGCCGCTGTCTTGGGACGATCCCGCTTGTCAACTGGCGATAGACAAGTACATGACCACGGTCAGGAAAGAGGCGCCGTGGTGCCCGAGCAATCTAGAGTTCATTCGGCGCATCAATGATCTGCCGTCCATCGACGCGCTTAAAAAGATCGTATTCGAGGCAAGCTATCTGGTGATGGGGCTAGGCGATGTCTATCTTGGGGCGCCCGTTGCGACGCCACTCGATCCGCGCCATCGGCTGGTCACGACGAAGTACAACCCGGCGCGGACATGGACTGCGGAGAACTCAGTGGGTATCGGCGGTGCGTACCTTTGCATCTACGGAATGGAGGGTCCGGGAGGCTATCAGTTTGTCGGACGTACGCTGCAGATGTGGAATCGCTTCCGCGAAACGCCGGATTTTGCAGGCGAGCCGCATCTGTTGCGCTTCTTCGATCAGATCCGCTTCTATGAAGTACCGGCGGACGAGCTCATGCGGATCCGGCAGGACTTCCCGCTTGGGCGCTATCCGTTGCGTATCGAAACGACGGAACTCTCGCTCACGGATTACTTGAACTTTCTCGAACGCGAAGCCGATGGCATTGCGCAATTCCGTTCGCGGCAGCGGGCGGCGTTCGAAGCCGAGCGCCAGCGTTGGCAAGGTGCCGAGCATATCAATGCAGCGATGGAGGCGCCGATTGCGCCGCAAGCGGATATTGCCCCGCTTGCGGACAACCAGGTTGCGGTCGACAGCGAGATTGCCGGCAATCTTTGGCAAGTACACGTTACGCCGGGGCAGTCAGTGGCGGCAGGCGACGTGCTGCTTGTCATCGAATCGATGAAGATGGAGATAGCGGTGACTGCGCGATGCGCCGGGATTGTCGACGAGGTGCACGTCGCGCCCGGGTCCCCGGTAAAGGCGGGACAGCGCGTCGTGGTCATGAGCCGCGCATGACGACGACCGGCAAACGCTTTATGTATTCCGGGTGCACACCGCCGGTGCTAACGAGTGTGTACCCGTGACATAACGACGCGCATGTCATCCGCCGAATACGCCTTGGCATCCGGCCGGCATGGCATGCTTAGCTCGGACGGTAAATCGCGTAAACCTTTGCGACTTGCTCGCGACTCTCCCAACTGCATCGCGCGTTTTGTTCGACGAGAAAAATGTCGCCGCGTGAAAACGTCCCGCTGCGGCCCGTTTCATCCACGAAGGTCACACTACCTTGGAGCAGGTACATAAGCTCGTAATGGGAGTAAGACATCGCAGCGCGATGATAGGGCGTCGAATCCCACGTGCCGCAGGTGAATTCCCCATTGGGCGAACGATAGTCTGTCTGATTGCGGCATGCAGGCGTGGGCGTGAGCAGCAGTTCCGCCGAAGGGGAGCCCGAGGGTTGCAGTTGCGGAGCATCGTCGATCCGCACGATGTTGCCGTCGGCGCTCGGGCTGCCGCTACAACGCATGAAGACGACCGATACCGGCCCCTGCGCCGACCATGAAAATTTTGCACCGTGCGCAATCACTGCGCTGCTGCCGGCCTCCAGCGTCAACGCGCGTTCTCCCTGCTCGAACGTTATCGTTCCCTCGGCCACGATGACGAATTCGTCTGCCGGGTGAGACGATACGGCTCCGCTTTCGGCCGCGAGCGTAATCACGCCGACGCTCACGGGGCCCGGCGGAAAATCTAGAAAGCGGCGGCTAGTCAGAAAGCGCTCGTCGCTTTGAGAAGCCGCGGGCGCGATACCTTGGCTCGGGTCCAATGCGAACGCTTTGAGGTCAATGAAGGATCGCGGACGGCTAGGTGCCGCCAGTGGGGGTTGCGAAGCGGCGGGTTCGTTTTGGAGTAGGTCGTGCTCGATTTTCACGTTGCGTTTTCCTGATTGCTTGGCGATAGCGAAATGCGTTGTTCGACTCGGCCGAGCCGCACCACGGTCACGCCAGGCCTTAACTGGCGCAGCGACGGCATGACGAGGATGCAGTCGTCGTACGGTGTGGTGACGGGCGTGCCGTCAGACCAGCCGATCACGGCGCCTGCTTTCTCGAATTCTTCGAGGCCGGTATATGGCTGCGCGAAGCGAAAATCCATGCTGTTGGCGACGACGGGTTCCGTCACGCGCACGACGCGCATTTCGTGGGGCAGCGGGGCGAGCCATCCGGACGGTAGATCGCTTTCGTCGACGACGCCGGCTAGCAGCAGAAAGCGCGCGGTGCAGTCGCGCGCTACAGTGACGGCGCTTCGCTCCCAATGCTGCCCGCATTCGATGAGCAGGGCGTTCTTCGGGCTGCTTTCATCGCCGAAGCCCTCGTAATCGCGCATTCTGCGTCCTTCGGGATGGCCTTCATCGCAGATCACCGTGCCTGGGGTGCCGAGGCGCACGGCGAGTTCCGCGCCTTTTTTCAGTGGGCCGGCAACGATGAGCGGTGCGCTTTTCTCGTGCATCGAGTGCAGGTCGAGCAGCAGATCGACGGTATCGACCACCGGGCGCATCGCGCGCGCGCGATCAAGTTCGGCCGAACGCATCGCGAGATCGTCGAGTTTTCCAGCGGTCCATACTCGGTTAAAGTCTTGATCGACGAAGCGGGCTTTGTCCGGCATCGCGGTATCAAAACGCGCGTACGCGTTCACGTTCGCGAACGACAGTGTGACGACGCCCCGACGGGGGCGCAACTGCCAGCGCAGCAATTCGTCGACGACGATCGCGCCGCACACCTCATTGCCGTGCGTCAGCGCGTTAATCATCACATGCGGGCCGGCTACGCCGGAATCGAACGTGTAGACGTATGGGACGCCGCTATTGCCGGACGCATGCGCGGACAGATCGGGAAAGTCGACTTCGATAGGATAGGCGTCCATTTTTATGCAAGCCCTCCCTGACACCGATAGTGAATAGCGATGACAGTGCCGGTAGCGGGATCGGCCACCGCGAAGTGCTGTCCGTCGACCGAGGCGACCCATCGCCCACTAATGAAATTGCCTGCACGAATGAGCGATCGTGGCTGCAGCTCGAGATGCGTACTCACGGGGAATATCTCCTAATCGTGATCGTGATGTGTCTTTGCTCGGTGAGACCGGTTCGATCGGCTCAATAGCCGCGCGCCCGATCGATCTCACCGATCATGCGCCCGCCCGCCTGGTGCCGACGCAGGTTGTCCAGCACCGCGTCGACGGCTGTCACGGCGCACGTAGCGCTTGCGATATGCGGTGTGATCCGCACGCGCGGTTGGCTCCACAGCGGGTGGTCGGCGGGCAACGGCTCCGGATCGGTCACGTCGATCACCGCGCTATGGATGTGCCCGCTATTCAGTGCATCGAGCAGATCGCCGGCGACCAGTTGCGGCCCACGGCCCACATGCACGACAGACGCACCTTGGGGAAGCGCTGCGAATACGCGGCGATCGAGTAAGCCCCGCGTCGAATCGGTGAGCGGCAAGAGACAGATGAGCACGTCGGTGCGCGCGAGGAAGGCATCGAGCGCGGCGTCGCCGGCGAAACATTCGACACCTTCAATCTCGTGCGGCGAGCGGCTCCAGCCGGCGCAGGCGAAACCGAACAGCCGCAACCGTTCGAGCACCGCGGTACCGAGCATGCCGAGTCCCAGCACGCCGATGCGCCGTGAGGCGGCCGGCCGCAGTTGCATGGCTTTCCATACGCGCGCCGCTTGCTGGAGTGCATAGTCGAACAGATCGCGATGGATCGCTAACACGGCTTCTGTTACATACTCGACCATGCCGTCGACAATACCCGGCTCGATCATTCGTACGACCGGCAGATGTGCCGGAACGCGCGTGAGATCGAGTTGATCCACGCCCGCGCCCACCGAGAACACCACTTCTAGATTGGGCAGCGTAACGGCGAGGTCGTCCGGCTGCCAGGCGACGAGATAGCGAATGGCCGCAGGGTCGCCGATGTCCGGCCAAATGCGAAACGGCACGTCTGGGGCGAGATCGGCGAAACGCTCGGCCCAGATGGCACCACGGACTGGATCGGCCTTGTAGAGGACGGTCATGTCAGGCTTGAATGGTCGAGGGGTAGGCGCCTTCGCGGGCGGCGATTCGGACACTGATAGCTCCTGATAACGGGCATGATCGACAGCGACGGTGGCGCGCTCGCCGCACAATTCATAAGATGTTGGGTTCAACGACCGCTCGTACTTTAAGTGAAATATGGCATTATTCAATATAATGAGCAAGAGATATCGGGCGTTCATTGCCCTGACGACACCCGCGTGGCATCGGCGCGTACCGAATCCGGCGCAGCTGCAAGCAGGGGCAGGCGTAGGCGCGGGCCTAGGCAAAGGCCACTGAACCGTTCAACAGGGATTACATGAAGCCAACACAGGTCATGAAGAGAAGCGCGGCTGAACTGACTCACGCCGATGTCGGGGCGCGGTTACGGGCCTTGCGCACGGCGCACGGGCTGTCCGTCAACGAGCTCGCGATGCGCGCGGGCGTGTCGGTCGGCACGGTGAGCCAGGTCGAGCGCAACAAGGCGAATCCGTCGGTGCGCATCCTGGAACGCCTGAGGCAGGCGTTGTCGGTGCCGCTCAGCGCATTGCTGGAGGACGATGACACGGGATCGGATCCGATTGCGGGCGACTTTGTGCGTAGGGCAGCCGAGCGGCCGGTGTTCGATGTCGGCAACCAGGGCATGCAGAAACAACTGTTGTCGCCGCACGGCGAGCACGATCTTCGAATGATGATCATCCTCGTGCCGCCGGGCACAGGCTCGGATGAAGTGCTTGTCGGGGTGGGGGAGAAAGCAGGGCTGGTACTTGAAGGCACGTTGGTGCTGAATGTTGGCGATCGCCGCGCCGAGTTGCGGGTCGGCGACAGCTTCCAGTTCAAGAGCACGGTGCCGCACAGCGTACGCAACGAGAGCGGCAAGCCGGCTCGCGTACTCTGGATCATGAATACGCAGCCGCCGGTCGTCCATTTGTGATGCTGCGCGGCCCCTTTGCGCGCGGCATCACGGGAAGTCTCCCCCACAATTATTATTGATCGTTCGCTATCCGCTATTTATTCATTATAATGAATTAACTTCAGCGGGCGTCTTAAAAATTCGCACGGGCATTGCCTCGACGATGCGGCGGTCGTTGTGCAGGTGGTCGACGTCTACCGCATCATGCGCGCTGCGCCCGCATCGGTCGTGTGCGCCAATTCGACGAACGAGCGCAGATAGTCGATCTCGGCATCGGATTCGCGGGTCCCGAGGAAAATCTGTTTGGCAATGCCGTCGCGGCCAAGCTTGACGACTGCGATGGGCATGCGGTCGGAGTATTCGTCGGCGAGCCAGCGCGGCAGTGCGGCCACGCCGCGATTGCTGGCCACCATCTGCAGCATGATGTCGGTGGTTTCGATCGTCTTGTGACGGCGTGGCGCCACTCCGGCCGGCCGCAGAAAGTAGTTATAGATATCGAGCCGATCCGTTTCGACTGGGTAGGTAATTAGCGTTTCGTCGGCGAGTTGATGTGGCTGCACGTAGTCCACCCCCGCGAGCGGATGCTGTTCGGCGACCACCAGCACCTGCTCGTAGTCGAACACAGCATCGAAACACAGGCCTGGATGCATCAAAGGATCCGGCGTGACGAGCACATCGACGTCATAACCTAGCAGCGCGCCAATGCCCCCGAACTGAAAACGCTGTTTGACGTCGACATCCACATCGGGCCAGCGCGCGAGATAAGGTGACACCACCTTTAAGAGCCATTGATAACACGGATGACACTCCATGCCGACGCGTAACGTCCCGCGTTCGCCGTTTGCATACTGCTTCATTCGTGCTTCCGCATGCTCGAACTGCGGAAGCATCCGGTTCGCGAGCGCGAGCAGATACTGCCCAGCCTGTGTCAGGCGCAAGCTTCGTCCTTCGCGAGCCCAAATCGACGCACCTAGGGATTGCTCGAGTTTCTTGACGGTATGGCTGAGCGCGGACTGCGTGAGGTGCAGCGCGGTGGCCGCCGCCGTCAACGACCCCTGCCGCTCGATTTCGCGGATAACGACGAGATGGAAACGCTCAAGCATGGCAGCCGTAGGATGAATACATGAAATAAGTTAATGGATAGATGAAATAATGCCATTATATTTCATGCGTTGGTGAACTTATCATGGCCGCTCGGTCTTCAATCACCCAAAACGGCAGCGGTCATGGTCACCACACACAATCTCGGTTTCCCGCGCATCGGCGCTAAGCGCGAACTGAAGTTCGCGCTCGAAAGCTATTGGAAAGGTCAATCCTCGCGCGAGGACCTGATGGCGCTGGGCACGCAGTTGCGCCGGCGTCACTGGGATAATCAGCAAGGTCTCGATCTGGCTCCCGTGGGCGATTTTGCGTTCTACGACCAGGTGCTCGATATGAGCTTTACGCTCGGCAATTTGCCTGAGCGCGTGCAGGGATTCCACGGCGATACGCTCGATAATTACTTTCGCGTGGCGCGGGGCCGCTCGGCGCAGACCGGCCAAGAGCACGGCGCATGCTGCGGTGGCGTGGCGGCTGGCGAGATGACCAAGTGGTTCGACACCAACTATCACTACATCGTGCCCGAATTCACCGCATCGACCGGGTTCTCGCTCGATGCATCGCGCCTCGTGACGCAGCTTGCCGAAGCGCGCGCCGCCGGCGTGAAGGTGAAGCCGGTCATCATCGGTCCAGTCACGTATCTATGGCTCGGTAAAGCGAAGGACGACTCGGATCGCCTTGCGCTGTTGCCCAAGCTCCTGCCGGTGTATGGGGCGCTGCTCGATACGTTTGCAGCCCAGGGCGTGGAGTGGGTGCAGATCGACGAGCCGGCACTCGTCACCGAACTCGATCCTGCTTGGCAGCAAGCTTTCGTGACGGCCTACGAAGCGCTGGAGACGCGCCGCGTCAAACTATTGCTCGCAACGTATTTCGGCCAACTGCAGGCGAACCTCGCCCTCGCCTGCTCGCTGCCCGTCGACGGCCTGCATATCGATGCGATCAACGCACGAGACGAAGTCCAGAAAGCGGCAAGTGCACTGCCGGCCGACCGCGTGCTATCGGTTGGCGCGATCAATGGCCGAAATATTTGGAAGACAGATCTCACTGCGACGCTCGATTGGCTCGAGCCGCTTGCTAGCGCGCTCGGCGAACGGCTGTGGATTGCCCCTTCATGTTCGCTGCTGCACGTGCCGGTCGATCTCGAGAGCGAGCAGAAGCTCGATCCCGAGATTCGTTCGTGGCTGGCCTTCGCGCTGCAAAAGCTCGATGAACTGCAAGTGCTGGCGGGCGCACTGAACCTAGGCCGAGCGTCGGTGGCCGATGCGCTGGCAGCCAATGCTGCCGCTATTGAAAGCCGCCGCACGTCGCCGCGTGTGCACAATCCGGCCGTCAAGGCCGCCCTCGATAAGATCGACCCCGCGCTCGGCAAGCGCGCGAGCGTCTACGGCGAACGGGCGCCGAAGCAGTCGGCGATCCTGAATCTGCCGCCTTATCCGACCACGACGATCGGCTCGTTCCCACAGACGGCCGATATCCGTCGCGTACGCAGCGAATATAAGGCGGGCAAGCTCGATACGGCCGCCTATCAAGCGGCGATGCACCGTGAGATCGAACGCAGCGTGCGCGAGCAGGAAGCGCTCGGCTTGGATGTGCTGGTGCACGGCGAAGCCGAACGCAACGACATGGTCGAGTATTTCGGCGAGCAATTGGATGGCTACACATTCAGTCAGTTCGGTTGGGTTCAGTCGTACGGCTCTCGTTGCGTGAAGCCGCCGATCCTGTTCGGCGATATCTGCCGCCCCAAGGCGATGACCGTCGAATGGATCGCATACGCGCAGTCGCTCACGACCAAACCGATGAAGGGCATGCTGACCGGCCCGGTGACGATTCTGAACTGGTCGTTCGTGCGTGACGATCAACCGCGCTCGGTATCGTGTTACCAGCTCGCGCTGGCGATCCGCGACGAAGTCCTCGATCTCGAGAAGGCCGGCGTGCGCGTGATTCAAATCGACGAGGCCGCGCTGCGGGAAGGATTGCCGTTGCGTCGCTCGCAATGGAGCGAATACCTGCGCTGGGCGGTGGAATCCTTCCGCATTACGGCCAATGGCGTGCGCGACGAAACGCAGATTCACACGCACATGTGCTATTCCGAGTTCAACGACATCATTGCCTCGATCGCTGGCATGGACGCCGACGTCATTACGATCGAGACGTCGCGCTCCGATATGGAGTTGCTCGATGCATTCGACAATTTCAAGTACCCGAACGAAATCGGTCCCGGTGTCTATGACATTCACTCGCCGAACATTCCGACTCAGGAACACATCGTCGAACTGATGAAGAAGGCGGGCGAACGCATTCCGGCACAGCGCTTGTGGGTCAATCCCGACTGCGGCTTGAAGACGCGTCAATGGGAAGAAGTCATTCCCGCGCTGACGAATATGGTCGCTGCGGCAAAGACGCTGCGCAGCCAGGCGCGGTGATGCGAGCGGTCATTTGCCGCGCTCAGTGTTGCGGGCGCGGCGAATGACCGCCCTTCCTCCCTTCTATCCCGGGCTGGTCCCACCGCGCCGCACATCGCTGTGCCCATGTGTGGCAGCAGGTACGGCCGCGATCAATGCAGCTTGATCGCAGGCACATTGCGGCGCTTCAGCCATTGGCTCAACGACTGAAGCAGTGCGAGCTTGATGCCGTACACACCGAGCAAATGCTTCGGATAAAGCAGCTTGTACAGCCCATTTGCGGCGAGCCCGTCGACAATCAGCGAGCGCGAACGCATACCGAGTCCGCCCTGATAGACCGCCCCGGTTTGCCCGAATGAAACGACCGTTCCGGTATCGCGGAATACGAATCCCGCCACGGGCTTGCCGGCCAGCCGCCGCGCGAACGCTTCGCTGAGATAGATCGCTTGCTGGTGCGCGACTTGCGCACGCGGCGGCAAGATCGCATTCGTCCTTGTCCCGGGAAGCGGGCAAGCCGCGCAATCGCCGAATGCGAAGACATGCGGATCGTCTGGCGTTTGCAACCGATCGGTCACCACGGCCTGATGGGCCGCGTTCAACGCGATATTGCCGATCGATCGCAGTATTGGCGGCCCGGCCACGCCGGCGGCCCAGATTGAAATGTCGCTCGCCAAGCGTTCCCCTGTCGAGGTGACGATCGCATCGTGCTCGACTTGCGCAACACGTGTTCCGGTTCGCACATCGATACCCAGCTTGCGCAGCTTCGCGTGCGTCCGGCCGGACGTGCGTTCTTCCAGCACCGGCAATACGCGCGGCGCCCCCTCGATCAGACGAATGTGGAAATCGCGTTCCGGGTGCAATGCCTGAAAGCGATACTTCGTTAGTTGATGGATCGCGTGCCTGAGCGCCGCTGTGAGTTCCACCCCGGTCGCACCGGCGCCGATTACATTGAGGCAAATCGGCTGGGCGTGGCGTGCCTGCGTATCGCTGGCTCTATGATTGACCTTTGTGCAGATCGCCAGGAGCTTTTGGCGAAAATCCTCGGCTTGCTCGACATTTTCGAGTCGCAGCGTATGGCGCTGCGCCCCGGGCACGTTAAAAAAGTTCGTGACGCTGCCGACGGCCAGCACCAGGTCGTCGTACCGGATCTCCCGCGTAGGTAGAATTTCAACGCCGTCTTCATCGCGCAGCGCTCCGATCGTCACGATGCGGTGCGCGCGATCGACCTGCTGTAGCTCGCCTTGTACGAAGCGAAAACCGTGCTGCTTCGCTTGGGCCGCATATTCGATCGTGTCCGAGGCCGAGTCGCGGTGCCCCGACGCCGCTTCATGCAAGAGTGGCTTCCAAAAATGCGTGGGAAAGCGGTCGACGAGTACGATTTCCGCATTACCCTTTCGTCCGACAGATTGGGCGAGACGCGTCGCTAGTTGCAAGCCGCCGGCGCCGCCGCCGACGATCAGGATGCGCGGCGCGGTCGCGGTGGAATCCGTTGCGGGGGCAAAGAGGGTCGTGATCATGCTGGTGCTCCTTTGAGAGACTCGCTTCGGATGACAGGCTTCGAGTTCCGACGATATAGTCACGCATCGGCAAAGACAATTTAATGTTTATAGGCGACCCATATGTTTCAACTAATAGGTAAGGCGGCCACGTTCCGGCAGTTGAAGGCATTGGACATGATCGCCCGGCTCGGCAGCGTCTCGCGGGCGGCGGAGGAATTGAATCTGACGCAGCCGGCAGTGTCGCTTCAGATCCGGTTGTTGGAAGAGGCCGTCAGTGCCCCGTTGCTGCAACGTGTGGGGCGGGGCGTGCAACTGACGGCGGCCGGCGAAATCGTCGCACGGTATGCGCGGGAGATCCTTCAACTGTGGACCGAGGCAAGCGATGAAGTCGGTGCGCTGCGAGGCGAGCTAGGCGGCACCTTACGGATCGGCGCAATCACGACCGCTGAGTATTTGATCCCGCCGCTGCTTGTCAAATTTACGGCGACACGCCCGGATGTAAAGATCTATTTCAAAGTCGGCAACCGCGACGACATCATTCGGATGCTGGCGACGCATGAGATCGATCTTGCCGTGATGGGTAGTGCCCCGCGGGAACTACGCACGAATGCCGCGGAGTTCGCCAAGCATCCGATGGTATTCGTCGCGGCGCCCGGTCACCCGCTGACCCAACGCCAGCGCGTATCGTTGAAGGACCTCGAATCTGCGAACTTGCTGGTTCGCGAACGCGGCGCCGGGACGCGAACGACGGTCGAGAGTTTATTCAAGACGTCCGGCCATAAATTTCACATGGGCGCCGAGCTACCGAGCAACGAAGCGATCAAGCAGATGGCGGAAGCCGGCCTCGGCGTCGCGTTTTTGTCTCTGCATGCCTGCGCGCTCGAATTGAGGACGGGGCTTTTGGCGCAGCTACGATTTCCCGGCAGTCCGATTGAACGAGAATGGTACGCGGTGACGCTTGCGGACCGGCGAATCTCGCAGATCACCGGTCTATTCCGCGATTTCTTAATTAAGCAAGGTGCGCCCGCAATCGACGGGACGGCAGCCTTGGGTCAAGAGAAGCGCCGCAGGTAACGAGCCGCAGGCGATCTCTCGAGTATCGAAAGCCGATGCGAAACGGCCAATGTCTCGCTATGTCGCTTTCGTACAAGCGAACGCCATTGACAGCGGAACTGGACCTATCCAGATTGTTCGCTATGAAAATAAAATTCACCTATCCCATTTTCACTCAATTCAGTCCTTTCGCCGCGATCGGGATAGCATCGGGTGGCGCGATGCGAGTCAACGCTTGCCGTGCAAAGGACCAGGCGCTGCCTATAAGGCGGCGATGATTCTTTCGGGCCTGGCAAGCGTGCGAGCGACATGACGGGCTTCGATTTCGGCGCGAGCTTTTGTTCTTTCTCTTCGGCCTCGATACGGTCAGCTATCTGATCGAACCCGGGCGCTATCGGCATGTCATGAGCGTATCCGCCGTTATGTCTGCCGCAATGCCCTGATTTGCACCTCGAGTTCCACCTCTTAAAGAACCCAAGCCCATCCGAGTTCGCATTAAATCACGCGAAAGGAGGCGCACTCCCAGCCAAAATAGCAGTGAGGCGGCGATCGATCGGTTGTTCCCCGGAGGCCACGATTCCGATCCCTTTCAGTTGGATGATCTGTTCAGCGGATGACGGCGGGTAGGCAACTATTTCACTAGAAAAAGAAGCTTCACAGCGATACCATTTCGACCGTGAAAATTGTTTTCATGTCCGGCTACGCATCATTTACAATGCAGTCCACTGCGCACAGTAAAATCCATAAAAATCAGCATTTTAACAAAGCCTTCGAGCGCGTTTTTCGCCGTTTGGCACACACGTGGCACAACTGGTATAAAGAACCACGACAACCAGCGATAACCGATCCCGCTCGCCATACGGCTCCCAACCTGACGGTGGCGAGGTAAGAACAATATGGCAACGATCCGTGAACGCAAGGATGCGCAAGGAAACAAGTCGTACGACGTGCAGATCCGGCTACGAGGCTTCCCTCCGCAGACCCGAACCTTCAACAGCAAGACCCTCGCCAAACAGTGGGCCGCGCAAGTGGAGACCGATTTGCGCGCGGGACGCTACCTGCAGCGCATCGAGGCCGAGCGCCATACCGTGCACGAGATGATCGACCGGTATCGCAGGGAAGTCCTGTTGACCCGCAAGCCGCAACGTGGGCAGATCAAGGCCGGGTTCTCGACTGGTGGTCATCCCGCCTCGGCATCTACAGCCTTGCCGAGCTGACGCCTGCGTTAATCGGCTCCTGCCGCGACGAACTGGCCAGCACGCCCACTCCCAGCGGCAGGCCGCGCGCCGCCGCCACTGTCGTCCGCGCTCTGGCTACATTTTCGCACGTGCTGAGCGTGGCCGTGAAGGAATGGGAGTGGCTCGAAACCTCGCCGATGACCAGGGTGGCCAAACCACGCGTCAACAACGAACGCGTGCGCCATCTGAGCGATGACGAGCGCGACCGGCTGCTCGCCGCTGCGGCACGCTCCACCAACCGCTATCTCTACGTCGTTGTCGTCACTGCGATCTCGACCGGCATGCGGTACAGCGAAATCATGCACCTGCGCTGGCGTGACATCACGTTGCCTGTGCGGGATGGCGACTACGGGCTTATCCTCCTCAACCGCACCAAGAACGGTGAGCGGCGCGGCGTGCCCCTGACTGGCGTGGCGCTCCAAGAAATCAAACGCCTGAGCGCCATACATGCAAATAAGCGCACAGGCCGGCCCGAGCCGAGCGCGTTACTCTTTCCGAGCGACAGAGCGCTTGACCAGCCGATAAATATCCGCCCGGCGTGGCATATTGCGCGGCGGAAGGCAGGCATTGAAGACTTCCGGTTTCACGACCTCCGGCATACGACAGCCAGTTACCTCGCGATGGGAGGCGCTACCGCACCGGAGATCGCGGAAATTCTCGGTCACAAAACGCTGAACATGGTGAAGCGCTATGCCCACTTCGGCAAGGATCACATTGCCAGCGTGCTCACTCGCGTCAATGCTGCCCGTTTCGGCGATTCGGACGGTCCGGCCGCATTGTCAAACAACGCCACCGATCAAGAGAACGATGAGTCTCGATGAACGCCTGTACAAAGAACCGCTGAGCCTGAAGATCAAGCCTGGCGACACACCATTCGAGCTGATCGAAAGCGAAACCCTGCTCGGCCCTGAAGATTGGGCGTGGCAGTTTTTGCGGCTCAATCAAGATTACCGGCAAGCCTATTCGAGGGCCAAGGAGAAACAGCGAAATACAGAGAGCGGCGAAACCCGGCAGCCGGGGCGCATAGTGTTACGGTACAAACAGCGAACGATCCTCGCCGACGAGGACGATTGCCGAAAAACATTCGGCCTCAGTACATGGCTTGCCCCCGAAGAAACGCGGCTACCCAAGCTCGAGCCGGGATTGTCATGGTTTTATCCGCTCAGCCCCATAGACATCAGTGCCACGCATGTCGTTGCCCCGCAACTTGCGGCACCGAACATCGATACGACGAACACCGAAGTGGCATTCTATGTTGTCACCGCAGGAGTATTCGGTCGCCCGCAAGAAGGAAACAGCGAAAATGTGTTCGGTGATGGCGAGCGGCTGCAATACAGACACCCGTATCTCTTTTTCCTGATCGACTCCAGCGTACCACCAGCGGGTCAACTGCTTGAAATCGAGAATTTCGTCGGCTTCGTCCGCAAGCGGTTGGCCAACGCCGTCTGCACTCTGCCGCCCCCCTTCCGAAAGGGCCGCACAAGGGCGGAAACTGGAGTCCTCACCGAGAGGCTTGCCTCTCGTATCTATTTCCCATCCTTACCCCCGGTTGCACCGCCACTGGCACCAGGTGAGAAGACTTGCGACCCCAACGCTCTTTGGAGCGTCGCAAGGCTCGATTTTCGGGCACCGCTCAAAGAAAACATCAACTTCATCCGGGGCCGTCTGACCGAGCGGCATCAGAAACTTGTCGCCGCCCATGTTGCCGCTTCTCCGCCCCGCGAGCGCTTTCGTCGCGAATTGTCTGCGCAAAAGCAGACCGACGGGCATAGCCTAAAAGCCTATGCCGTAATTGCGGAGTTACAGCAAATCGCGGGGCGAGATCTAACGCCTACGGAAATCGAGCACGTCATCACGGAACGCTCTCGCCCCACCAACCGCGAGCGAACCGTCCAGCCCCCTGATCTGTTGGACGATTGGCTTGCCGATCGTGTCGGACGGATCACCGGCTATATCAAAGAAGCCCGGCGCTACGTTGATGGCGATTATCGCTGGCTGATCTACAGTCAGAAGCCCGACGTGTCGTAGGCAGACGCATAAAAACATCCTTCTTGCAAGCCTGCTAAGGATTCGATTTTTCCCTCATCCACGCCACCAAAATCGCCTGCGTAGCACCGAAGGAAAACCCCGCATAAAGCACGATACTCCTTGGCAAGCACAAATTCTGTGCCGTTCATCGACAAGGAGTATGCAGATGCAAAGAACTGAAACAGCTTCGCCGACTCACCTCGGCGCAATCGTCACCGTAACAGATGAATTCCATCCGGCCTCGGCTACACGGGAACCCAGGAGGTATTGGGCTGGACCAGCGTGGGACGTAGTAACGGGAGAGATGGTCCACCCCGGCCAACCCCGTCTGCGCGGGCTTGCCCTCGGTGTCGAGGACAACCAGGCCGGTGCTGAGAACCCTGCAACAGATAACACAACCCAGGCTTCGGTAACCAGCCCCGCGGACACATCGGCGGCGGAACGCGCGCCCGGCGAGAAGAAACCGCGCAAGCGCCGCTACAGCACGCCAAAGGCCGAGATGGCACCGACGCCGCTAGAAGTCCGTCGCTGGCTTACCGTCAAGCAAACCGCACAACGCTATCCGTATTCGGAAGGGGCATTACGGCATTTGATCTGGGAGGCAGAAGCCTACGCGAAGTCTCCGAAAGGCGGCCTGAAATCCAATGGCTTTCTGAACTGCATTGTTCGCCCCGATGGCGCGCGCCGCGTGCTGATCGATGCGGAGAAGTTTGAACTCTGGCTGCAAGGGCAATAGTCCCATTGGTTTGGCAGGTTGGCTGTGCGTATGGATAGCCATACGCACAGCCAACGTTTTGAGATCGTGACCCGTCGCCCGGGATGGCAATTGACGGGAACAACCCTCGATAGAGGAAGTGAAACCATGAAGACCCACGACAAAGAGCGAGAGCGGCTACTGAAGAATCAGAAGGCCGCCCAACAAGCAGCCCAGTGCCTTAAAAAATTCGCGCCAACGATACTAGCAAACAAACAGATTAGCCTGTTCCCCCATGACGAGCGCGTCCCGTTTTCGTTCTACCACGATGCTACGCCGACCTGGAACGGACCGTCAGCGGCATTCATCGTTTCTGGAACCGAATACCGACTGAAGCCGATTCCGACGAATCCTGCGACCGCTCTTGAGCACACCATGAAGGCGATGGTTCAACTCCATCACGACCGCGACTCGTGGCGTCCAAAATTGCAAACGACAGGTAACGCGGTCAAGCACACGCTGAAAGATGGCACTCAATGCGTGATCACGGTGTGGGGTACGGTCAAGAACCGTTTCGTCGGCGTTCGTAACGACGATGGGACTCTGCATTTCAACCTCCCTCATCCCGACCAATGGGCAGACGTTGGTCTCGAGTGGCTCCACGCTGAACGCTGTGGTTGCGGACGCTTCGATTGCGATCCGGCTCCGTTCCGTCGACTTACCTGCCCCAACGCCGATTGGTAAGCGAGACCTTCTGCAGTCAGTTTGAGCGCGTGCACCTGCGTTAAAGCGACGGTGCGTGCATCACCAAATACACTCGTTTTTTGCAGCCATGATCGACACTCTCCTCGTCAAAGGTCCGCTTGGGCCACATCAAACCCGCCACGGGAAGCGTCTGGCGCAAATGTCATTCGGCCGCTTTTCCAGTGAAAAAAGTAAGCCGACCGTTACCTACGTCAATAGCCCTCTCACCGGTGCGCAAATGGAGGTACGGTACTGGGTTGAGCAGGCCGGTGGATTATGGATCGCGACGGCGTCGGTGAGGATTCCGCTGGCGTCGGCGACCATCGGCCAGAACTATGCACATGCAGGTCTCGCCGACATTGAGCTTGAAAAGCGGTGCGCAGGTCAGTTGGTAAAGATTGCCCTGACTGCATGCGGCTTTTCTCAGGACGAGATCGACAACTTCATCAAACACACGAGTACCGACCTACTCGAGTTGACATGGCACACGGAGACGAATAGCCGCAACGCTCAGCGCAACCTGATGAAGCGCACCCGCGAGGCATTCGACGGTCTGCGCGCGCTCAGCAGCCGTCACGACGCCTTCGTGCGCGACGTGGATTTTCGCGAAAAGAACAATGCGTGTGGTCTGCTCGTTACGTTGAAGACCGGTGACGAGTTTCGTTAGTATCCGAAGTACGATCAGGTCGTGGCGAAAACGAACAAGGGGAAAAGCAAGTATGCGGTTGCGCCGTCGATCCGGCCGCGTGCGAAAGAGCTTCTCGATGCAATTGACACCCACGACCGCAATGAAATCATTCTCGGCGCTGATACCCTGGCAAATCTCAGCTTATCTCATCCAGACACGTGGACCCCAGAATCGTTGCGCTGTGCTATCGACTGGTTCTGGTGTGCGGCGGGACTCAACGTCGAGGGTTCATTTGATCCGGCTGCAATCGGAGAGGCGGCAAGGCAGACGTTTATCCGCTATGAGGCAGGGGAAGCCGTTGCGCAGTTGCTGTCTGCTGCAACGCTCACGCGGCATCGCCAAGAGATTCTCGCTGCAGGTGGCCCAGATATTGACCCTCGCGCCGCAGGTCTCATGGAAAAGCTGAAATCCGTGGGGCGGCAGCTCGCATACGACAAACGCTGGCGAGTGCCGACCGAGTTTCGGAATCTGGTGCTGTGTGATGCCACCGCCCCGGCGATTATCGAGGAACTGAAACAAGGGCTCGAATATGTCCGCGATGGCGTACTGCCGGACATTGCTGACGAGCCGACTCGGGATGGGTGGCTAGCCCGCTGGAACAAGTTCGTGCAGAGCGAGCGACTGTGGGACCGGCAGTTCGGCATTCAGGCAATTGACCGATAACGGCGATTCGTTGCTTCAACTCCGGGAGCAATTACAACCGCGCTTCGGATGTGCGAAAATTTCGTAATTATCCGGAGGGAATCCGTGGACGAACGCATTGCACGAGTCAAGACATCACAAGATGCCCGCCAACTAGCAGAAAATGCGCAGCGGCTGGGACGTTCAGATTTGTGGGCGCAAGCGCTGGAGCGTGCCAGAGAACTTCAGGCCATTGAGGAGGGCTATATCAGCCCCGCCCAACAAGCCATTGCCATCGCGCTCTATGCCTATGAAGAAGAGCAGAGCCGGCTCAAGGGGCGCACATTCCGAGCCAATCGGACTCGTCAGATGATGACTAAGCATGGCGCACTGGGCGCGGCGGAACGCCTTGTGCTACACCGGCAACCGACTAAGGGTTTCGAGGTGCTTGAAGAGGCCGGGCTGCGAGAGTTGAGTTTCGAAGCCATTATCGACCGTTTCCCTGACGAATTCTCCGCCGTCGCCGTGGAAGCCGCTCGTGCACGACTAAATGGCGAGCCTCTGCCCCGTCCGTTGCCGACAGTCTCGTCGTCAAGCAGATCCGAGGATGAGTCGAACGACGATATCCCCGTGCCGGCCGTGCCAGACGCAGAAGCGCTGACGTTTCTGAATGGTTTCCGCAACCCTGACAACTGGTTCCTCGCAAGCTGGTTACCGCGCTACCGCGAGACAGTTCTGACTATCGCACAAGCCCTGTCCGATGACCGCCCGCAAGATTTGTTCGACATCTTGTGGAAACGCGCCGACAACTCCATCGCCCACGCCGGGCAAGGGCTGCTGAAATACGACATAGTGGATGGGATGCGCGAGGAATTAGTCCAAGTGATTCGCGACATTCACGAGGACGGTAGTCCTGCAAACTTCAGACGTATCGTGGAACGCTTCGAAGTCTGGAAGACCGAGGGCCGCATCAGTATGGTGCCACGTCTACTGATCGCACGCGCCTTCGCCGGCATACATCCGGACCACTACCACACCACCGTGGATTCAAGCAGCCAGAACCAGGCGCTTAGATGGTTCGTCGAACATACGGGCTTCATCATGCCAAACTCCACCGATTGGGGAGCGCGGGCGCAGGTTCTGACGACACACTTGGACCGAGCCAATATGTTCGACGACGACACCTTGGCTCGCAATATCTTCCCTTGGTTCGTTGTGGATCAATTGCGCGGCCGGACAGCTCCCGCCAGCATTCCGCCCGGACACTCGCCGCGCCCAACCACCGCTTTTGCGGACCTCCCGCCGGCGCAGCGCGTTATCGCGCTACGCCACAACACAATTCAGACGATCTTGTTTGCCCAATTGGCTGCGCAATATGGCGAGGATCGAGTCTGGACCGAATACCCCACTGGAACCGGTGGCTATGCCGACGCCATCGCGCGGCAGCCGGATGACCAATGTCACCTATTCGAAATCAAGGTTGCAGACACCGCCGCCGAGGTAGTGCGGCAAGCAATGGGGCAGTTGCTGGAATACGGCTTCCGAGCGGGCGGCTTGGAGCCAGTGAAACTGTACGCGGTCGGCGAACCCGTACTGGACGACGTCACTCGGCACTTCGTTGCACGACTGCGCGCCGATTTCAATCTGGACCTTGACTACTTACAGGTCGTATTGCCGGGCGAACCAGACGTCTCACCGTAAAGCATCAAAACCCGGGGTCGTTGCGTCGCGGCAGAACGCGGGGTGACGTCCAACATAGCGGTCTACCGTTGAACATGAAAGCCACGCAACGGCAGACTACCCACTGTTGCGTTTGGCTATGCCGTCATTCCGTTACGGCTTTGTCGGATTACGCTACAGTTTTCGACACAGGACTGGTGTGGGCTTCAGCCGTGGCGCTGGCGTTTAGTCAAATGCAACGGGTATGTCAATACGGAGCGACCGACCGTAGGCGACCGAAGGCGGAGAATCGGCCATTACTTCTCGATGACCGCTTTGCAGTAGCGAGGACGGTCGATCACAACGAAGGGAGCGCCGATGACGGTCAGCGATGGTCCGTGAACAGTTCAACTCAGCACGGGGCGCAAGAGCCAGTCAAAGCTGTCCGCGCAGCAGTAGACTTACCGGTCCAAGTTCAGTCGTCTCAGGATTTGCGAAAGTTTTCCGTTTACCATCATTGAGAGAAGGGCAGCGCGCCGTGTCGTGAGACAGGGGCCGATGAACAACACAATGGGGAAATAAGATGGCGAAAAGTTACCGCCGCCTGAACCTTTTTATGGCAAAGCCATTAGTTGACGGCCAAACGTTTGGGGACCTGCTCGCTGACGCACCCGTGGACAACTATCCACTGGCAGACAACTTGGGCATCGACGGGGTGCTCTATGTGAGGCAAAGCACGGAAAAGAGGCCCAGTTGGGGTTCAGTGCTCGACGACGTTACAGGCCGCGTCATACCGAATCTCGCAAATCGATCGAGTTCGGCTGTGCTCCTGCTGCGAGTGGACGGCGACGTCTTCGCCTTTACATTTGGCTATGGACGGTATCTGATCGAGCAATCACTGTTCGTTCAGGACTTTGGCCTCCGCACAGCGCTCAACACGCTCGACGAAAAGTCGCTACGCAGCGTCGACTTGCATACCCTAGAAGATCAGCCCGTTCAGAGGAAGTCTCAAGCTGCTCGCGACTCGGAGGTGGGCGTCTTTGGAATCGATATCCTACGGGATGTTCTTCGCGCTGTGACGGGCGTCCCCAAACGCGGAGTTGGCCTTACGCAGATCGCCGGTGGAGACGCGACATTCTCCTTTAGCACCGAAATGGAAGCCGCAGATTTCCCCGAGTTAGCACGCCGTATCAAGGGCTACTACGCGAATGACGACTACAAGACGTCGTTCTCGTGGGTGGACAACGTCCGTAAGGTCAAGGACGACGCCTCTATCGATGCGCTGAACGCCCAGTTGGTTCGAGCTGTCTCTACGCGCAATCCAGGAATCATGGTCACGCTGCCGGAGATCGGCGCATGGGACACAATCCTAGGCTTCAGCTTTACGCGGAATAAGGACGGTGTACGCCCCGTCATCCAGACCACCGATTACATCGACACTATTCCTGATTTGGCAAACTTAACCATCGATGGCTTGAAGCGCGACCGGCTTTTCGTCCACGACGTCGATGGCAACGTTACCGAACACTCGGTGTATCGCTGTATCTACTTCGAGATCGCAGACGGCGATAAAACGAAGATCATCTTCGATGGCAAATGGTACGAAGTCGATGCAACATTCATAAGCCGTATTGCCGCGACATTGGACTTGATTCAGATATCCACCCTCGCATTCCCGGCAGTTGAAGTGTGGGATGAAGAAGGCAAATCGAAAATTGAGTCCGAGGGCGACTACAACATTCGAACAGCCGTGGCGCATGGATATTTTCTGCTGGACAAAAAGCTGGTCAAGACCAACCGGGCCACGTCGTCTATAGAACTTTGCGACTTGCTGACTCCTGCCAAGGAGTTGATACACGTAAAACATCGCAAGGGCGGATCGGCCGGGCTGAGCCACCTCTTTGCCCAGGGCGGTGTGGCTGCCGAAATCATGCTCGGCGACAAAGCGTTCCGCAAGAAGGCGCGAACGGTGTTACGCCGAGTAAATCCGGCCGCACGTGATCTCGTTCCCTTGGGCAACCTCAGAAGCGCCGATTATGAGATCGTTTTCCTGATTTTGGGCGAGGGGAGTGCAACACTCAAGCAGAATTTGCCGTTCTTCAGCAAGGTCAACTTGACGAAGGCGTTTGAAAACCTCACTCAACGAGGATTCCGGGTTTCGATCGCCGGTGCTCCGACGACGCCGCGCGCGATCCCTTGAAGTGACCAGAACGATTGAGATCGCTGCGTCAGCGCCTAGCCTCCCGCAGATCGCTGGCAATCTGCGCGTGACGCTTCAGATGTTTGGGATGCGGTCGCGATGCTGTATCTGCCGGAAGACGCAGCCCTGTCCCATGAAGTTTTCCGTACTCTGTCCGCCGCAAGGCATTCGCGACTTCGACCTTCATTTCTCGATTGACCCACAAGAGACCCAGATCGAAGAGCGTGTGAACGTCTGCGCGCAGCAATAGCCCGTTGTCGCACCGATTCGTATCTTCTCCGTTATACGGGATGATATGGGCCGCCTCGAGTACCTCCTCCATGGTGCAGCCTGTGACGGCACACCGCTTCTCATAAGCATGGAGCAGGATTTTTCTGAACGTCCCTTGTCCGCGGCGCAGAAAGACCGCACGCAGTTCACGTTCGCGCGCGTCATCTTCGGATGTGATCGGCTCGGCGAGTTCTTTAGCCGCCCGCTGTTCAGCGCGGTCGATCGCAGCTCGGGGTGTTCGCTTGCCTAGGGGCGTGCGCGCCGCATTGTGCGATTTGTCCCCGGCGGAGCCGCGTGACGGATGCTCCACCTGGTCTCGTGAAAAGGTCACTGTCGTGCGCAAGAACGCATCCAATTCATCAAGGCTCGTGTGTGCCGCCACCGCGAATTCCAACGCGTAATAGTCATTGCCATGCGCGTTCTTCAGCGTCTTGCTGATCCCGGGGCCCTGTCTTGCGCGCTTCGCGAACAAAGTGAATCGCACAACGACGTGTTTCTGCCTGGCGAAGAGTTGAACGTGCCGGAAGCGACGTTCGCCCTCGGCTGCATCAAACCGGTACTCAACGAAGTTCGTAGCGCGGTTGATATAGCCTTGGTAGCAGCCCTCATAACGGCCATCCATGAGCTTGATGATTCGCCTGAGGTTGCGTGCCGCATTAGGTTGCTTTCGCATCCATTGATCGGCGTTCGGACAAGCTTTTACGCTTTTGCTTCTTTTGGGTCTACCCATTGCTCACCTCCGATGCACGCGCTGCCGTCCGGCAGATCAATGCCGTTACCGTCCAAATACGGCCCTAGTTGCCATATTCGATCTGAAGCGACCAAGAACTCGCAACAAAGAGCGGACCCGAGTAATATCTCAAAAAACTCTGGAAGGGTCAGCTTTGCCATCCTTGCCCCACAATATTCTCGGAGCCGAGGCCGCCGCAAAGGCCGCCAGTTCCGCTCCACTTCGTCCTTTCGCATACACTCGCCGTTCGTCGGGAACAAAGGATTTATCCCTCAAAGAGGAAGTTCTCGAACAGACTGGCTATTGGGCAAAGCCGAGCGGGGTGAGCAGCAAGCCACCCAGATGGATCGTCCACATCGACGCGACACGTGAAGTTCCCGTCGCCCGGCTCGCGCAAGACTCGTCGGGCGTGACACCCCCTGCTGCTGCGACCCCTGGGTATATCAATAACGGCTCAGGCAAGTGTGCACTCGCCGCGTTCCGACTGATGCCGGCAGTCAAGCTGGGGCCGGCCAGCTACAAGTTTCCGGACGAATGGGAGTGGATTGTCCAGTTCGCATTTGCCACGGCGTTGCCGGTCGGCACGTCGGGCGATGTCCTGACCGATTTCAACGTTCAAGACAGCACTCTATCCTACAAAGGCCGCGAGACTCCGAAGACAGCTTATCCTGTTGCCCATATTAGTCTCATCAAGACAATGGCCGAGCCCGAGCCGATCCATCTTGCTTCGGGTGATCTCTTCACCTACGAAGACGCAACAGCCGTGTTGGCAGCTTGGTTGAGTGACGGAAACGCGAACTTTGGTGTTTACTCAGCGGACAGCCGGGAGGACATGGAGCGGCTGCAATACGATCTTGGCTCGGTGTTCGAGGCCGAGGCGGATGCCGAAATCGAGCCGGCGCAAAATTTGGAGGTGTTGCCGGCACCCGATCTTTTCGGCGTTCCGCCGGTGGTCTACAAGCTGATCAATGCAGCCCTGGCCGCCGGCAAGCGGCATTTCGTCTTTCATGGGCCTCCGGGGACCGGCAAGACCACGCTCGCTGAATATGTGGCTGAGCAGATCGCGGGCGATGATCTGTCGGAGGGCGAGGCACCATATACGCTGCTGACGGCGTCCTCATCATGGAGCTCGCAAGATCTCGTCGGAGGGTATCAGCCGCTTGGGCCAGGCAAAATGGGATTTGTGCCTGGTGCAATGCTGCGGGATTTCCACAAGCCGATCATCATCGACGAACTCAATCGCTGCCCGATCGACAAAGTGATTGGGCCGCTGTTTTCAGTTCTGAGCGGGCAATCGACCTCTCTACCGTATCGAGTGAACGTCGAGGACGCGACGAGCGAGAACTATCGCATTCTGCCCAAGCCGAATCCATCCAAGGGCGATCACGAGTTCGCCCCGGGCCCTGCATGGGCGATGCTATGCACGCTCAACCAAGTCGACAAGTCGCAGTTGGAGCAGATCAGTTTCGCGCTGTCCCGGCGCTTTACATGGATTCGAATCGGCATACCCGAAGACCCGGCCGCTTTCGTCCGCGAGAGACTCGAAAAGCTCGGGTTGTTGAAAGGAAGTGCTGACGCCGCGTTGCCGAATCCGGTCGCCGACTTGTGGGCGATCGTCAATCGGCACCGCCAGCTGGGCGGGGCGCCGGTGATTGACTTCTTGAAGCTCGCCGCCGCTATGGAACCGGAAATCGACTTTTTGTCGGCACCGACGCCTCAGGCGCAAGAGACCTTCGTCGTGGTGATGGCCTCCACGTTCTTGCCGCTGCTCGATGGCATCAGCCGCGCTGAAGCGATGGATTGTTCTTCGGCCATCGTCTCGGCATGGGGACTGTCCGGCGCTGTGGCGGCCGACGCCGAGCAGCGTTTCATGGAGCTTGCGCCCTGAGCATTCCACTTGGTTCCACGCTGTCCGATCATTGCCTAGCCGCGCTGTTGCGCTGCCATCGATCGCCGCATGGCAACGGATGGGACTCCAAAACTCCGCGCGTTGACATTGAAGAGCGTGAGGAGCTTTTGCTCCGTTGGGCACTTTCGGACGGGGTTCGGCGCATCGCAGAGCACGTGATCGCCAACCCGCGAGACATTCGATCCTCGATCGCTTTCGAGACACAGACGCATTCGGGCCAAATACCGGGAGTCGTCGACGCACGAGCAACTCTATGCGAACAGGAGCTTTCAGGCGACTCGACTCTGTTTGTCGTTTCCGAGCCGGCCCTCTCCACGCTGACTCGCCGTAATCATGTCCTCGCCTGGGTGCTTCGGGAGGCCGAGGCGCTGATCCTGTCCGCCATTCGACGGCATAAGCTCGGGCCTGACCAAGATTGGATATACGTGCGGGCGGGGCTTCTTGAACGGGCCAGCCGCACTCGGATGCTCCGCGAAGTGATGCTGTCGCCTGGGGGGCGGCGTAGGCCTGGAGGCGCTGCGATAAGAGACGCCCGTAAAGGCTTGTCGCAACTCTACCGGATGGCGGCGGATTCCATGCTTCTGTTCGAAGACATCGAGCGCATGGATGAGGACGCGATACGCGTCATTTTGTCGAGCACGCTAGTCGCGGAATTGGAAGACTGGCAAAAGCTCGAATTGGCGACCGCGCTCTCAGCGGCCGAAGCTTTGGCGCTGGAAACAGGCGAGCGGGTCAGGTGGAAGGGTTCTATTGCCGGCGGGTCCGAAATCGCGACCGTTGGGCGTTATCGAATCAGATGGCAGAATGCGTTGGCCAAACGCGTGGCCGAGAATCTCGACCCATCCGAAGTCATGATCCGGGAGGCGGCAGAGGCTCTGAGCGCAGGCATGGGTCTGGCGCGAGCCGACGTCTCGATTCGGGACGCGGAAACCGGAATCGACGTCGCCCACTTCGAATGCAAATGGTTTGGCTCCCCGCTTTCAGCTTCGGCCGCAGTCGTCGACGCCATATCCCAGCTTGTGCGATATTGCCGCGACTCGCGACCCGGAAGCGTCGAGCAAGCGCGTACGATGCTTCGCGATTGCGCAGTGGTGTGTGCGGGGTTGTCCGGCTTCGAAGAAGCGATGGACGGGTCAAAGCCTGTTGGCCTGACTGATTTTTCGGGATTGGCGAGCGGAGCCTTGATCGCGTGGGCGGCAAGGTTGCATCGCAGCCTTGCCGCCGATTCCATCTAGCGCCAGCGTCGGCGTCTCTTATCTTGTGGCCCCGCCGTTCGCAACCAGCGGCACCTCAGCCTCGTCCGCAGGCTGCGAGCAAGGCGTGCTGATCGAGTAATTGGCGGGGCGTGGGCGAGTGTTTTCGGCGCCAGTTTGAAAGCGCGCCATGCCGCCGCGAATGTATTCGCTCGACAGTTCAACGCAGGCCCATTTTCGGCGCAGGTTTTCAGCTACCATGCCGGTCACGCAGGACCCGGCGAATGGGTCGACCACCAGATCGCCCGGATCGGTCAGCATCCTGATGAAATACTCCGGCAGCAGCGCAGGGAAACGGGCCGGGTGGATGTCGATCTCGTTCGCCCGGCAGTAGTCTTGGTATTGCCCGTTGCTCTCCGTGTTCGCAATGGCGAGCAAGTTGGGCGGCACCGACCCGCCGTTGTCTTTCGAGAATTTTTCCGAGATGTCATGCCCGGACGGCCGCAGCTTCGCTTTGTAGCCATTCTTCAAAAGCCCCTTCATCGAGTCGGAATAGGGAGCGAGAACTCGTTTGTTGTTCGCCTTCGGATACGGCGTTTTAGAGAGCCACCAGACACAATTGACGGCATCTTTGACGCGGACCCGGCGAATGTTGACCCACTCTGCGGGGGAGGGCAGCTTGGCGGGATTCCACCAGTAATGCTCCTGGGCGAGGTGAAATCCAAACTCTTCGCAGAGCATGATCAACAGCTTGAAGTGGTAGAGGGACCGGGTCGGCGTGCCAGGTTTCCAGGCGCCGCCGATGTCGATCACCAAACTTCCGTCGTCGCGCAGCACGCGTTTGAATCCCTCCGCGAACGGCTGGAACCAGTCGCAATAAGCGGCCGCGTCCTCATTACCATACGACTTCTTGCGAACCAGGCCAAAGGGCGGCGAAGTCATGATCAAGTTGACGGAATTGGGCTTCGCGCGATGATGCAAGTATTCGAGCGAGTTGCCGTTGTATATCTTGCCGAACTTCGTTTCGTGAGCGACCGAGAAGGGGCCATAGCTCTCGCCGTTGATTCGCTCAGGCTTCTTGTCCTGCTTCGCGGCGATGTTGTGAAGATGACGGATGTAGTCGCTCAGCGACTTGAACCCCAACACATTGGAGATTGCCTCCATCTCTTGCCGTTCGTTCAGGGTGAGCCGTAGGCTCGCGATGTTGTCTCGGGGTTCGGAGACATGCGGACGGACCATTCTTTTCCTCTATGTTGCGCGCTGGTTTTGCGCATGCATCTAACTGACAGGTTATTGTATTACGCTAACCTGGACCGGTGCCAGAAATTTTTGTACACGCGCCAGCGTGCTTCGCGTCGCGCCTTTTAGCCAGTCGGCGTGGGCCGTCCCGCGACTAGCGATGGTTTATGATTCGCAGAAACAACGATCGAGAAGACCGATGGCAAACCTGCGGAAAGAACAATTGCTAGGTAAGGTGCTGGACGCCATGCGTGAAGGCGGATGGCTTCCCAGCGTGTTGGAAAGCACCCACCCCTACCTGATTCAAGCCGTCAATCAAGAGTATTTCGGTTTTCGCGTTAGGCTATACATTTGGAACTGCACACACGGCGGGACGAACCGCTCGGCAGACGAATATCGGATTCAGTTCACCGATGCTCCTATCGCGCGATTGGGGGAGTTGACACTCGTGTTGGGTTGGCACGATGAAGCCGGTGTTTTCGTTGGCTGGGATGTGGCCGCACACGACGGACGAACAGCATATTCATCGTCGGCGCAAGTGAAGGAGTCGACCCTGCAAGCCGCCCACGACCGGGCGTTCGCCATGCAGGAGAAGGGCAATGAGATCGTTGTCGCTTTTCAGCCCGCGTTCTTTGTTGACTATGCGTTAGGCCTCACAAGTCTCCACCAGTCGGCGGGGGATTATGGTGACCTCGCATTGCTTAACCAACTCGACCATTTTGACGATACCGCGCTGGCCCAAGTCAGAGACGAGGCGCGGAGAGTCGTGATTCAGCAGATCGCCCGTCGATATAGAGCCTCTCACTTTCGAGGGACGGTGCTTTCCGCTTACGGTCATCGCTGCGCATTTTGCGGCATTCAGCTTGGTCTTCTGGACGCAGCGCATATCGTGCCGGTCTTCTCTCCAGGAAGCAGTGATGAAGTCAACAACGGAATCGCTCTGTGCAAGACTCACCACCACGCATATGACTCGAACCTCGTGGCTTTCGATGTCGACTTTCGAATCTTTGTCAACGAGCAGCGTATGACTCAGTTGTCGCAGCGAGGAGAAGGCGGTGGCACGCAGCAGTTTCGTGCTGCGCTCTCCCAACACCTGATCCTGCCGGCCGATCCACGAAATTACCCTGGGAGGTTGTACATCGAGCGGTCTTTCGAAGTTCGACGGTGGGATTTGTAGCGTCATAGGGCTATGGCTCCCGTACAAACAGTCCGTCCAGTTCAACTGCCTAGCTTCACGTGACCGAGCAATACCTATGCACAGTCACGCGATCGATGCAAAAGTCCCGCGCCAACTGAGAGCGATTCTCGCCCGCTGCGAAGCGTTGCCTCAGTTCGGCTTGCTGCTCGGCTGAGAGTTTCGGCTTGCGCCCCTGATACTTCCCACCCTCCGCGCGCGCGCGAGCAATCCCTTCCCGCTGACGTGCCTTCCTGATTCCGTTCTCGAACTCGGCGAACGCCGCGAACATGGTCAACGCCAGCTTGCCCGCTGGCGTGCCGGTATCGAACTGCTGCTGCAGGATCACCAGCCGCACTCCGCGCGCGCCGAGCGTATTGATGGTTGTGAGGACATCAACCGTACTGCGGCCGAGCCGGTCGAGCGCGTAGACAACAAGGGTATCGCCGTCCCGCAGATATTGCGCGCACGCGGCCCAGCCGCTGCGGCTGTCTGCGGCAGTCGTGCCGCTCGTCGCCTGGTCTGCGAACTCCCTTTCCACCTCGTAGCCAGCGGCGGCAATAGCCTGTCGCTGGTTTTCAACTGTCTGCCCGGCAGTCGACACACGCAGATACGAAATGACGCTCATGGCTGCTCGCCCTCCAGCGCAACGTAGTTGGCGGTATATCGGCGACAATCAATCCCTAGCCCGTAGGCGTATGAAAGCACCTCACACAGTTCAATCTGCAATCGACCCAGTGCCACGGCATGCGCGATACGAAGATGTCCGTCAGCGATCTGCTGAGTTGAGTGCGCGTGCAGTATCCCGATGGAGGCCAGCCCGTCATGGATGATCTGGATCGCCATTTCGGCCGCCTCCGCTACTTTGACCAGCACATCGGAATCGGCTTCGGCGTAGTCGGGTTCCCCGCACGGCTTGACTGGCAGCAGCGTTAGCCCCGCAATGAGATCGCGGAGCGGGTGGCGAATCATTTGTTCCGGCCGGGCCATGGCAGGCGAAACAGGAAAGCGGCCAGCGGTCATGAATTCCTCCTTGAAATGCAAAAAAGCCAGGGCTCGATGTCCTGGCTTCGGTTTCGTTGATCGGTGTTTGGGGAGCGACGCGTTGTGCGTCTGGCCTACATCAAGTGGGAGGCTTCTCGTAGCCGATACGCGGTGCTATAGGGGGACGAAAATGGCGCGTGGTGCGCCCAGTTTGCTAGACGGAAAACAGCCTCCGAATGAGTGACAGAAATTCCGTTGCCGTCGCACCCACCTTATCGCGATGCAACCGGCTGCTCGGTCAGCCAGCCATTGATGTCGTTCATCACGTGCGGCTCGATGCCGAGATAGCCGTGCGGCGCGTGACCGCCACAATCCGAGTGCGGATCGCCGCCGCCTTCGTGGGACTCTTCGGTGATAAACGGAAAGTTGCCACTCTCCGCCAGCGCCCTACTGCCATCGTACGGCGTTGCCCGGCAAACGTCGCCTTTGTTGGCGACGTACAGAACCCGGTACTGATCGGCAT
>Ga0207705_10000334_pt1 | contig 42724 bp, 35 predicted proteins | sample KBSC13metaG_FD_184314 | JGI IMG/M metagenome (GOLD analysis project Ga0207705, IMG submission 184314) | Corn rhizosphere microbial communities from Kellogg Biological Station, Michigan, USA - KBS C1-3 metaG (SPAdes) (version 2) | ecosystem: Host-associated > Plants > Roots > Rhizosphere > Soil ... | reverse complement strand
ACCGCGGAAGCGGCCGAATAATCGGACGAACGTGAAAACGGGTCGTCCAGTGGGCGACCCGAGGTCCGGACAAGCCGGATCGTCAGGGAGACGGGTCGCACCGCCTCCCTTTTTCGTGTCTCCCTGACACCACGACCTTGATCGGGCAGGCTGAACAGCCTGTCCGTGAATCAAGGTCGCAACGTTTGAATAGAGCCTGATTCACGTCATCGGCGGAGCGCGGAGCGCTCCACCAATAACGATCAGGCTCTGTGTCGCGGTGGCGTAACGCTTCCGAGGCAGGGCAAGCGACAGGAGAACGATGCCCATGTTCGCTGTAACCGAACGCCTGCTGTTGAGGCCGGGCTGGAGCGAGGATGCCCCCGCGCTCGCGGCCGCGATGGGCGATCAGGAGATCGTGCGTAACCTTACGCGCGTGCCCTGGCCCTACGCGCAGCTTGATGCGGAACGCTTCTTGGCTTTGCCCGCGGATCCGACACGGCCGCATTTTCTGGTCTGCCTGCGCGACGGCAACCGGTTGATCGGCGGGATCGGGCTCAGCGGAGATATCGAGGCCGAACTCGGCTATTGGATCGCGCGCGATCATTGGGGCTGCGGCTATGCGACCGAAGCGGGCCGCGCCGTTCTGGCGCTGGCTGACAACAGCCTGCGGCTCCCGCGCATCCGCGCCCGCCGTGCCGCTGACAATGCGGCGTCGGCCAATGTGCTGCGCAAGCTCGGCTTCCGTCCGACCGGAAAGAAGACATGGTCGGCCAGTCTGGCGAGAGGCCCCATCGAAACCTGCCTCTACACGCGCGAGCGCGAGGAAGCCCCGCAAGCGCTCGCGGCCTGAGGGATTCGCATTTTCGGCCGGTGACGCTAGAGGAAGTCCGAACTAACCCCACCGTCACCCCGGGCTGGTTCCGGGGTCCACCGGATCGCTTGCGCATCGCTCGCGGTTGAGTGGATGCCGGAACGCGTCCGGCATGACGGCCGAAATGGACGGCAGCGATGCATTTTCTCGACCAGGCCAAGATCTTTATCCGCTCCGGTAGCGGCGGGCCGGGCGCGGTGTCGTTCCGGCGCGAGAAATATATCGAATATGGCGGTCCCAATGGCGGCAATGGCGGCAAGGGCGGCGACATCATCTTCGAAGCCGTTGCCGGTCTGAACACGTTGATCGACTTCCGTTATTCGCAGCATTTCCGGGCCGAGCGCGGTCATCCCGGGGAAGGCGGGGACCGAACCGGCGGCGGCGGAGACGATCTTGTGATCAAGGTCCCCGTCGGCACGCAGGTGCTGGCCGATGACGAGGAACGTTCGCTGCTGCTGGACATGACACATGTCGGGCAGCGCGAGATATTCCTGCGCGGCGGCGACGGTGGGCGCGGCAATGCCAGCTACAAGACCTCGACCAACCGCGCCCCGCGCCAGCATGGCCCCGGTTGGCCTGGCGAGGAAATGTATGTCTGGCTGCGCCTGAAGCTTCTCGCGGACGCAGGGTTGGTCGGGCTGCCCAATGCGGGCAAATCGACCTTCATCAACGCGGTCACCAACGCGCAGGCAAAAGTCGGAGCTTATGCCTTCACGACGCTTCGCCCCCAACTCGGCGTGGTCCGGCACCACCAGCGCGAGTTCGTTGTCGCGGACATTCCAGGCCTGATCGAAGGCGCGGCGGAAGGCGCCGGCGTCGGCGATCGCTTTCTCGGCCATATCGAACGATGCCGTGTGCTCTTGCACCTGGTCGATGCCAATGATGCCGACGTCGCGACCAGCTATCGCATCGTTCGCGACGAACTCGTCGCTTATGGCGCGGGGCTGGAGGACAAGCCGTTCGTGGTCGGCCTCAACAAGATCGACACGCTCGATGACGAACTGATCGCGATACTCAAGTCCGAACTCGAACAAGCGAGCGGCGCGACCGTCCTGCCCTTGTCCGGCGCCGCCGAGATCGGGCTCGGCCCCGTTCTCGACCAGTTGCTCGAAGCGATCGGCCCCGAATCGACGCCCGTCGGCGACGATGACGAGGGCGAGGACCTGGTCGAATGGTCGCCTTTATGATCACCCTTCTTCCCTTTGGCGGAGCCGGGTAGTGACCGCGCTCTTCCCCCCTGCCTCATGCCCGCGGCTGATCATCAAGATCGGCTCCGCATTGCTGGTCGACGCCGACGGCGGCGTGCGGCGCGGCTGGCTGGAGGGGATCGCCGCCGACATTGCCGAACGCTGCCGTGCGGGTCAGCAGATCGCGGTGGTCTCGTCGGGTGCGATCGCGCTCGGCGCGCGGCGTCTCGGCCTGCCCAAGGGGGGTCGCGCCAGCCTCGAAGATGCGCAGGCAGCCGCCGCGACCGGCCAGATCGCGCTCAGCCACGTCTGGGCCGAAGTATTGGGCGCGCATGGCCTGACTGCGGCGCAGATATTGGTGACGCTCGACGATCTCGAGGATCGCCGCCGTTACCTCAACGCCGCCGCGACGCTCGATCGGCTGCTCGGCCTTGGTGTGGTGCCGATCCTCAACGAGAATGACAGCGTCGCGACCGAGGAAATTCGCTTCGGCGACAATGACCGGCTCGCCGCGCGCGTCGCGCAGGCAGCCGCCGCGCAGGGCGTCATTCTGCTGTCCGATATCGACGGGCTCTATGATCGCAACCCTGCATTGCCCGGCGCGATCCATATCGCGCGGATCGACAAGATCGACGCGGCGATTGAGGCGATGGCCGATCGCGGCTCCGCCTCGGGTATGGGCTCTGGCGGCATGGTCTCGAAGATAGAGGCGGCGCGGATCGCCAATGCGGCCGGCGCCAGCCTCGCCATTGCGAGCGGGCGGATCGACCATCCCTTGGCCAAGCCTGCCCGCCACAGTCTGTTCGTCGCTGAAAAGGCGGCGCGCGCGCGCAAGGCCTGGCTCGCCGGCCGTCTCACCGCCAAGGGCCGCATCATTGTCGATCCGGGCGCAATCGATGCGCTTCGCAACGGCAAGAGCTTGCTCGCCGCTGGCGCGACCGCGATCGACGGCCAGTTCACGCGCGGCGACGTGGTCGAGATCGTCGATGCCAACGGCGCCAAGATCGCGCGGGGCTTGAGCGAATATGACGCAGCCGACGCGGCGCGCATCGTCGGCCACCGCAGCGACGCGCACGCCGCCTTGCTCGGCTACGCGCCGCGCGCCGCTCTGATTCATTGCGACCATATGGTGCTGCTCTGATGCGGATCGCGATCACCGGAGGAACAGGCTTCGTCGGATCGCACCTGATCGAGCTGGCACTGGCGGAAGGCCACCAGATCAACGCGCTCACCCGCCGCCCGCAGGAGGCGCGGCAAGGGCTGACCTGGGTCGAAGGCGCGCTCGACCAGCCCGACAGCCTTGCGAAGCTGTGCGCGGGCTGCGACGCGGTGATCCATGTCGCGGGCGTGATCAACGGCAGCGCGCATGAATTCTACCTCGGCAACGTCGTTGGCACCGAGAATGTCATTGCCGCGGCGGCGGGCGCCGACATCCGGCGCTTCATCCACATATCCTCGCTTTCGGCGCGCGAGCCGCAATTGTCGGCTTATGGCCGTTCCAAGGCCGAATCCGAAGAACCGGTCATCGCCGCCGGCTATGACTGGACGATCATCCGCCCGCCCGCCATCTACGGGCCGCGCGACCGTGAGATGCTGGAGCTGTTCCGCTTCGCCCGATACGGCGTGCTGCCCTTGCCTCCGGGCGGGCACGTGTCGATCATCCATGTCGAGGATCTGTGCGCGTTCATCCTTGCTTGCCTCGGCAATAATGCGAGCCATGCCGAAATTTACGAGCCTGACGACGGACGCGACGGCGGCTGGACACCGGTGGAGCTCGCGCGCGCGATCGGCCGGGCAGTCGGGCACAAGGTGCTTCCCCTGCCGCTACCCAAAGCACTGCTGCGTGCGGGCGCGCGGATCGATCACCTGATCCGCGGCGAAAAGGCCAAGCTGACGCGCGATCGGGTCAATTATTTCTGCCATCCGGATTGGGTGGCGGCGCCCCACGCCCGCCCTCCCGCCAGTCTATGGCGCCCGCAAATTCCCACGGAGAAAGGATTGGCCTCCACCGCGCGCTGGTACGAGGCGCAAGGATGGCTTTGAAACGCCGCCCCAACATGCGGCAGACGCCGCGCAATTGCCTCGGCGCTGCCGCAATCGCTTGGCAATCGGTCCCGACGTTTCGTAAAGGCTGACCATGACCGACCAAGACGAGATTTTCGAGCGCGTCGCCGAGCAGATCGAGCCCTTCAACAAGAAGGGCGTCGAGCTGACCGAGGCGACCACCTTCGCGACCGACCTGGAATGGGACAGCCTGACGGTGATGGACTTCGTCGCAGCGGTCGAGGATGAATTCGACATATTGATCACGATGAACATGCAGGCCGAAATCGAAACGGTCGGGCAGCTGGTTGCCACCATCCGCAAACTCACGGCCGCATGATGACCGACGCGATCGACACGCCCGAGGACATGAGCCTTGCCGATCTGCCCAGCCCCGCCGGCGCGCACGATCTGCTGAGCAAGTTCAAGCCTTTGATCAACGAGCGCGAGGCCTTGCTCGCGACCGGCGTGCGCGATCCCTTCTCGATCGTGATGACCGAGGTCAAATCGCCCACGCTCGCGGTAATCCAGGGCAAGGATACGATCCTGCTCGGCACCTACAATTATATGGGCATGACATTCGATCCCGACGTGATCGCGGCGGGCAAGGAGGCGCTCGACAAGTTCGGCGCCGGCACCACCGGCAGCCGCGTGCTCAACGGCACTTATCAGGGCCACAGGGAGTGTGAGGACGCGCTCAAGGAATTTTACGGGACCGATCACGCGATCGTCTTCTCGACCGGCTATCAGGCCAATCTCGGCGTGATCTCCACGCTCGCCGGCAAGGGCGATTACATCATCCTCGACGCCGACAGCCATGCGTCGATCTATGACGGTTGCTGGCTCGGCAATGCCGAGATCGTCCGTTTCCGCCACAATAGCGTCGAGGATCTCGACAAGCGCCTCGGCCGCCTGCCCAAGGAAGCCGGCAAACTGGTCGTGCTGGAAGGCGTCTATTCGATGTTCGGCGACATCGCGCCTTTGCCCGAGATGGTTGCGGTCGCGAAGAAGCATAAAGCGATGATCCTGTGCGACGAGGCGCACGGCATGGGCTTCTTCGGGCCGAATGGCCGCGGCGTCTATGAGGAACTCGGCTGCGAGAAGGATATCGACTTCGTCGTCGGCACCTTCTCCAAATCGGTCGGCACGGTCGGCGGCTTCTGCGTCTCCAACCATCCTGATTTCGAGGTGCTGCGGCTCGTCTGCCGCCCCTATGTCTTCACCGCATCCTTGCCGCCATCGGTCGTCGCAACCGCCGCGGCATCGATCCGCAAGCTGATGCATGCCGGCGATAAGCGCGCGCATCTCTGGAAGAATTCGAAGCGGCTCCACCAGGGGCTGCGCGACCTCGGCTACACGATCGCGACCCCGACCGCCCAATCGGCGATCATCGCGGTGATGCTACCCGATCAGGAAAAAGCCGTCATGCTGTGGCAGGCCTTGCTTGAGGGCGGCCTCTACGTGAACCTGGCGCGTCCCCCGGCCACGCCGGCCGGTACCTATTTGCTGCGCTGCTCGCTCTGCGCAGAACATTCGGACGAGCAGGTCGGGCAGATAATCGAGATTTTCGCCGCTGCGGGACGGGCGGTCGGCGTCGTAAGCTGACGTAATTATGTTGCGCAGCAACGCGTTACGCGACTGCGCCCTTCCGAATTGTAACGGTTGCGGTTATGATCCGCCCGGCCATGCGCGATGCATCCTCGCTGCCGGTCTTCGGACCGCAAAATCGAGTCAAGCTGCTGGGCGGCCTGCTGGCCCTTGTTGCGGCTTTCCTGCTCGCCGCTTTGCTTACGATCGTTCAGCAATCGAGCCGGGAACGCGACGTCGCGCTCGATCGCAAGCAGCATAGCTACAATATCGTCCTCCTGACGGGCCGCATCGACGGCGCGTTCGGCCAGGCCGAGGCCGCGCTTGGGCGTTATGTGATCAATGGCGATCGCGACACGGGTACGCTCTATTATGACGATTGGCGCCAGGTCGGATACCTGCTCGACGATCTCGAGAGGCAGGTCCACGACGATCCGCCGCAGCTGGCGCGGCTACGCCAGCTGCGCGCGCTTTATGCGAAACGGGCGGCCGAGCTCGGGCCGCCGGCGCAGCTCGCCAGCCTGAAGAAGGGCTGGGCAGCGATCTCCTTGTTCGCGATCGCGGGCAAGTCGTCGACGCTGAAGGACATCGATACGACGCTGCAGGCGATCGCCGATGCGGAAAACCGCCTGCTCGACAAGAGATCCACCGCCGCCGCCGCCCAGGTCGAACGGTCCAACTATCTCTCCCGCCTGCTGTCCGCCGTCGGCATCCTGTTGGCTTTGTCGGTGGTCACGCTCGGCTGGTTGATGACGATGGCGATGACCAATCAGCGCGTCGCGCGCGAGCTTGCCGATATCGAAACCGGCCGGGCCGACGCGCTGGAGCACGCAGTGGCCGAGCGCACCGCCGAACTGCGCGATGCCAATGCGCGCCTGCTCGAGGAAGCGCAAACCCGCGAGCGGGCCGAATTCAAGCTGCGCCAGCTCCAGAAGATGGAGGCGGTCGGGCAGCTGACCGGCGGCATCGCGCATGATTTCAACAATATGCTCGCGGTCGTGCTCGGCGGGCTCGAAATGGCAAAGCGTCGCGTCGAGGAACAGGCCCAGGAAGCCTCGCGCCATATCGACAGCGCGCTCGAAGGCGCCAACCGCGCCGCCGCGCTGACCCGCCGCCTGCTCTCCTTCGCACGCGCGGAGCCTTTATTGCCCGGCGGGATCGCGCCGGGGCAATTGCTGCACGAAATGTCCGACCTGCTCGATCGCACCTTGGGCGAGCGGATCAGGGTCAAGATTTCGAGCGAGGCCGACGTCTGGCCGGTGTGGGTCGACGCCTTCCAGCTTGAAAATGCGATCCTCAATCTGGCGGTCAATGCCCGCGACGCCATGAAGGGCGAAGGCACGCTGACGATGAACGCCGGCAATATCCGGTTGGACGAGGGCGAGGTCGGCACGCTTCCCGCAGGCGATTACGTCTGCATCACCGTCTCCGACGATGGCAGCGGGATGAGCCCGCAAACGCTGGAACGGGTGTTCGAACCCTTCTTCACGACCAAGCCGGTCGGCCAGGGCACCGGGCTTGGGCTATCGCAGATTTCCGGCTTCTCGCGCCAGTCCGGCGGCGACGTGGCGATCGACTCGGTCGTTGGTGAAGGCACCACGGTCTCTGTCTTCCTGCCGCGCCATAGGGGCGAGGTCCGCGCGCCGCAGCCTGCCGCCAAGAAAGCATTGCCCACTGCCGCCTTGGATACGGGAACGATCCTGGTGGTCGAGGATGATCCGCGGGTGCGCGCGGCGACCGGCACCGCGCTTGCCGAACTCGGCTATCCCGCGGTCCTTTGCGGGTCCGGACCGGAGGCGATCGCCGCGCTCGAGGCACGCGACGATATCGGGCTGGTCATCACGGATGTTGTCATGCCCGGAATGACAGGCCCCGAACTCGCCCGCAGGGTGCGCGCGGAACATCCGGACGTCGGGCTGCTGTTCGTCACCGGCTATGTCGGCGAAGCCGGAGAGGCGGAAAGCTTCAAGGGTTCCCAGGTCCTACGCAAGCCCTTCACGCTGCGCGCTTTGGCCGAAGCGCTGGAAGCGGCCGCGGGCAAGGTGCGCTCCACCGAACGGGCGGCCTGACGCACGATCGACGTCAGCCCGTGATGACAGAGCTCAGCGCCCGGTCTGCGCCCTGTGCAGCAATTTCTGGTCTGCCAGCACCAGCGCCATCATCGCCTCGACCACCGGTGCCGCGCGAATGCCGACGCAGGGATCGTGGCGCCCCTTGGTGCGGATCTCGGTCGCCTGGCCCTCGCGATCGACCGTCTCGACGGGAGTAAGGATCGACGAGGTCGGCTTGAGCGCGACCCGCACGACCACCGGCTGCCCCGAAGAAATGCCACCGAGAATGCCCCCCGCGTGATTGGCGAGGAAGTGGGGCTTGCCGTCCGGCCCTGGCCGCATCGCGTCCGCATTCTGCTCGCCCGTCAGCCGCGCCGCGCCGAAGCCGTCGCCGATCTCGACCCCCTTGGCCGCGTTGATCGTCATCATCGCCGCTGCGAGTTCGCTGTCGAGCTTGGCGTAGATCGGCGCGCCCCAGCCGGGGGGCACGCCTTCGGCTACGCATTCGACCACGGCGCCGACCGACGATCCGCTCTTGCGCGCATCGTCGACGATCGTCTCCCAGCGCGCGGCTGCCGCCGCGTCGGGACAGAAGAAGGGGTTTGCGAGGATTTGGCCGGCATCGAATGCCGCGCGATCGATCGCGTCGCCGCCCAGTTCGACCAGATAAGCCTGGATCCGCACCTCTGGGATCACCAGCCGCGCAACGCCCCCCGCCGCGACTCGCGCCGCCGTCTCGCGCGCCGACGATCGCCCGCCTCCGCGATAGTCGCGAAAGCCATATTTGGCGTCATAGGTGTAGTCCGCATGACCCGGACGGTAAGCGAGCGCGACCTCCGAATAATCCTTGGACCGCTGGTCGACATTCTCGATCATCAGGCTGATCGGCGTTCCGGTCGTGCGCCCCTCGAACACGCCCGACAGGATGCGGACCTGGTCGGGCTCCTGCCGCTGCGTGGTGAAACGCGATGTGCCCGGCCGCCTTTGGTCGAGCCAGGGCTGCAGATTCGCCTCGCTGAGTTCGAGCCCCGGCGGACACCCATCGACCACCGCACCCAACGCGGGCCCGTGGCTTTCCCCCCAGGTGGTGAAGCGGAAGACCCGACCGAAGGCGTTGTAGCTCACTGGCTCCTCTCCCCTTGGGGGAGAGGAAGGGGCCCGCGCGGCGCAGCCGCGTGGGAAGGTGAGGGTGAGTCCGACGCAAGCGCCGACCGAATGATCGCGATCACGCCCTCCAGGTTCTTCATCACCTCAGCATTTGTGAACCGGACCACCCGACATCCCTCATATTCCAGAAAAGCCGTACGGCGGGCATCCCTCGCCTGCGCTTTTGCCCCGTCGTGCGTGTCGCCATCAATCTCTATCACGAGCCGCGCCGACTGGCACACGAAGTCGCCGAAGTAGATACCAAGCCGCTGCTGACGACGGAATTTGAAGCCGTCAAGCGACGCTCCGCGTAGCGAAGCCCACAGTTTGCGCTCTGCTGGCGTGGAATCCCTGCGCAGCTTACGCGACCGCGCAATGGACTGATCACCTTCATTGTAGCGGGTTTGAGCCATCTGGTCTCACCCTCACCCCCCTGCCGCTACGCGGCAGGTACCCTCTCCCCCAGGGGGAGAGGGTCAAGCCAAAGCAATATCCGGCGCGTCCTCCGCCTTCATTCCGATCACATTGTAGCCGGCATCGACATGGTGGATTTCCCCCGTCACGCCGCTTGCAAGATCCGACAGCAGGTAAAGGCCCGCGCCGCCGACCTCCTCTATCGTCACGTTGCGGCGAAGCGGGCTATTGAGCTGGTTCCATTTGAGGATGTAGTTGAAATCGCCGATCCCGCGCGCGGCCAACGTCTGGATCGGGCCCGCCGAGATGGCGTTGACGCGGATATTTTCGGGCCCGAGGTCCATCGCCAGATATTTGACGCTGGTCTCCAGCGCCGCCTTGGCCACGCCCATCACGTTGTAATGCGGGACGACCTTTTCGGCGCCGTAATAAGTCAGCGTCAGGATCGAGCCGCCATTCGGCATCATCTTGCGCGCATGGCGCGTCACCGCGACCATCGAATAAGCCGAGATGTTCATCGTCATCAGGAAATTGTCGAGGCTGGTGTCGACATAGAGGCCGCGCAGCTCATTCTTGTCGGAAAAGCCGATCGCGTGGACCAGGAAGTCGATCGTCGGCCAGGTTTCGGCGAGCTCACCGAAAGCGCGTTCCAGATTGGCCGCGTCCGACACATCGCATTCGATCAGGTGCGGAACGCCCAATTGCTCCGCGAGCGGCAGGACGCGCTTCTCCATCATCGCGCCCTGGTAACTGAAGGCCAGCTCCGCTCCCTGCGCGCTCAGCGCCTTGGCGATCCCCCAGGCAAGCGATTTATCATTGGCGAGGCCCATGATCAGCCCCCGTTTGCCGTCCATCAGCCCTGCCATCATTCCTCCGCTTTAGCTGCCTGGTTGCTCTCCCTTACGCTGCCGTCCGGGGTTTCCGCCAGTGCCGCGTTCAGATGCGCCCCGATCACGAGCCCGAAGCCAACCAGCCAGAAGAAGAACAAGGCGACGACGAAGCCGGCCAGACTGCCATAGGTACGGCCATAACCGCCCAGCAGGGCAAGCACGGCCGGCAGGATCGTGGTCACCGCGGTCCACCAGCAGGCGGTGAATGCCGCGCCCGGCCATTTGGGGCATTTGGTCCAGCGATATTTGCTGGGCGTGAGCGAATAGAAGACCAGATAGAGCGCGGCGAACAAAGCGACCAGCGGTGCCAGCCGGCTCCACCCGATCCAGCCGGTGACGTCATCGGACCCCGGCACCAGCCGGTCGAGGAAGTTGATCGTTCCGGTGAGCAGCAATTGCACGCTGAACGCCGCGAGCATCAGCACCACCGCGCCGATGATAAGGCCCGCCGACCACAGGCGATAATGCCAGAAGGGCTTGGAAAAACGCAGACCGTAGGCGCGCCGGAGTATGTCGCGAATCGTTTCGATGAAGCTGCCCGTGGTCCACAGCCCGACGATACCGCCGATCCAGAGTAGCCCGCCGGTGCGCTGTTTCAACACCTCGTCGATCGGCTGGCGCAGCAGCTCGCGCACCGAACGTGGCAGCGTATGCAGGAAACTGTAGATCGCGTTTTCTGTATCCGCGCTGTGCCCCAGGCTATGCGCTATCCACGCGAGCACGATGAAGAAGGGGAAAAGCGAGATCAGCGCGAGATAGGCAAGGTTGCCGGCATGGATGAAACCGTCCGAATAGACGCCGACCGCGATACGCTTCACGATGTTGAAGGCGCGGGTATGTCGGCGATCCACATCCGCATGATCCCCGCGCCGTTCAGGCGATTCTGGCGAGATGTCCTGAATGGTGCGCGCTCCTAGCGAGTCTGCGCGACTATACGCCCAGATTTGCGCGCGGGTTGCGCTGATCGTCCCCGGCCCAGTTTTCGGCGAACTGCTTAAGCGCGGCATCGTCGGCCGGCAGATCGACCATCAAGGTCACCAGCTGGTCGCCGCGTCCGCCGCCGCGTTTGTGGAAGCCGCGTCCCTTGAGGCGCAGCACCTTGCCCGAGGTCGAGCCTTCGGGGATGGTCATCATCACGGCGCCTTCGACGGTCGGCAGCTTGATCCGCGCGCCAAGGACCGCTTCGTCAAGCCGGATCGGCAGATCGAGCCGGACATCGTCTCCGTCGCGCGTGAAGAAACGGTGCGGTTTGACCTCGATCGTCACGGTCGCGTCGCCGCGGCCGCCCGGCCCCTGCTCGCCCTGCCCCGCCAACCGCATCGGTGTTCCCGCGATCGCTTCGGGGGTGATCTTGAGATCGATCGTCTTTCCCGATTGCAGCGTGATCCGCTGCGGCTTCAGCGCGGCGGCATCCTCGAAGTCGACTGCGAGGCGATAAGCGACGTCGGCACCCTTCTGCGGCTTGGCGCGCGCACCGAAACCGCCGAAGCCGCTGAACCCGCCCGGTGCCGATTGCTGCCGCCGCGAATTACCGAAAATGCCTTCGAAAATATCGCCGAAATCAGCCGCGGCCGCATCGCCGAATTCGAATGCGTCGCCCGGCGCGCCGCGGGTCGCGCGGAACCCGCCGGGGCCGCCAGCGCGCTGGCCGCCGAAACCAAACGGCATCTTGGGATTGCCCTGCTCGTCAATCTCGCCGCGGTCATATTGGGCGCGCTTATCTTTATCCATCAGCAGGTCGTAGGCCGACGTCACCTCGCCGAAGCGCGCCGCCGCCTTCGGGTTGTCCTGGTTGCGATCGGGGTGCAGCTCCTTCGCGAGCTTGCGATAGGCCTTCTTGATCGTGGCCTCATCCGCGCCGCGCGCGACACCCAAAGTCGAATAAAGGTCTGCCATCCGCGCTGATGTGCGGAGCTTGGCCCTGTTCGACAAGTAGAAAACGGCACGGGAAGCCGCTTTCCGCGTTATAGCGCTACGGCGGGCGGCCCCAAGGACACAATATGAAACCCTATCCATGCCCGAATTGCGGGCATCTCGACCATCTTGAAGTGCGGGTCTGCCCCCGCTGCAGCTTCACGCTCGGCTATGATCCCGCGACCGACCAGTTCCTGTTCCTCGGCGACAACGCCACGGTCTGGCGCGATGCCGCGGGCCAGGCGCATGAGCTGGTCGTCTGCGCCAACAACAATGCCTATGCGATCTGCAACTGGCTGGTGCCGGCGGTCGGGAACCAGCCGATGTGCTTGGCCTGCAAGCATAACCGCACCATTCCCGACATGTCGGCGGGGCCCGACGTCCCGCAGAGATGGGGGCGGATCGAGGCCGCCAAGCGCCGGCTGTTTCACACGCTGATCCAGCTGAAACTGCCTGCCGAGACGATGGCCGAGGCGGACGCGAACGGCACCTCGCCCGGCCTCGCCTTCGATTTCCTCTATGATCCCGTCGGCGAGCAGACAGGACGCGTGCAGATCACGACCGGGCACGATGCGGGCGTGATCACGCTCAACCTGATCGAAGGCGACGATGCCAAGCGCGAGCAGATGCGCACCAGCCTGGGCGAACCCTATCGCACCCTGCTCGGCCATTTTCGGCACGAGGTCGGCCATTATTATTTCTCCCGCCTGATCGAAGGCACGGCCGAGGTCGAGGATTTCCGCCGCGTCTTCGGCGACGAGAGGATCAGCTACGAAGCCGCCAAGCAGAAATATTATGATGGCGGGCGCGCAAGCTGGTCCACCGACCATATTTCAGCCTATGCCGCGATGCATCCGTGGGAGGATTTCGCGGAAACCTTCGCCCACCTGCTTCACATCATCGACACGACCGCGACGATCGCCAGCTTCGGGATGCAGATGACGCGTTGGCCTGGGCGGGACCGCCCCCCCGCGATCGATTTCGACCCTTACGCGGCAAGTGCCGAGCAATTGCTCGCCCAGTGGGAGCCGTTCGCCTTCGCGGAAAATGCGATCAACCGCGCGATGGGACAGCTGGATCTCTACCCCTTCCACCTTACCGACGCGGTGATTGGGAAGCTGCATTACGTCCACAGCCTCGTCCAGCGCGCGGGGCGGGGCGAGATCAACGGGAAACGGCAGCGGGTGGCGGCCTGATCGCCCGGCGACCGGCGCACCTCACCCGGGAGACTCAGCCCGCCTGTGCACCCGCTGCGGCGAGCAGCGCCTTGGCCTCGCGGAAGGTAAGGCCGTTCGACGCAGCATCGAGATCGCCCCCCGCCAGACGCTGGGCCACGTCGCGCAATTCGCCCATCACCTTCATGTAGAGGGCCGAACCGAGGCTGATCCGCTTGATCCCCGCCGCCGCCAACTCGGCAATCGGCACCACGCCATCGGCCGGGCTGATCAGCAGATTGACCGGCTTGGGCGCGACCGCGCGCACGATCGCCTTAACCCCCGCCATGTCGGCCGGATAGGGCGCGTAGAGCACGTCGGCGCCCGCTTCGGCGAAGGCGGTGAGCCGCCGGATCGTGTCGTCGAGATCGGGCCGACCCTGGATGAAATTGTCGCAGCGGCCGGTCAGCAGAATCCGCCCGCGTGCGACCTTGGCGGCGGCGGCGATCCGCGCGACCGCATCGTCATAGTCGCGGATCGGCCGCTCGGCGTCGCCGCTCGTATCCTCAATCCCGATCCCGGCGAGCCCGGCGGCGATCGCGGCCTCGACCGTGTTCGCGACATCCTCGGGCGTGTCGCCATAGCCATCCTCGAAGTCGCCGTTGATCGGCAAATCGGTCAAGCTGCCCAGCAATTGCGCATGCGCGAGATGGTCGGCGCGGCTGATGGCATGCGCGCCGTCGATCCGCCCCAGCGCCCCGGCAATTGCGGCGGAGGAGGTGCCGATCGCCTGGAACCCGGCCTGCTTGAGCAGCAGCGCGGAAAGACCGTCCCAGGCATTGGGCATGATGAACAGGCTGTCGTGGAGCGCGCGAAAGCGCGCGTAAAGTTCGGGCTGGCTCATATCTGGCTCCTCCGGCGGGCCCGACCCCTACCGGATGATTGTTGCCGACGGAATGGCAGTTGATACGCTTCGACGCGCGCCGAAGCGTCGCCGAGCGACTTATAGTCGCAGCAGCGCCACAACCAGAACCAGCATCGCCAGCGCCATCAGAACGGCGTCCCACGGCAGCGCCCAGACGCGGTGGCGGCGATAAAGTTCGCGCAGATAATCCTCGCCCGCCTCGGCGCGCTCGATCACGCCGCGGCCGAGCCGCTTGACCGGCGCGCGCGAGAAAGCGATCGCCTCGTCCTCAGGGGCCATCGGCCGTTCGAAGGCGCAGCCATATTCCTTGCCCCGCACCCAGGTGATGAAGGCGCGGGTCACCCCGGCTCCGGCAAGGCCGATGCTGATCTCTTGCCCGATGCCGAGTTGGGCGTCGCTCAGGATACGAATACCCGACCGCGAGATGTCGAGCACCACCACGTCGGTCGGCTCACCGCCGTCGGTCCGCATCGTGCTCGGCGCGTCGGTCGCGCGCCGATGGGCGCTGCGCGCTTCCTTTACCTGACCCGGTTCAATCACACCCGCTCTCCTGGGAAGTCCGCAGCTTAGCGGGTCATGGTTGCCAGAATCTAAAGATTGCGGCGGAGGGGCTTGCGGGCAGGCGCGCCGCGGGACCATGGCGGCTGCAATTCTTCATGTCGCAAGGGATTCGGCCATGGATCTGGGCATCAAGGGGCGCACCGCCCTCGTCTGCGCTTCGAGCCAGGGGCTGGGTCGCGGCTGCGCGGAAGCGCTCGCCGGTGCCGGCGCGCGCGTCATCGTAAACGGCCGCGACGAGGCCAAGCTGCGTCGAGCGGCAGACGAGATCGCCGCCGCTACCGGCGCCGAGATCGTCGCCGTCGCCGCCGACGTCGGAACCGACGCGGGCCGCGCGGCCCTGCTCGATGCCGCGGGCGTGGTCGACATCCTCGTCAACAATAATGGCGGCCCTCCGCCCGCGGATTTCCGCGAACTCGACCATGATCGGCTGATCGCCGGGGTGGAGGCCAATATGATCACGCCGATCCTGCTGGTTCGCGCGGTGATCGACTCCATGGTCGCCCGCGGTTTCGGCCGGATCGTCAACATCACCTCGGGATCGGTGAAGATGCCTATCGCCGGGCTCGATCTTTCGAGCGGCGCGCGCCTCGGCCTGACCGGTTTCCTCGCCGGGGTCGCGCGCCAGGTCGCGCATGCCAATGTCACCATCAACGGCCTGCTCCCCGGCTCGTTCGATACCGCACGCGGGACTTCGGTCGATGTCCGGCGAGCGCAGAAAGCCGGCATCTCGCAGGACGAGGCGCGCGCGCAACGGATCGCCGCCGTCCCCGCCGGCCGGCTCGGCAACCCCGCCGAGTTCGGCGCCGCCTGCGCTTTTCTCTGCTCGGCCCAGGCGGGCTTCATCACCGGCCAGAATCTGCTGATCGATGGGGGCGCCTTCCCCGGAGTTCTGTGATTTTCCCTGCAGTTGCAAATATTTGCTCGTTCGGCCGGTTAGACCATTGGCGCTGCGGCATCGACATCCTATAGGATGTGCATTCCCCGCCTTTCTGTCCCGCCGTACCGGCCGAGGTTCCGTGCCCGACTTACCACTTGATCCTCCGGTGCTTTCCGGCTTGGTCCAGCGTCGATGACTCGCCGCCCCTATCGCGCCGTTGCGCTGACCCTCGCCATGACCGCTTTTTCGCTGTCGGGCTGCGGCACCAGGAAAGAGACTCCTCCTCCGCCACCCGAGGCCGGCTTCGTGGTGGTGAAGGCGCAGGCCGTTCCCCTGATGGTCGAACTGCCCGGCCGCACCTCCGCCTTCGAGACGTCCGAAGTCAGGCCGCAAGTCTCCGGCGTGATTCAGGAGCGCTCGTTCACCGAGGGCAGCATCGTCCACAAGGGCCAGACGCTCTACCAGATCGACCCGAGCCTCTATCGCGCGGCGGTCAATCAGGCCCAGGCCAACCTCGCCTCGGCCGAGGCCAATCGGGAATCCGCCGCCGCCAAGGCCGCCCGCTACAAGCCGCTCGCGCAGATCCAGGCGGTCGCGGAGCAGGATTATACCGATGCGGCTGCCGCGGCGAAGCAGGCAGCGGCGAGCGTCGCGCAAAATGCCGCCGCGCTCCAGACCGCGCGCATCAACCTGCAGTTCACGCGGGTTCCGGCGCCGATCACCGGGCGTATCGGCCGGTCGCTCTTCACCACCGGCGCGCTCGTCACCTCGGGCCAGGCGGATCCGCTCACCACGATCCAGCGGCTCGATCCGATCTATGTCGATATCCAGCAGTCGAGCGCCGATCTGCTCGCGCTGCGCCAGTCGCTGAGCGCGGGCAAGGGGGTCGCGCCCTCGTCGGCGGCGGTGCGCCTGACGCTGGAAAATGGCAGCTCTTATCCTTTGGTCGGTAAGGTCGAATTCGCCGAAGAGATGGTCGATACCGCCACCGGGGCTGTGACCTTGCGCGCGCGCTTTCCCAATCCGCAGGGGCTGCTGCTGCCCGGCATGTATGTCCGCGCCTCCTTCAGCCAGGCGACCACGCGCAACGGCATCCTGGTCCCGCAGGCGGGCATTGGCCGCGATCCGCAGGGCCGCGCAACCGTGATGGTAGTCGGCCCGGGCAACAAGGCGCTGAGCAAGATCGTGGTGGCGGATCAGACGGTGGGGGCCGACTGGCTCGTCACCTCCGGCCTCCAACCCGGCGAGCGGGTGATCGTGGAGGGCCTTGGCAAGGTGAAGGCGGGCAAGCCGGTGCGGCCGGTGCCGGCACGCGCGCCGCTGGTGCCGCCCCCCGGCACCAACCGCGGTGGCGATCAGGGCGGGCCGTCCGCCGGCAACGGCTAGGCGCGCATGCTCAGCCGTATCTTCATCGATCGCCCGATCTTCGCATGGGTGATCGCGATCATCATCATGCTGCTCGGCATCGGCGGCATCTTCTCGCTGCCGGTCGAGCAATATCCCGACATCGCGCCGCCACAGGTCAATATCCGCGCCAATTATCCCGGCGCGTCGGCGGAAACGCTCGAATCCTCGGTCACGCAGGTGATCGAGCAGCAGCTCACCGGCATCGACGGGATGCTCTATTTCCAGGCCAATTCCAACGCCGCGGGGCAGGTCCAGCTCACCGTCACGTTCGACAAGGGCATCAACCCCGACATCGCCCAGGTCCAGGTCCAGAATAAGGTTCAGCAGGCGCTGCCGCGCCTCCCCCAGCAGGTCCAGCAACAGGGCCTGGTCGTCACCAAATCGAATGCCGACTTCCTGCTCGTGATCTCGGTCTATGATCAGTCGGACCGGTCGACCAATATCGACGTCGGCGACTTCCTCGTTTCCAACCTGCAGGACGCGGTCGGGCGCATTCCCGGCGTCGGCGACGTCAACGTGTTCGGCACGCAATATGCGATGCGGATCTGGCTCGATCCGTACAAGCTCGCCAGCTTCCAGCTCGTGCCGAGCGACGTCACCTCAGCGTTGCAGGCGCAGAATACGCAGATTTCCGCGGGCCAGGTCGGCGCCCAGCCGATGCCGCCGGGGCAGATGCTCAACGCGATCGTGACGTCGCGCTCGCGTCTCACCTCGGTCGATCAGTTCAAGCATATCGTGGTCAAGGCGCAGGCCAACGGGTCGAAGGTCCTGCTGCAGGATGTCGCCCGCGTGGAGCTCGGGGCGGAGAATTACAACAGCCTGAGCCGCCTCAATCGCCATCCCGGCGCGGGTATCGCGGTCATGCTCGCGCCCGGTGCGGACGCGCTCAAGACGTCGGAACTGGTGCGCGCCTTCATCTCTGAACGCGCCAAATCCTTTCCCGATGGCTATACCTATGCGCTCCCGCTCGACAGCACCGATTTCATCAAGATCTCGGTCCACGACGTGGTGATGACGCTGATCGAGGCAATCATCCTCGTCGTCCTGGTCATGTTCCTGTTCCTGCAGAGCTGGCGTGCGACGCTGATTCCCGCGATCGCGGTGCCGGTCGTGTTGCTCGGCACGTTCGGCGTGCTCGCCGCCTTCGGCTTCTCGATCAACACGCTCACCTTGTTCGGCATGGTGCTGGCGATCGGCCTGCTCGTCGACGACGCGATCGTGGTGGTCGAAAATGTCGAACGGGTTCTGGAGGAGGAGCCCGACATCTCCCCGCGCGATGCGACGATCAAGTCGATGGCGGAGATCAACGTCGCGCTGATCGCGATCGCGCTCGTCCTCTCCGCCGTATTCCTGCCGATGGCCTTTTTCGGCGGCTCGACCGGGGTGATCTACCGCCAATTCTCGATCACGATCGTGTCGTCGATGGTGCTGTCGGTGCTGGTCGCCCTGATCCTCTCGCCCGCGCTCGCGGCGAGCTTGCTCAAGCGGCCCGACAAGGAAGCGCGCGCCAACGGCAACGTCCTGGTCCGCCGTGCGCATGAATATGGCGATCGTTTCAACGACTGGTTTGCACGCACCTCGGCGCGCTATCGCGCCGCCGTCGCCTGGATGATCGCACGCATGACCAAGGCGATGCTGGTCTTTGGCCTTTTCGTGGTCCTGCTGGTCGTCCTTTTCACGCGCCTTCCGACCAGCTTCCTGCCGATCGAGGATCAGGGCTTCGCCCAACTTCAATATACTTTGCCGCCCGGCGCGACACAGCAGCGCACGCTTGAAGTCGCCAAGCGGATCGAGAATTACTTCCTGGGTAAGGGGAAAGCCGACACGGCCGCGATCTTCACGGTGATTGGCGCCAACCAGGCCGGCAATGGACAGAATGTCGGCCGCGGCTTCCTGCCGCTCAAGCCGTGGGACCAGCGCAAGGGATCCGAACATAGCGCGCAGGAGATCACCCGGCGCGCGACCAGGGAACTGGGCGGCCAGTTGCGCGACGCCGAATTCTTCGCGCTCAACCCGCCGCCGGTGCGCGGTCTCGGCCAGTCGAGCGGCTTCACGATGGAGTTCCTCAATACCGGTGGGCTCAGCCGAACCGAATTCCGCAGCCGGCTCGACGATCTGCTCGCGCAGGCGCGGTCCGATCCGGCGCTGGCGGCGGTGCGCATGAACAGCCTGCCCGATCAGCCCGCTCTGTCGATCGATATCGATTCCGAGAAGGTCGGCGCGCTTGGCATCAGCCAGAGCGATGTCGATGCGACGCTCTCGACCGCCTGGGGCGGCAGCTACGTCAATGATTTTGTCGATCGCGGGCGTGTGAAGCGGGTCTATGTCCAGGGCGATGCACCCTTCCGTGCGCGGCCGGAGGATATCGGCCAATGGCATGTGCGCAATAACGCGGGAACGATGACCGCCTTTTCCGCCTTCTCGCATGAAGGCTGGCGGACCACGCCGAACGTGCTGACCCGCTTCAACGGCTCGCCTTCCTTCGAAATCCAGGGGCAGGCGGCGCCGGGCAAGAGTTCGGGCGACGCGATGCGCCATATCGCCGCGATCGCCGCGCGCATGCCGGGCGTGTCGGTTGCCTGGGCGGGTATCTCCTATCAGGAAAGGCTGTCCGGCGGGCAGGCGCCGATCCTGTACGGGCTTTCGCTGCTGGTCGTCTTCCTGTGCCTCGCCGCGCTTTACGAAAGCTGGTCGATCCCGTTCGCGGTGATGCTGGTGATGCCGCTCGGCCTGGTCGGCGCCACGCTCGCGGTGATGCTGCGCGGGCTGGAGAATGACATTTATTTCCAGGTTGGCCTGCTCACCACGATGGGTCTGTCGGCCAAGAATGCGATCCTGATCGTCGAATTCGCCGAGCAGGCCGAAAAGCAGGGCATGCGCCCGCTCGAGGCGGCCCTGGAGGCCGCGCGCGTCCGTCTCCGCCCGATCCTGATGACCAGCCTCGCCTTCATCTTCGGCGTGTTGCCGCTCGCTATCTCGACCGGGGCGGGCGCGCGCAGCCGGGTCGAGATTGGAACCGCGGTCATCGGTGGAATGCTGACCGCGACCGCGCTTGCCATCTTCTATATCCCGCTCTTCTTCGTGCTTGTCCGCAGGCTCTTCCGCCGCGAGCACCGACAGGAATCCTCATCATCGGACGACGCGCTCCCCAAAGGGCAGCCGGCATGAAGCGCCTCGCCTTTATCCTGATCTTGGGCGTGCTCGGCGGCTGCAGCCTCGATCCGCATTACGCACGGCCGGCGCCGGCCATACCGCCGGCCTTCCCGCAAGGCGCACCTTACCCGCCCCAGGCCGAGGCGCCGCTTCCGGGCGTCAGCTATCGCGATATCTTCCGCGATCCGCGCCTGCAGGCGCTGGTCGAACAGGCACTCGCCAATAATCAGGATCTCCACCAGGCGCTCGCCAATATCCAGTCGGCGCGCGCGCTCTACCGCGTCCAGCGCGCCGATCTGTTCCCCGCGGTCGACGCCAGCGGCGGCGTGACCACCAGACGCGGATCGACCCAGGCTTCGGGCAGCGGCGGGAACGGCCGGGACAGCGTCACCACCTACGATGTCCAGGCGGGTACCACCGCGTGGGAGATCGACCTGTTCGGCCGGGTGCGCAGCCTCAGCCGCTCGGCCTTCAACCAATATCTCGCGAGCGAAGCCGCCGCCCGCGCGACCCGGTTGACCATGGTCGCGGACATTGCCGACGCCTGGCTCCAGCTCGCCGCCGACCGCAGCCTGCTGCTGGTCGCCGAGGATACCGAAAGAAGCGCCCAGACCAGCGTCGAGCTCACCCAGGCGCGGCTCAACGGCGGCGTGTCGCCGCGGACCGAGCTCAGGCAGGCGCAGTCGGTTCTGGCGACGGCGCAGGCAGACCGCGCCCGCGAGGCGACCCTGGTCGCGCAAGACGTCAACGCGCTCCAGCTGCTGGTCGGCGCCCCCGTCGCCGGGTCCTTGCTTCCGGCCGCGATCGAGGATGCCGACGGGCGGCTGGCGGAGCTTCCCGCCGGGCTCGATTCGACCATATTGTTGCGCCGCCCCGACGTGGCCGAGGCCGAATATCAGCTGCGCGCCGCCAACGCCCGCATCGGCGCGGCGCGCGCCGCCTTCTTCCCGCGCATCTCGCTGACCGCGGTCGCCGGCTTCGCGAGCACGGCCTTGTCCAATCTGTTTACCGGCGGCGCCTTCAGCTGGACCGTCGCGCCGTCGGCGACGCTGCCGATTTTCGATGGCGGGGCCAATGCCGGCAATCTGGCTTATGCCCGCGCGCAACGCGAAGCCTATCTCGCCAGCTATCAGAAGGCGATCCAGACCGCTTTCCGCGAAGTCGCCGATGCGCTCGCGCGGCGCGGCACGATCGATGCTGAACTCAGCGCCGATCAGCTCAACGCCACCGCCGCCGAGGATCGGCTAACGCTCGATACCGCGCGCTACAGGCAGGGCATCGATCCCTATCTCAGCACGCTCGATGCGCAACGCACCTTCTATGCCGCGCGCAGAACGCTCGTGAATGCCCGCCTGGCCAAGGCGCAGAATCTGGTCGACCTCTACCGCACGCTCGGCGGCGACCAGTTGGTCGAGGCATTGCCGGCGGCGGCACAACCGGGGCGTAAATAGCCTCTCTGTCGTCTCGGGAGCCGCTCTCTTTGCGGGCTGAATCGCAGTAATCGCTTTTGCGAATGTCTGCTTTAGACCCAATGTCGATCGTCCGGCGGGCGCGTCAGATCCCGAAGCCGTCATTCTTCGACGCATGAGAAGGCCCCCACTGCCTTCGCCGGGAGCTGTGCCTGGAGGCATGTGGCTCATCGCTCACTCTGGCGCCTCGCAGCACAACAAAAGCGCCGTCGTATCCAAAGACACGACGGCGCCCGTTCTTCGTCGAGGAAGGTCTATGCGAAGCTGACAGCAGTCTTCCGGCGGCTACGCATAACGCCGCCAATCATACCGAAACCGCCGAGCATCAGTGCCCAAGAAGCGGGCTCGGGTACGCCTCCGACTGGCGGAACGACTACAGCACCGTTACGCACCTGGAAGAGGAGTTGGCCCGCAACCCCGTCATTGGTGGTGGTCACCAGAGGGGCCGTGCCGCTGTCGATGAACGTTCCCGGCACCCGCGAACCTGCGAGTTCGTAGAAGGTCCCAGCCGCATTCCCGTTGCCAGCGTTGAAGCCGACAGCACCCGAAGTGCCGCCCAGGCCGCCCGAACCGCCGCTGAAGTCGCCGGTTTCCCACTGAACCTGATCGTAGTTGAGATAGATGTCGAAATTGCCGGCGCCCGTGTCGCCCCGATCAGTCAGGAGGATCTGAAAGGTGTTCGTCTTGTCGGTATGAGCGCCGAAGTAGCCAACGTTGGTCCAGGTCGCGCCGAACGCCGCGTGGCCAGCATAGGTCCCATAACCATAAGTCGTCGTGCCGACACCCCGCGTGTCAACGTCGGCGAAGAACGCCGCGATAATCGGCTGGCCGCCGTATCCGGCACCAAGGCCACCTGGCGTGTAAGTGCCCTGCCCGGTGTTGAAGGTAAGATAGCCATTATTGCTGATATAAGTATCAGCATAGGTGTTACCGAAGAAGTTGGCCGCGAAGCCAAGCGCAATCGGCCCAGTCGCTGAGTCATCGTTGGGCCCAAGTGCGACGATACTGTCAAATCCAGCAGCTACAGGGCCAGCCTCGGCAGCACTCGCAACGAGCGCTATCAAAGCCGCGCCCGTCAACGTCCATTTGTTAAGCATACAGATCTCCAGGAATGAGAGTCCCCACGCTCAGCCGGACTCCCCAGCCCGACTTCCTGAAACGCACTACGCTACTACGGCCCCACGACTCGGGCTGAGGTTAACAATACATTAATGGAATCCCAGCGCCAGAGGTATCCATCGGAAGGTTGCCCTTCTTTGATCAGCCGATAGCGCAGCAACTGCGCGCCCACGGAAGCGCCGAATTTTGGGTCCGAATCTTCAGTTTGTCTCGGCTCAGTCCGGAATGGCAGCTACCGCGCGTGCGCCTCCCCAAGAGCCTCACCCAAAAGCCGCCAGATAAGGAACCGGGATACTCCTTCAGCTCCCGACACGCGGCAGGGCTCGCGCAGGGAACCCTAACCCAGCGCCTCTACGTCCACCGCCACCTCGATCTCCTGCCCGTCCTGGCCGAGGAAGATGCCGTCGATCGGCGCGACGTCGCCATAATCGCGGCCGATGGCGGTGACGATATGGTCGCCGCCCATCGTAACCCCGTTGGTCGGATCGAAGCCGATCCAGCCGCGCTCCGGCCCACACCAGATCAGCACCCAGGCGTGCGTCGCGTCGGCCCCGATCAGCCGTTCCTCGCCGGGTGGCGGGATCGTGCGCAGATAGCCCGAGACATAAGCCGCGGCGAGGCCGGCCGACCGTGCGCCGGAGATCATGATCTGCGCGAAATCCTGACACACGCCGTGCCTCTTGGCGAAGGCCTCGGCGGGGCTGGTGTCGAGCTGGGTTGCGCTGCCGTCATATTGGAAATTGGCCTGGATCGCACGGGCGAGCGCCAGGCCGGCCTCCACCACCCCGCGTTCCGGACGAAGCTCGGCCGCGCACCAGGCGGCAATGTCAGGAAAGGCGGCGATCAGCGGCGATGGGAAAAGATAATTGGCGGGCGCGGACGGCCCGAGATCATAGGTTTCGCGCGCCAGCCGGCCGGCCTCGGCAACTGACACGTCCGTGTCGAGCGGCATCGGCGCGATCCGATCGACCAGAACATGCGCACGGCTTTCGATCAGCAATTCGGTCGCGGGCTTTTCGACCAGCAGCCGGATGACGTTGACCGGATAGCCATTGTCGCGGCCGATCGACTGGATCGCCGGCGGTTCGATCGCAAGTTCGTGCGTCTCGACGCTTTGCCCGTCCCAGTCGATCGGCTTCAGCCGCACATTGCAGCGCGCGAACCGCACCGGAAACATATAGCTGAAGCGCGTGCTGTGCTTGATCGCGTAGCGCATCAGCCGCGGCTCACGCGAGGATCATGCCGGATGCGCGGACTGCCTCGGCCCCGTGCAGGAAATAGCGTGCGGCAATCGCGTCGGAGAGCGCCATCAGCCGGTTTTCGAGCCCGAGCAGCGTCGCGACCGAGAGCGATTCGGGCTTCACCGTCATCGCGGTCAGCGCAATCTCGTCGGCGGTCGCGACCTGTGCCTCCTTCAGTCCGTCGTCGCGGATCGACGGCAAGGCGGCGAGATGCTCGCGGATTCGATCCAGCTGGAAAGCGAGGCTGCGCGGATTGAACGGATCGAGCGCGACCAGATCGCGCACCGGCACCAGCGCCAGCCCGGTCATATAGCGCGCACGATAGCTGATCTGACTGTCCATCAGATCGAGCAGGGTGGTGAGATCGTCGGCGGTCGCCGACTCGCCCGCGAACTGGCGGGTCAGCCGGCATGCTGCGAGTGCGCGTTCGATCCGCCGGCCAAGATCGTGGAAGCGCCATCCCGCGGTGCGGCCCATATTCTCGGCAGCGAGCCCCGCAAGCGCCGCGAACCTTTCCTGGAGCGCGCCGACCCGCAGCAGCACCGCGCCCGCATCCTCGGCCAGCGCGATCGGCAGCGGCGCGTCGATCAGTCGCCACACATCGGCCGACAGCCGGTCGCGGATTCCTGAGGCGATATTGTGGATCGTGCCGAACAGGGTGCGCACCGAAGCCGGGCCGATCCCGTCGAGCGCGCTCGCCGCAAGCTCGGCAAGATCCCGGATCGCGCCCTGATCCTCGTCCTGCTCGTCTTCGGGATCCTCGTCGATATGCGATGCGCCGCTGGCGATGAGCAAGGTCGCGAGACGGTCGAGCGTCACCGGTACCAGGCTCGCGCCGCTATCGGCATCGATCGTCCCGCCGAGCGTCGCGCGCACCAGCCGCAAGGTTGCCTCGCCGCGCTCGAGATAGCGGCCGAGCCAATAGAGATTGTCCGCGGCCCGGCTCGGCAGCGTACCCGGATTGCGGCGCACCGGGACATGTTGCGGCAGCAGCGAGACATGCTCGACCGGCTTGAGCGCGATCACCCCGACGTCGGCCGAAGATGCGCCTTCGCCCATGATCGTCGCCCGCTCGTCGGCGAGATTGCCGAGCCGCGCGAACCCGCCGGGCATCACCGTCCAATTGCCTTGGCCGTCGCGCGCGGCGAAGGCGCGCAGGATGAAGGGCCGCGCGACCAGCCGTTCGTCCACGATCACCGGCATGGTCGAAAGCCGCACCACTTCGCGCCCGACATAATCCTGCGGACGCAATTTGATCGCGTCGAGCAATGCCGCGCGCGCGGCCGGTCCGAAACTGGATCCGAGCGTCTGTCCATTCGGCAGCCCGGCAACAGGATGGGAGAAAGCCGGACCGACGAGCAGGTCGTCGAACCGGCTCAGCATGTCGGCGCATGGCGCTTCCTGCCCGCACCACCAGGTCGCGATATTGGGCAATTTCAGCCCTTCGCCGAGCAGGTGGCGCGCCAGCGACGGCATGAACGCCGCGAAGGCTGGGGATTCGACCACGCCCGCGCCCGGGAAGTTCGCGATCACCGCATCGCCGCCCGCGATCGCGTCCATCAGCCCGGGCACACCGATTCGCGAGGTTGAATCGAACGCGAGCGGATCGAGCAGCTGCGAATCCATCCGCCGCCACAGCGCGTCGATCCGCTTCAGCCCCTCGATCGTGCGGACGTAGAGCCGATTGCCCCGCACCGCGAGATCGTCGCCCTCGACCAGCAGCAGCCCGAGATAACGCGCGAGATGCGCCTGCTCGGCATAACTTTGGGTGTAGCGCCCCGGGGTCAGCAGTCCGATCCGCGGATCGGAGCGGCGGCACGCGGCGGCGAGGCCTTCGCGGAAATCACTGAAAAAGGGCGCCAGCCGCTGCAGGTTGAGCCGCGTCTGAAGCGCGCCCATCACCCGGCTGGTCGCAAGCCTGTTCTCCAGCGCATAGCCCGCCCCGATCGGGGCACGAACATGATCGGCAAGCACGCGCCATTCGCCGTCCGGCCCGCGAGCTATATCGACTGCATAGATGTGAAGCCGATGCCCGCCGAGTGGCTTCATGCCGATCATCGACCGCCAGAAATGCGCCGATCCGGTGACCAGCGCCGCCGGCAGATGGCCGTCCGCGACCAGCCTCGCCTCGCCGTAAATGTCGGCGAGCAGCCGTTCGAGCAGTTCGGCGCGCTGCGCGACGCCCGCGGCCACACCGTGCCATTCATCCTCGCCGATCAGCAGCGGCAGCGCGGAAAGCGGCCACGGCCGCTCGTCGGGATCGCCGGGCAGGCGGAACGCTGTGCCGATCTCGTCCACCTGGCGCCCGACCCGGTCCTGCAGCCGCTGCAGCCGCCCTTCGGTCAGGGCCGCGACGCCATCGAACAGATGGTGCCACCAGCGTCCCCCGCGCCCCATATCGTCGCGCACGACGTCGCCCGTCCCGGCTTGCGAGACGTAGGATTCGAGCCAGCCCTGCCCCCATGAAGGCAGGCCCGGCAGCAAAGCCATATTCGTCCCCCCGGTCATGTTCGCGCTTGCAGCACAGCAGCGCCCCAGGGGCAAGCTTGCCTTTCCCCGAGCCTCACGCCATCGACGAGCGGTAAGGATTTGCCGGAGGGACCGATGAAGACCCGCGCCGCCGTCGCATTCGAGGCGAAGAAGCCGCTCGAAATCGTCGAGCTGGATCTGGAAGGCCCGCGCGCGGGCGAAGTGCTGGTCGAGATCATGGCGACCGGCATCTGCCACACCGACGCCTACACGCTCGACGGGCTCGACAGCGAAGGCATCTTCCCGAGCATCCTCGGCCATGAAGGCGCAGGCATCGTGCGCGAGGTCGGGCCCGGCGTGACCAGCGTGAAACCCGGCGATCACGTCATCCCGCTCTACACGCCCGAATGCCGCCAATGTAAGTCGTGCCTCTCGGGCAAGACCAACCTCTGCACCGCGATCCGCGCCACTCAGGGCAAGGGGCTGATGCCCGACGGCACCAGCCGCTTCAGCTACAAGGGGCAGACGATCTTCCATTATATGGGCTGCTCGACCTTCTCGAACTTCACCGTCCTGCCCGAAATCGCGGTCGCGAAGATCCGCGAGGACGCGCCGTTCAAGACCAGCTGCTATATCGGCTGCGGCGTCACCACCGGCGTGGGCGCCGTGGTCAACACCGCCAAGGTCCAGGTCGGTGACAATGTCGTCATATTCGGCCTGGGCGGGATCGGCCTCAACGTGATCCAGGGCGCGAAGCTCGCGGGCGCGGGGTTGATCGTCGGCGTCGACATCAACCCCGACCGCGAGGAATGGGGACGCCGCTTCGGCATGACCCACTTCATCGACGGCCGCGGCAAGGATCGCGCCGCAATCATCGCCGAGATCCTCGAACTGACCGACGGCGGCGCCGATTACACCTTCGACTGCACCGGCAATACCGAAGTGATGCGCACCGCGCTCGAGGCCTGCCATCGCGGCTGGGGCACCAGCATCATCATCGGCGTAGCCGAGGCCGGCAAGGAGATCGCGACGCGCCCCTTCCAGCTCGTGACGGGACGCAACTGGCGCGGCACTGCCTTCGGCGGCGCCAAGGGCCGCACCGACGTGCCCAAGATCGTAGACTGGTACATGAACGGCAAGATCGAGATCGACCCGATGATCACCCACGTGCTCCGCCTGGAGGAGATCAACAAGGGCTTCCACCTGATGCATGCCGGCGAGAGCATCCGCAGCGTGGTGGTCTATTGATGGCCCAAAAAGTCAATCTGGCGGACAAGCTGGCGAGCTTCACCGACCAATGGAAGCCGCGTATCGTCGGCGGCTACAACGGCAATGACATTATGGTCGTTCGCCTCGAAGGGCCGTTCGAGTGGCACAAGCATGACGACACGGATGATTTCTTCCTCGTGCTGGACGGCGTGCTCGACATCGAGTTGCGCGATCGCACTGTGACGCTCGGCCCCGGGGAATTGTTCGTCGTGCCCAAAGGCGTCGAGCATCGTCCTGTCGCGCGTCTGGGCGAGGTCAAGCTGATGCTGATCGAACCCGCCGGCACGCCCAACACGGGCAATCCCGCGACTGCGGTCGAGAAGCTCCGGATATGATGGAGACACTTTCTGCCGCCAAAGCGTTCGATGGCGTGCAGGGGGTTTACCGCCATGCCTCCGCCGCAACCGGCACGGACATGACCTTCTCGGTCTTCATACCCGCGCACGAGCAGGGCGAGAAACTGCCGGTGGTCTGGTATCTCTCCGGTCTCACCTGCACTCACGCCAACGTCACGGAGAAAGGCGAATATCGCGCCGCCTGCGCGAAGCACCGCCTGATATTCGTCGCGCCCGACACCTCACCGCGCGGCGAGACCGTGCCCGACGATCCGGCCGGTGCCTATGATTTCGGGCTGGGCGCGGGCTTCTATGTCGACGCGACGGAGGATCCCTGGGCGGCCAATTACCGCATGTGGTCCTACGTCACACAGGAACTGCCCGACCTCCTCTTCGCCAATTTCCGCGCCGATCCCAAGCGTCAGTCGATCATGGGCCACTCTATGGGCGGCCATGGCGCGCTCACCATCGGGCTCAGCCACCCCGACCGCTTCAGGGCCGTCTCCGCCTTCGCGCCGATCGTCGCGCCGTCACAGGTGCCGTGGGGGCAGAAGGCGTTGCGCGGGTATCTCAGCTCCGACGAAGCGGCCTGGCGCAAGCACGATGCGGTGGCCCTGATCGAGGATGGCGCCCGCCTTCCCGGATTGCTCGTCGATCAGGGCGCGGACGATCAGTTCCTAGAACAGGAGCTGCGCCCCGAATTGCTGCGCAAGGCCTGCGCCGGCGCCGGCATCCCGCTCACGCTCAACCTGCGCCCGGGCTACGATCATAGCTATTATTTCGTCTCGACCTTCATGGCCCATCATCTCGCCTGGCATGCGGCGCGGCTCTCATGAGCGATTACGACATATTGATCGTCGGCGCAGGTCATGCCGGCGCGCAGGCCGCGATCGCGCTGCGCCAGAACAAATATGAAGGCTCGATCGGGATCGTCGGTGACGAACCCGAAATCCCCTACGAACGCCCACCGCTTTCCAAGGATTATCTGGCCGGCGACAAGTCGTTCGACCGCATCCTGATCCGCCCCGCCGCCTTCTGGGCCGAACGCGAAATCGCGATGCTCACGGGCAGACGCGTCGTTTCGGTTGATCCCCACGCGCACGCCGTCGTGACCGCCGATGGCGAGAAATTCAGCTACGGCACATTGATCTGGGCGACCGGTGGCAGCCCGCGCTCGCTCGTCTGCTCGGGCCATGACCTTGCCGGCGTCCATGCAATCCGCACGCGCGCCGACGTCGATCGGCTGATCGGCGAACTTGCCGCGACGACGCGTGTGGTCGTGATCGGCGGCGGCTATATCGGCCTCGAAGCCGCCGCCGTGCTCACCAAGCTTGGCAAGCATGTCACCGTGCTCGAAGCGCTCGATCGCGTGCTCGCACGCGTCGCGGGCGAACCTTTGTCGCGCTTCTACGAGGCCGAGCACCGCGCACATGGTGTCGATGTCCGGCTCGGTGCCAGGGTTGACTCGATCGAGGAATCCGCCGGCCGCGCCACCGGCGTGCGCCTTGCCGATGGGGAAATCCTGCCGTGCGAGATGGTGATCGTCGGGATCGGGATCATCCCCGCGGTCGAACCTTTGCTCGCAGCGGGCGCCGAGGGCGGCAACGGCGTTCGCATCGACGCGCAATGCCGCACCACCCTGCCCGACATCTTCGCGATCGGCGATTGCGCACTTCACGCCAATAAATTCGCCGACGGCGCCGAGATCCGGCTGGAATCGGTCCAGAACGCCAACGACATGGCCAACGCAGTGGCCAAGACGCTGACCGGCACCCTCACCGATTACCGCGCCGTGCCCTGGTTCTGGTCGAACCAATATGATCTCAAGCTGCAGACCGTCGGCCTCTCCACCGGCCATGACGCGACCGTGCTGCGGGGCGATCCCGCCAGCCGCAGCTTCAGCCTGATCTATCTCAAGCAAGGCCGCGTGATCGCGCTCGACTGCGTCAATGCGGTGCGCGACTATGTCCAGGGCCGCGCACTCGTCGTCGAGCGCAAGAGCCCCGATCCGGCGCAATTGGCCGACACGAATGTCGTGCTGAAGGAGCTGTGATCCCCATCCTTTCGATCGTCATTGCGAGCCCGGCGCAGTCGGGAGAAGCAATCCAGTCCTACCCTCCCCACTGGATTGCTTCGTCGCTATGCTCCTTGCAATGACGAGCCAAGATAGAAAAACGGGAGGACGCAGACCATGACCGGATGGAACAGGCGCAAGCCGATCGACACGGCACATAAAGGGCCGCGCCTGACGCCGACCTTGTCGTGGCCGCATCTGGTCGCACTCGGTGTCGGCTCGATTGTAGGGACCGGCATCCTCACCCTTATCGGCGTCGGCGCCGACCGCGCCGGCCCGGCGGTTTTGCTGTCCTTCGCGATCGCCGGCGCGATCTGCGCCTGCGCGGCGCTCGCTTATGCTGAAATGTCGACGATGATGCCCGCCGCGGGCAGCGCCTACACCTACAGCTACGCGGTGCTGGGCGAGACGATCGCCTGGGTCGTCGGCTGGAGCCTGATCCTCGAATATAGTCTGGTCGTCTCGACCGTCGCGGTCGGCTGGTCTGGCTATGCCGCACCCTTGCTGACCGCGATCGGCTTTCCGAAGGCACTGACGATGGGGCCGCAGCTCGGCGGCATCGCCAATTTGCCGGCAATCTTCATCATCGCGGTTGTCGCCGGCCTTCTCTGCCTCGGCACGCGTGAGAGCGCGCGGCTCAACACGATCCTGGTCGCGATCAAGATCGTGACGCTCGCGCTGTTCGTCGCGGTCGCGCTACCCGCCTTCAATGCGCACAATCTCCACCCCTTCATGCCGCACGGCTTTGCCAAGGTGGTCGAACCCGACGGCACGCCGCGCGGGGTGATGGCGGCGGCCGCGATCATCTTCTTCGCTTTCTACGGCTTCGACGCCATCTCCACCGCTGCCGAAGAAGCCAAGCGCCCCGAACGCGATCTCGCGATCGGAATCGTCGGATCGATGCTTGCCTGCACGATCATCTATGTCCTCGTCGCCGCGGCGGCGGTGGGGGCGCTGCCTTACACGCGGTTCGCCAACAGCCCCGAACCGCTCGCGCTTATCCTGCGCGAAATGGGCAAGGGCCAGGTCGCGCATATCATCGCGATTGCGGCGGTGATCGCGCTGCCAACCGTGCTGCTCGGCTTTCTCTACGGCCAGAGCCGCATCTTCCTTGTGATGGCGCGCGACGGCTTTCTGCCGCCGCGACTCGCCGCCATCTCGTCGCGCGGGACGCCGGTGCGGATCACGATCCTGACCGCGATATTGGTCGCGATCCTCGCAGGCGTGCTGCCGATCGACCAGATCGCCGCGCTCGCCAATGCCGGCACGCTGATCGCTTTCATCGCGGTCGCCACCTGCATGCTCGTCATGCGCCGCCGCGATCCCGCCATCCGCCGCCCCTTCCGTACCCCTGCGGTATGGCTGGTCGGCCCGGGCGCGGTGCTCGGTTGCCTCTATCTGTTCGTCAGCCTGCCCGCCAAGACGATCGAATGGTGCCTGCTGTGGAACGCGATCGGCCTCGCCATTTACGCTCTCTACGGCCGCCACCGCAGCCTGCTGGGGCAGGCGCAGGCAAGGCGCTAGGGGAAACGCGATGGCGACGCCCGACCCGCGCGAGCCCGCCATCCTGATTCTCTCCACCGCGCCAAATCGGGAAGAAGCGACGGCGATTGCACGGACGCTCGTGGACGAGCGGCTCGCCGCCTGCGTCCAATTGTCCCCGATCGAAAGCTGGTATCGCTGGGAGGGCAAGATCGAGCAGGCGAACGAGATCCGGCTGCAGATCAAAACCACCGAATCGCTTGCGGCCGCAGTCGAGCGCCGAGTCGCGGAAATCCATTCCTATGCGGTGCCCGAACTGATCCGGATCCCGATCGGCGGCGGTGCCGCCTCCTACCTCGAATGGATCCAGCAGGAGACGCAACAGGGCTGAGGCCAAGCGTCTATCGCATTGCAACAAAGCGGGTTCCTTTATCCGAAACGACCGGTATAGAAACCGGCGCAACCGCGAGGATCATGATGCGCCCCATCCGCTCAACCGCGCTCGTCGCGGCGCTGCTTCTGTCCGCATGCGGCAAGCAGGCGCCGCCTCCGCCCCCGCCCAAGCAGGTCGGCGTGGTCACGGTGCAGATGCAGCCCGTCACGCTCACCACCGAATTGCCGGGCCGCACCTCGCCCTACGAAAGCTCGGAGGTACGCCCGCAGGTCGACGGCATCATCCTCAAGCGGCTGTTTCGCGAGGGCGAATCGGTTCGCGCCGGCCAGGCCCTCTATCTGATCGATCCCGCGCCTTATGCCGCCGCGGTCGCCAATGCGCGCGCCGCGCTCGCCCACGCGCAGGCATCGATCGCCTCGACCGCCGCGCTCGCGCGCCGCTATGGCGAACTGGTCAAGATCAACGCGATCTCGCGCCAGGATTATGAAAATGCGACGGCGGCCGCGAACCAGGCCAATGCCGATGTCGCCGCCCAGCGCGCCGCGCTCCGCTCGGCCGAGATCAACCTGCGCCGCACCCGCATCACCGCGCCGATTTCGGGGCGGATCGGCAGTTCGACCTTCACCGTCGGCGCGCTCGTCACCGCCGCGCAGGCCCAGCCGCTGACCACGATCCAGCGGCTCGATCCAATCTATGTCGACATCACCCAATCCAGCGTCGATCTGCTCAAGCTGCGCAAACAGATCCTCGCCGGGCAGGTCGCGCGCGCCGGCGGCGCCGCGCGCGTCGGGCTGACGCTCGAGGATGGCAGCGAATATGGCCATCAGGGCAATTTTCAATTCGCCGACGTCACCGTCTCCCAGCAGACCGGCTCGGTCACGATCCGCGCGATCTTCCCCAATCCCGAGGGGCTGCTGCTCCCGGGCATGTATGTCCGCGCGCATCTGATCGAGGGCACGCAGGCCCAGGGTATCCTCGCGCCGCAGCAGGCGGTCTCGCGCGACGAGAAGGGCAATCCGACCGCTCTGGTGGTCGGCGCGGATAACAAGATCGAGCCGCGCCAGCTCACCACCACGCGCGCGATCGGCGACAAATGGCTGGTCACGAGCGGGCTCAAGCCCGGCGACAGGCTGGTGATGGATGGCGCGATGATGCTCCAGCCCGGCACGCCGGTGCAGCCGGTGCCGTGGACGCCCGCACCGCCGCCGACCGCTCCTGGCGCGCCCGCCGCCGGCGCGAAGTAAGCGCGTAGCATGGCCCGTTTTTTCATCGACCGCCCGATCTTCGCGTGGGTGATCGCGATCGTGCTGATGCTCGCGGGCGTGCTCGCGATCCGGACGCTGCCGGTTTCGCAATTCCCCGCGATCGCGGCACCCCAGGTCCAGATCCAGGCGACCTATCCGGGTGCCGACGCGCAGACGCTCGAAAATACGACGACCCAGATCATCGAGCAGCAGATGAAGGGCATCGACAATCTGCGCTATATGGAATCGGTCAGCAGTTCGTCGGGCGCGGTTTCGATCACGCTCACCTTCGAACAGGGCACCAACCCCGACATCGCCCAGGTCCAGGTCCAGAACAAGCTGCAGGCCGCAACCCCGTTGCTGCCGCAGGAAGTCCAGCAGCAGGGCATTCGCGTGGTCAAATCCGCCAGGAATTTCCTGGTCGTGATCGGCCTCTATTCGCCCGATGGCCATTACAGCTCGGGCGACCTCGCCGATTATATCGTGTCGCGCCTGCAGGATCCGATCAGCCGGCTGACCGGCGTCGGCGACACCCAGATATTCGGCTCCCAATATGCGATGCGGATCTGGGTCGATCCGCTCAAGCTCAACAATTTCAAGCTCAGCATCGCCGACGTCGAAAGCGCGGTCCGCGCCCAGAATGCACAGGTTTCCGCCGGCCAGATCGGCGGCTTGCCTGCCCCGCGCGAGCAGATGCTCAACGCCTCGGTCGCGGTCTCCTCGCGCCTCAACACCCCCGATCAGTTCCGCCAGATCAGGCTCAAATCGAATCCGGACGGATCGGTCGTCCGCCTGGGCGACGTCGCGCGTGTGGAAATGGGGTCGGAGACCTATGCTTATACCGTGAAGTTCAACGGCGTGCCCGCCGCCGGCATGGCGATCAAGCTCGCCCCCGGTGCCAACGCGCTCGATACGGTCAGCCGGATCAAGGCCCGGATGGTCGAGCTTTCGAAGACGATGCCGAACCGCATCAAGGTCATCTATCCCTACGATTCAACGCCGTTCGTCCATCTGTCGATCGTCCAGGTGATGCACACTCTGGTGATCGCGGTCGTGCTCGTGTTCGTGGTGATGTTCATCTTCCTGCAGAATTTGCGGGCGACGATCATCCCCACCATCGCCGTGCCCGTGGTGCTGCTCGGCACCTTCGCGGTGCTCTTTGCCGCGGGCTATTCGATCAACACGCTCACCCTGTTCGGCATGGTGCTCGCGATCGGCCTGCTCGTCGACGACGCGATCGTCGTGGTCGAAAATGTCGAACGCCTGATCGAGACCGAGGGCCTCTCCCCCAAGGAAGCCGCGCGCAAATCGATGGACGAGATCACCGGCGCGCTGGTCGGCATCGCTGCGGTGCTCGCGGCGGTGTTCGTGCCGATGGCCTTCTTCGGCGGATCGACCGGAGTGATCTATCGCCAATTCTCGATCACGATCGTGTCGGCGATGGGCCTGTCGGTGCTGGTCGCCTTGATCCTGACGCCGGCGCTCTGCGCGACGATCCTCAAACCCAGGGGCGATCACAAACGCGCGCAGACCGGCCCCTTCGGCTGGTTCAACCGCCATTTCGATCGCAATGCGGAGCGTTACCAGAATGGCGTCCATTATGTGGAGCATCACCGCGGCAAGGCGTTCATCGTCTATGCCGTGCTTTGCGCCGCCCTCGCCTTCCTGTTCTACCGCCTGCCGACCGGCTTCCTGCCCGATGAGGATCAGGGCATCGCTTATGCCCTGGTCAATCTGCCGCCGGGCGCCACCACGGCGCGCACCGAAGCCGCGCTCGCGCAGGTGCGGGATCATTTCCTCAAGAACGAATCGAAGAATGTCGAAGGCGTGTTCACCGTCGCCGGCTTCAGCTTCGCCGGCCAGGCGCAGAATGCCGGGCTCGCCTTCGTCAAGCTCAAGCCGTGGGACGAGCGGACCGGTTCGGCCAACAAGGCGAGCGCGATCGTGGGGCGCGCGATGGGCGCCTTCTCGTCCTTCCGCGACGGCATGATCTTCGCGGTGATCCCGCCCTCGGTGCAGGAACTCGGCACCGCCACCGGCTTCGATTTCGAGCTGACCGATCTTGCCGGCATCGGCCATGAGCGCCTTGCTGCCGCGCAGGGCCAGCTTCTGGGCATGGCGATGCAGGACAAAAGGCTCGCCGGCGTCCGCCCGAACACCATCCCCGATCAGCCTCAGCTCAAGGTCGATGTCGATCAGGACAAGGCCCAGGCGCTCGGCGTCAGCATCGCCGACGTCAACACCACCATCTCTGCCGGATGGGGCAGCGCCTATGTCAACGATTTCATCGATCGCGGACGTGTCAAACGGGTCTATGTGCAGGCCGACGCGCCCTTCCGCCTCTCGCCCGACAATCTGTCCGATTTTTACGTGCGCGGCCAGAATGATCAGATGGTTCCGTTCAGCGCGCTCGCCTCGACCCACTGGCAGGCCGCGCCGGTTCAGTTGACCCGCTATAATGGTCTGCCCTCGATCGAATTGCTCGGCACACCCGCGCCCGGACAGAGCTCGGGCGCCGCGCTCAAGGCGATGGAGGAATTGCACGCCAAGCTGCCGCCCGGCACAGGCTTCGAATGGACCGGCCTTTCCTATGAGGAAAAGCTCGCCGGCAGCCAGGCCATGTCGCTTTATGGCCTGTCGCTGCTGATCGTTTTCCTGTGCCTTGCCGCGCTCTACGAAAGCTGGCTGGTGCCGGTATCGGTGATGCTGGTGGTTCCCCTGGGCGTGTTCGGCGCGGTGCTTGCCGCGACGCTGACCGGCGTCAACAACAACATCTATTTCCAGGTCGGCCTTATCACCACGATCGGCGTCTCGGCCAAGAATGCAATCCTGATCGTCGAATTCGCCGAGGAAAGGATGCGCGAAGGCATGAACGCGTTCGACGCCGCGACCGCTGCCGCACGGTTGCGATTGCGCCCGATCCTGATGACCAGCTTCGCCTTCGTGTTCGGCGTGCTCCCGCTCGCGATCGCGAGCGGCGCCGGCTCCGGCGGGCAGAATGCGATCGGCCGATCCGTGGCGGGCGGTATGCTCGCCGCGACTATCTTCGGTATTTTCCTCGTCCCGATGTTCTTCGTCGCGGTACGCCGCCTGTTCGAACGGCGGCAGGAACGCAAGGATGCCGCCGGCGACGTTGCGGAGGCGCAGGCATGAGACGCTTTCTCACCCTCGCCCCGCTGCTGCTGCTCGGCGGCTGCGATCTGGCGCCGCCTTATCACCGCGCCGGTCTGCCGGCTCCCGCGAGCCTGCCGAGCGGCGGCGTTTATCCGGTAGCGACGGCCACGACCACGCAGGCGCCCGACATCGCCTGGCAGGATTTCTTCGTCGACCCAGCGCTCAGGCAGGTCATCGCGACCGGCCTCGCCAACAATCGCGACCTGCGCGTCGCGCTCGCCAATGTCGAACAGGCGCGCGCGCTCTATCGCGTCCAGCGCGCCGATCAGCTGCCGACGATCGGCGCCGATGCGAGCGCGACCTATGCCCGCGCATCGTCGGCCGAGACGCTCCCGGGCGAGGATCGCACTACCCATATTTATTCGGTTCGTGCCGGCTTCGCCGCGTTCGAGATCGATCTGTTCGGCCGCGTCCGCAATCTCACCCGCGCCGCGCTCGAACAATATCTCGCGACCGAAGAAGGCGCCCGCGCGACGCGGATCACGCTCATCGCCGAAATTGCCTCGGCCTATCTCACCATGGCTGCCGATCAGGATCAGCTCCGCATCTCGCAGGGTACGCTCGAAAGCTTCCGCCAGTCGCTCGATCTCACCCGCGCCCAATTCCGCATCGGCGTCACCTCGGAGCTTGAGGTACGCCAGGCGCAGACCAATTTCGAACAGGCCCGCTACGACATTGCCGCGTTGCAGACGCAGATCGCACGCGATCAGAATGCGCTCGATCTGCTGGTCGGCACCACCGTCGGTGCGGATCTGCTGCCAGCCGGCCTGGACCAGCGCGCCTTCACTTTGGCGGATCTTCCGGCAGGGCTGGGCTCGGATCTGCTGCTGCAGCGCCCCGACGTGCTCCAGGCCGAGCATCAGTTGAAGGCGCAATATGCCAATATCGGCGCCGCGCGCGCCGCTTTCTTCCCGCAAATCTCGCTGACCGCGGCGTTGGGCACGCTCAGCCCCGCGCTGTCCGGCTTGTTCGATCGCGGCAACGGCACCTGGCAGGTGGCGCCCTCGGCCACCCAGACCATCTTCGATTTCGGCCGAAACGCCGCCAATCTGCGCTACGCCAAGGCCAGCCGCGACGCCGCGCTCGCAACTTATGAAAGGGCGATCCAGACCGCCTTCCGCGAAGTCGCCGACGCACTCGCCGAACGCGGCACGATCCGCGAGCAGGTCGCTGCGCGCGCCGATCGCGTGACCGCCGCCGCCACCGCCTATCGCCTGTCCGACGCGCGCTACCGCGCCGGGGTCGACCCCTTCCTCACCAGCCTCGATGCGCAGCGCACACTCTACGCCGCCCAGCAAAATCTGGTGCAAACCCGGCTCGACGCCGCATCAAATCTGGTCGAACTCTACCGCGCGTTGGGCGGGGGCTTGCGGTCGAGATAGAATTCGTCATTGCGAGCCGCGCAGCGGCGAAGCAATCCAGGCACCGATTACTGCCGTACCACCACGCCGCCCTTCATCACCAGCCGCACCGACCTCACCGCCGCGACATCCTTCGTCGGATCCCCCTCGACCGCCACGATATCCGCCAACAACCCCGGCTTGAGCGACCCCACATCCGGCAAATGCAATATCCGCGCATTGCCCGACGTGGCCGCCGTGAGCACCGCGATCGCCGGCATCCCCGCCTGCTGCATCAGCACCATCTCGCGCCAGTTCTCGCCATGCGCGAAGACGCCGACGTCGCCGCCCATGCAGATCGGCACGCCCGCCGCGAGCGCGAGTTTGAAGCTCTTGCGATTCTCCTCGACCGCGGGCGGCGCAGGCTCCTGCCCGTTCCAGCCGCGATAGCGCGAGACCGCGTCCGACGCCGCCAGCGTCGGGCAGAGCGCGATCCCCTTGTCGTGCATCGCCTTGAAGATCTCGGGCGTGCCGCCATAGCCATGCTCGATCGTGTCGACGCCCGCCGCGATCGCGCGGCGCATCCCTTCCGGCGTCACACTATGCACCGCCGCGATCCGGCCCGCATCATGTGCGGTCGACGCGCCCGCGTTCAGCTCCGCCTGGCTCAAAGTCGCCCGGCTCGGCTCCTTGGGCAGATAATGATAGTCCGCATACATCTTGACCACGTCGGCGCCCGCAGCGATCTGGTCACGCGCGGCGCGGACCATATCGTCGGCCCCGCTCACCTCCTGCGCCCCTTGCGGGACCTTCACGCCGGGCTCGAAGCCCTTGGGGCCATAAGCTCCCTCCGCCACGATCGCCCTGGTCGCCACGATCAGCCGCGGCCCCGGCACGATCCCCTGGTCGATCGCCTGCTTGAGCCCGACATCTGCGAAGCCCGCGCCCTCCGTGCCGAGATCGCGTTCGGTCGTGAACCCCGCCATCAGCGTATCGCGCGCATGCACGATCGCGCGCGCGGTGCGGACCGCGAGCGGCTCGTGCAGCACCTGATCGTCCCAGCTCGTCTCGTTATAGGGGTGGAGGAATAGATGGCCGTGCCCCTCGATCATCCCGGGCATCACCGTATCGCCCGGCAGATCGATCACGCGCGTCCCTGCCGGCGTCGCCAGATGCGGGCCGACCCCGGCGATGCGGTCGCCTTCGACCAGCACCTCCCAGCCGGGATGCATCGCGACGCCGTCGAACAATGACGCGCCCCGCAACAGGATAGCCGTTCCCGCCGCGTTCGCCGACGTGCCGATCGCCAGCACCAAAGCGATCCAGGCCTTGCGCATATCCGCCTCCCTTGCCGCCCGCCCTTACGCGCGCGATACGGATGCCATGGATAAGGCGACGCCCCGGCTCCGCAAGCTTCTCGCCTTGTGGGGCTCCCTTCTGGCAACATCCGCCGTCGCGCAGCCCGTCAATCTCCCTCGGCTCCAGGCGGAGGCGCAGCGCGTCACCATCACCCGCGATGATTGGGGCATTGCCCATGTCGTGGGCCGCAGCGACGCCGACGCCGTATTCGGTGCGATCTATGCGCAGGCTGAGGACGATTTCGGCCGGATCGAAGCCAATTATCTGACCGCGCTCGGCCGCACCGCCGAGGCCGAAGGCGAAAGTGCGATCTGGGCCGATATCCGCCAGCGCCTGTTCGTCGATCCCGCCGATCTGCAGGAACGCTACCGCACCAGTCCCGGCTGGCTGCGCGCGCTGATGAACGCCTGGGCGGACGGGTTGAACTATTATCTCGTCACCCATCCGAATGTGCACCCCAGCGTGCTCACCCATTTCGAACCATGGATGGCGCTGAGCTTCACCGAGGGCAGCATCGGCGGCGATATCGAGAGCATCTCGCTCACCGAACTCAAGAGCTTCTACGGCGGCATATTCGAGCCGAAGACCGCGCTGGAAACCGGCAAGGCGGCACGCGAACCGCGCGGATCGAACGGCATCGCGATCGCGCCTGAAAAGACCGCCGGCGGCCATGCCTTGCTGCTGATCAACCCGCACACCAGTTTCTATTTCCGGTCCGAGCTGCAGATGACGAGCGGCCAGGGCCTCAACGCTTATGGCGCCTCCACCTGGGGCCAGTTCTTCGTCTATCAGGGCTTCAACCCCGATATCGGCTGGATGCACACCTCGTCCGGAGTCGACAATATCGACGAGTTTGCGGAGGTCGTCGAACGCGAGCGCGGCAGACTTTATTACCGCTACGGCAGGCAGCGGCGGCCAGTGACGATGGTCCCGCTGAATATCGGATATCGAAGGCCTGATGGCAGCCTTGGCGAATTCCGGCTCGTCACGCTGCGGACTCATCACGGCCCGATCGTAGCGGAGCGCGATGGCAAGATGATCGCGACCGCGCTCATGTGGAAGCCCGTCCCTGCGCTCGAGCAAAGCTGGCTGCGCACCAAGACGCGCGATTTGCAATCCTATCTCGGCGTCGCCGCGCTTCAGGCCAATTCGTCCAACGACACGATCCTCGCCGATCGCAAGGGCGAGATCGCCTATCTCCACCCCCAGTTCGTGCCGATCCGCGACGACCGGTTCGATTATACGAAGCCGGTCGACGGATCGGATCCCGCGACCGACTGGAAAGGGCTGCACGCGCTCGACACGCTGCCGAACGTGGTTTCGCCGCATTCGGCCTGGGTGAAGAACACCAACAATTGGCCCTGGACCGCCGCGGGGCGGGACAGCCCCCGTCAGAGCGGCTATCCCCGCTACATGGATCAGATCGGCGAAAATTGGCGCGGCATTCATGCCGACAAACTTCTGTCGGACATCAAAGTGTTTACCCCCGAAAGCCTGACCGCCGCCGCCTTCGACAGCTGGCTGCCGGCCTTCGCCACGCTCGTCCCGCAGCTCACCCAATCCTGGGATACGCTACCCGCAAGCGACCCTCGCAAGGCAGACCTTGCCGAGCCGATCGCTTTGCTGCGCGGCTGGGACGATCGCTGGAGCTATCAATCTGAAGCGACCACGCTGGCGGTCTTCTGGGGTGATACTTTGTGGCCCGAGGTCGGCGCCTTCGCCAAGGCCGAGCGGATGAACGTGCCATCCTATATCGCGCAGCGCGTGGGCGCCGACGCCAAGCTCGCCGCGCTCGCCAAGGCCCGCGACCGGCTGGTGAGGGACTTCGGCAGCTGGCGGATCAAATGGGGCGAGGTCAATCGCTTCCAGCGGCTGGACGACAGCATCCAGCCCCATTTCGACGATAGCAAACCGAGCCAGGCGGTGCCCTTCACCTCCGCCCAATGGGGTTCGCTCGCCTCATTCGGCGCGAAGCCTTACCCCAACACCAAACGCTATTATGGCACGAGCGGGAACAGCTTCGTCGCCGTCGTCGAATTCGCGCCGCACCTGCGCGCCTGGGCGGCCACCGCTGGCGGCGAGAGCGGCGATCCCAAATCGCCCCACTTCAACGATCAGGCGCAGCATTACATCGACGGCAAATTGCGCCCGGTCTATTTCTACCCGGCCGACCTGACCGGCCACACCGAACGCAGCTACCACCCGGGAGGCTGAGATGTGGTTCATACTCAAGGCGGCCCTGTCGGGCCTGATCGTCGCCACGGTCTCAACCGTCGCCAAACGCTATCCCGGCTTCGGCGCGCTGATAGCGTCGCTTCCGCTCGTGTCGGTGCTCGGCATGATCTGGCTGTGGCATGACAAGCCCGATGCGGCGAACATGGCGACGCACGCGCAGGCAACCTTCTGGTTCGTATTGCCTTCGCTGCCGATGTTCCTGCTGATCCCCGCGATGCTGCGCGCGGGCCTGCCTTTCTGGGCGGCTCTGCTTGCCGGGTGCCTGCTGACGATCGCGCTCTACCTCGCCATGACCTGGATCGGCCCGCGCTTCGGGCTGCGGCTTTGACGAAAATCATTACGGCAAGGCAATCAGCCTCTTTCAATAGCTTGGATCCTGTTACAGGATCGCGGGTGAGTTCAGGCTGGATCGATCAACGTCCAGCATCAAACCGAGGACCCCCGATGCGTACGATCCTGATCGCGCTTGCCGTCGTTGCCGCCCCCGCCGTCGCACAGATGCCGAAGGATCCGCCCGGAAAGGCCGACGTAAGCCGCGTGACGGCCGGCAGCTACACCGTCGAACCGCGCCATACCCAGATCCGCTTTACGATAATGCATTTCGGCTTCACGCCATTCTCCGGTTTCTTCAGCGGCGCCTCTGGTAGCCTGACGCTCGATCCGGCCAAACCCGATGCGGCCAGCGTCTCGATCGAGGTTCCGACCAACACCGCGCTGGTGACGGTCCCCAAACTGACCGATGAACTGCGTTCGCCGATGTTCTTCGATCCCGAAAAATATCCAACGATGAAGTTCGTGTCGGACAAGGTGACCGTGCACGGCACCCAGGCGACGATCAGCGGCCAGCTTACCCTCCACGGTCAGACCCATCCCCTGACGCTCGAAGCAAGCTTCGTCGGAGCGGGCACGATGATGGGCAAACATACGATCGGCTTCACCGCGACCGGTACGATCAAGCGTAGCGACTATGGTATCTCCGCCCTGCTGCCGCTCGTTTCCGACGAGGTGAAGATCGACATCGCCGCCGCCTTCGATCGACCGGCCTAACTCCTCTCCCCTTGAAGGAGAAAGACGGGTCTTGCTGCGGGATCTGGATTGCTTCGCCTTCGGGTCGCAATGACAGTTTCACATTCACCCGTCATTGCGAGCGCAGCGAAGCAATCCAGACCTGAACGTCAGGCTTGACAAGTTGGAACAAACCGTGTACGCACTTCGCGTTCGCTGACTTCGGAGACTAGGCCAGCGGACATGACCGGCGCGAAGCTCCTCGGCATGCATGAGAGTGTAACTTCGCCCAAGAGTAAAAGATCTCAGCGTGGAGCCTTGCGCCTCACGGTGATGCCGGCGTCGTGTAGGGG
>Ga0207705_10000333_pt1 | contig 42908 bp, 48 predicted proteins | sample KBSC13metaG_FD_184314 | JGI IMG/M metagenome (GOLD analysis project Ga0207705, IMG submission 184314) | Corn rhizosphere microbial communities from Kellogg Biological Station, Michigan, USA - KBS C1-3 metaG (SPAdes) (version 2) | ecosystem: Host-associated > Plants > Roots > Rhizosphere > Soil ... | reverse complement strand
GACTCCTGGGCGGCTCAGCGCAATCAGCTCGCGGGCAACGGTGTGCGGCACCAAATCGTCGCTGCGGGCGAGCGCGATCAGCCGCTCGAGCGCGTCGACGGGATCGCCGCGCGCTCCGAGGTCGAGTGCGATGAGGTTGGTCTTGCCGCTTGGCAGCACCGCGACGGGCGGTGGCGAATTGCCGAAATGACCGCCATTGGTGAGCTCGGTCAGCGCCGCCTGGACGGTGCCGTCGCCGCCGTTGATCGCCAGCACCTTGGGCCGCACCAGCGCAATCGATTTCATCGCCTCGCCGATCTGGCTCGCGTGCTCGACTTCGTAGTGGAAAACGTCGGGGTGGTCGGCGCAATAAGCGCGGATCCGCGGCAGCTGCGCAAGATTGCCGGTCGACTTGGGATTGGACAGCAGCGCGATCCTCGGCCTGGCCCGGTGGGCGCAGTCGCTCGTCGCCGCGGGGCACGGCGGCGCGGCGGGGACAAAAGCCTCGGCTTGCCGCTCCACTTTCGCCATGTATCCGCGCACCATTTCGCTATAGGGCCATCGCCGGACGGCCGTTCCCGATGGTTACCCCACCAAAGTAAAGACTTTGCTGGGCTCCTTCCGGGCGCATCCGTCCGCTATGGAATGTCGGCTGCCTTTGCGGCCAAATGATGGTGCTGGGACGACCGAATTTGCCTGCCAGGCTGCTCCAACCCGGTTTGATCGACCGCTATCTGGCCAAATCGATTGCCGTGCCGCTGCTCGGCTCGCTCCTGCTCGCGGCGATGCTGCTCGTGCTCGACAAGATGTTGCGGCTTTTCCAATATGTGGTCGACGCGGGCGGCCCGGTCAGCGTCGTCTGGCGGATGCTCGCCAATTTGCTTCCCGAATATCTCTCGCTCGGCATTCCCATCGGCCTGATGCTCGGCATCCTGCTGGCGTTTCGCAAGCTCGCTCTGTCCTCCGAGCTCGACGCGCTGCGGGGAATCGGCATCGGCTACGGCCGCTTGCTGCGCGTCCCCTACGCTTACGCCGTGCCGCTGCTGCTCCTCAACCTGTTCATCGTCGGCTATCTCGAGCCCTACACCCACTATCGCTATGAGGGTCTCCGCTTCGACCTCAAGTCGGGCGCGCTCGGCGCGGCGATCAAGGTCGGCGAGTTCAACCAGCTCGGCAAGCGCATCACGCTGAGGATCGACCGCAGCGAGAACAAGGGGACCCAGCTCCACGGCATCTTCGTCGAAAGCGAGGACAGCAAGGGGATGACCATCGCCGCGACCGCCGAGCATGGCCGCTTCCTCGCAACCGACGATCCCGACAAGATCATCTTCCGCCTGACCAAGGGTCGGCTGATCCAGGACAGCCCCAAATTCACCACGCCCAGAACGCTCGCGTTCGACAGCTACGACCTGCCCGTCAGCCTTCCGGCGATCGACCAGTTCCGCAATCGCGCCGTCGGCGAAGCCGAAGAGCTCTACCTGCATGAGCTGTGGCGTCTCGGCTATGGAGGCGGCGCCGCGACTCACCAGCAGCGGATCGCCGCCGAGGCGCACTTCAACTTCCGAATGGTCGAAGTCGTGATGATGCTGATGCTGCCCCTGCTTGCCCTCTCGCTTGCGGTGCCGCCCAAGCGCAGCACGTCGGGGCTCGGGATCTTCGTCTCGATCCTGATCGTGGTCGCCTATCACAAGGTCAATCAATATGCCGAGCAGGCCGCCGCCAACGGTCAGCTCGATCCGACCCTCGGGCTGTGGGTGCCGCTGGTCCTGCTCTCGTTACTGATCTTGTGGATGTACCACGTCCTCGCGCACCGCCCGGGCGGGCAGCCGATCGGCGCGCTCGAATGGTTCTTCGCCAGCATTGCCCGGCGGCTGCGCAACCTCATGCCGCGGGCGAGGGAAGCATGATCAACATCGGCTTCTTCCCGTCGCGCCGGCTCGCCTGGTACATGGTGCGTCTGTTCCTGACGCGCAGCCTCGCCGTGCTGATCGCCCTCGTCCTCATTTTGATGACGCTCGACCTCCTCGGCGAATCCGGCAAGATCCTCGCGGTGCCAGGCAACAGCGACGCCGATTTGTGGCGCTACGTCGGCCTCCGCGTGCCGATGCTGATCTCGCGCTTCCTCCCCTTCTCTGTCCTGCTCGGGACGCTGATCGCCTTCGTCAGCTTGAACCAGAACAGCGAGGTGGTCGCGATGAAGGCGGCCGGCCTCTCGGCGCACCAGATCCTCGCGCCGCTGGTCGTCGCCAGCATCGGCATCGCCGCCGCCTTGTTCGCGTTCAACGAGGGGGTGGTGGTCAATTCGACCCGGGCGGTCAGCGCCTGGTCCGACAACGACTATAAGCCGGTGCCTCGCTCGAGCGGGATCCTCAGCAATGTCTGGGTGCTCCGGGGCGACGATTTCATCCGGGCGCGGATCGTCGGCGGCAAGCCGTTCGTCGCCCGCCAGGTGACGATCTACGACCGCACCGGCGGGGTTCTCGAACGCGTCATCCAGGCCGACCTCGCGGTGCCGCGTCCGTCGGGCGACTGGCTGATGCGCAACGTGCGGATCTACGACGCCAACATGAACCTCGTCCGCAGCTTTCCCGAAATGACCGGCATGCAGGGCGTCACCCCCAACCAGCTCACCCTCGCCAAGGTCGATCCGACCGAGCTCGACTATTGGACGCTGAGGACCCGCATCGCCGAGCTCGAGGCCGCCGGGCGGCCGGTCGACGAGGCCCGCGCCGGCCTCGCCCACAAGATTTCGGGCCCGCTGTCGACGCTGCTGATGCCGCTGCTGGCCGCGGTGGCCGCGTTCGGTCTCGCCCGGTCGGGGCAGGTGCTGGTCCGCGCCGCGGCCGGCATGGCGCTCGGCTTTGCTTATTTCATGATCGACAATTTCAGCCTCGCCATGGGCGATGCCGGAACCTATCCGCCGCTCGTCGCGGCCTGGGCGCCCTTCTTATTGTTCCTCCTGATCGGCGAGACGGTGCTGATCAGGACCGAGGAATAAGCCCTTCGATTCACGATCGATTTCCCGCATCCGGCTCAACCCACAATAAAGCTTGCATGGCGGCCCCATTCGTTATGCAACGGGGAGTGGAGGGTAGTTGGGGGAGGTCGGATGTACGCCAGCGTTCATTTCCTGAATCGGCAGGCCGCGCGCGAAAAGCTCGCCGCGATGAAGGCGCTGACCGACGCCGCGCGGCTGCGCCATCTGGCGCTTGCCGAAGACTTTCAGAAGCGTGCCGAAGAAATGCGGACGGCGTCGCGCCCGTAAGGCGGCGCTAGAGGCCCATCGCCGACAGCACCCGCGCGCTCAGCGCGGCGCAGTCGCTCCCGGCGAACGGAAAGGTCCCGGTCAGCACCGTGCTCAGTTCGGGCGCCAGCATCTCCTGAAGCCGCCGCCGAGCCCGAAGCAGCCGCGTCTTCACAGTGGCTGAAGGAATATCGAGGATTTCCGCCGTTTCCTCTCCGCTCAGCCCTTCGACCTCGCGTAGCACGAACACCGTGCGGAATGACTCTGGGAGCTCGCCGACAGCTTGCTCCATCAGCGCGCGGATCTGCTCGCGCGCGACGGTCACATCCGGCGCTTCGCCCTTTGAGCCGTTCATCAGCGCATCGCGATAATGGTCGAGCACGGCCACACCTTGCTTTTCGAGCTGGCGCCGGCGCCGCTCGTCGGCGCGGCGGCGGCTCAGCGCCTCGTTGATCACGATCCGCGTCAGCCAGGTCGACAGCGCCGAGCGCCCCTCGAACGAGCCGATTGCCGCGAACGCCGCGAGATAGCCCGCCTGGACCGCCTCCTCGGCGTCGGCGCGGCTCTTGAGGATGCTCCAGGCAGCGCGGAACAGCCGCTGGTTGTTGTCGGCGATCACATAAGCGATCGCGCCCCGGTCGCGCTTGGCGCAGAGGGCGGCGACCGCAAGATCGTCGAGCGCGCGATAGTCGACCGCCGCCGGCGCCTGTGCGGTCAGCACCTTACTGGACATGAAGGACTCCCTTCATGCCGGGATGATACCGGCAGATGAAGGGGATTGTCCCGCTTTTCTTGAGCACCGTCTTGCCCATCTTGCCGGCGGGAAGATCGACGTCGAAGCTGTGGTCGGACGCGGTCGCCGTGTGGCGCAGCATGTCCTTATTGTCCCAGACGATCGTGTCGCCCTTGTGCAGCACCGCCGGAACGGGCCCGAACTTCATGTGGTCGATGACTACCGTATAGGTATGCGGGGCCGCCGTAGCCGCAGTGGCCAGCAGCAGCCCCACACCCGCGGCGAACAGGGGGCAACGCCGCAGAATGGTCATTTTATTTGATCTCCTTCGCGACCTGTTCGGCGTGCGCGAGGTGCTCGCGGAACAGCGTCAGGCCGGTCTCGAGCAGCGACTTGAGTTCGCTGTTCTTGGCGCTCGGAATGAGCGTCGACTGCAGCGCGCCGTTGACCGTCTTGTGATAGGCAACCTCGTTGTCCATGTACGCATGGTCGAACGCGGCGCCGCTCAAATGGCTGAGGCGATTGCGTGTTGCGTCCGCCTGCTTGGTTAGCGCGGCGCTGGTCGGATTGGCTTGCGGCGTGACGTGCAGCTTCTTGACGAGCGCAAGCGCCTTGTCGTTCACCGCCGTGTGGTCGCGCACCATTTCCTGGGCGAAATCGCGCACGGCCTTGTTGTGCGACTTGGCAAGCGCCTGCTTGCTCGCCTCGATGTCGAGGTTGCCCGCGGTGTAGGCGATGTGCGCGATCTGCGGATCGGTCGGCGCATCCGCCGCGCTTGCGGCGGTGCCGAGTGTGAGTGCGGTGGCGGAGAGAAGCGTAATAATCAGTTTCATGCCTGGTCCCCTGGCAAGTGGCGGCGGCCCAAACGGACGCCTCACGAACTTGGATGCAGACATGCTGCGCCGGGTTCCCCAAACGCGTAATTTTCTATTAATTGGGCGTTAATTCGGATAAGAGGCGCGGCGCCGGGCCCAGGTGATCGACCTCCCGAGTCCGGCGCAACGGGGGCCCGTCCCTGACCAAGCAGGGGCGGGTCCTTTTGGCGTCCGGGGCGCCCCCGCAAGGAAAGGAGCGGCCGCCGCGCGAGGCAACGGCCACTCCTTCCACTTGGGGCTGCCGGCCATCCGGCAGCAACAAGCTAACCCCAACAGCCGCCGGTTGTTCCTGCGCCCCTTCAATCGGCCCAGGATAGGACTCGGGCCGCGCAGACCTATGGCCGGATCAGCACTTTCAGGGCCTCGCGGTCGTTCATCGCGCGATAGCCGTCGGGCACCTCATCGAGGCCGACAGTGCGGTCGAACACACGGCCGGGCTCGATCCGTCCCTCGAGCACGTCGGGCAGCAAGTCGGGAATGTAGGCGCGCGTCGGCGCCGGGCCGCCGCCGACCATGACATTGTTGTAGAACATCGGCTGCGCGCCATTGATGACCTCGTAATGCGGAACGCCGACGCGGCCGACCGCGCCGCCCGGCCGCACCGCGCCCATCGCCGTCTCCATCGCCTGCGCCGTCCCGACACATTCGAGCACCGATTGCACGCCGAGCCCGCCGGTCAGCTCGCGAACGCGCTCGATCGCTTCCTCGCCGCGCTCGCTGACGACGTCGGTCGCGCCGAACTCCCGCGCCAGGGCGATGCGTTCGGGGTGCCGCCCCAGGATGATGATCTGCTCGGCCCCGAGCCGCCGTGCCGCGAGCACCCCGCAAATACCGACCGCGCCGTCGCCGACCACCGCCACGGTCCCGCCCGGACGAACGCGCGCGGTAACGGCGGCATGGTGGCCCGTGCCCATCACATCGGACAGCGTCAGCAGCGACGGCATCAACGCATCGTCCTCGCCGACGTCGATCGGGTACAGCGTCCCGTCGGCGAGCGGAATGCGCAGAGCTTCGGCCTGGGCACCGTCGAGTCCGCTCCCGTTCCCGAAAAAGTTGCGGTGAACGCAGGCCGCCGGCAGCCCTTCTTCGCAGAACAGGCAGGTGCCGTCGGAATCGACGAACGGCATGATCACCACCTGCCCGCGCCGGATCGTTCGCACGTCGCTGCCGACCTCCTCGACCACGCCGATGGCCTCGTGGCCCATGCGCTGCCCCTCGACATTGGGCCCGCCATTGTAAGGCCACAGGTCGCTCCCGCAGATGCACGCGCGGGTGATGCGAATGACCGCGTCCGCCGGCTGTTCGATCGCGGCGTCGGGCACATTCGCGATCCGCACTTCGTGCGCCCTGGGCATGACGGTTGCGCGCATTGCTCAGGCCTCCTCTTTCACCGGCGCTTCGCGCCCAACCATCGCCATTTGCGCGGGCGCGTAGCGATCGCCCGCTGGCTGGATTTGCGACGCCGCCTGATTGATCTCGTTGAGTTCCGCGGCAGTCAGCCGCACGCTGGCGGCGCCGATATTCTCTTCCAGCCGGTGGAGCTTGGTCGTGCCCGGGATCGGCACGATGTACGGCCGCTGCGCGAGCAACCAGGCGAGCGCGATCTGCGCCGGCGTCGCCTGCTTCTCGGCTGCAACCCGCTTCAGCAGGTCGACGAAGGCCTGGTTCTTGTCCATCGCGTCCGGCTGGAAGCGCGGAATGTTGGCGCGAAAGTCTCCCGCCGGCATTTCCTTGTTCATTGCACCGGTCAGGAACCCCTTCCCGAGCGGCGAATAAGGCACGAAGCCGATGCCGAGCTCGTCGCACGCGTCCAGGATGCCATTCGTTTCCACCTGCCGCCACCATAGCGAATATTCGTTCTGCACGGCCGTAACCGGCTGAACCGCATGAGCGCGCCGCAGCGTCTTAACGCCGGGCTCGGACAGGCCGAAATGCTTGACCTTGCCTTCGCCGATCAGCTCGCGAACCGTGCCCGCCACGTCCTCGATCGGCACCTCGGGATCGACGCGGTGCTGATAGAGCAGATCGATGGTTTCGACACCGAGCCGCTTCAGCGACCCATCGACGGCTTCGCGGATTCGTTCGGGCCGGCTGTTCATCCCGGGAAGCTGCTTGCCGTCCGCGAAATTGAAGCCGAACTTGGTCGCGATCGCCACCCGGTCGCGGAACGGCCGCAGCGCTTCGCCGACGACTTCCTCATTGACGAACGGGCCATAGACTTCGGCAGTGTCGAAGAAGGTCACGCCGCGCTCGACCGCGGCGCGGATCAGCGCGATCCCGTCCTGTTTCGACAACTTGTCGGCATAGCCGAAGCTGATCCCCATGCAGCCGAGACCGATGGCCGAAACCTTGAGGCCGTCGTGGCCGAGTTCACGCATCTGCATGTTCCTGCTCCTTTGCATGTGCCTTCTGATCGACTTCGGCGAACACTTGCCGCGCGATGCCGACGGCGGTGCCGGCGGTCGGCCAGCCCGAGTAGAAGGCGAGATGGGTAATGAGTTCGACGATCTCGTCGCGGGTGACGCCGTTCTCGAGCGCCTTCGTCATGTGGAACGGCAACTCGTTGATGCGATAGAGCGCGACAAGCGCAGCGACGGTGATCAGGCTGCGGTCGCGCGGATTCAACCCTGGTCGCTGCCATACGTCGTCGAACAGGACCTGGTCGGTGATCTCCGTGAGATCGGGCGCGATATCGCCCCACGGCGCGCGCATCGGCTTTTGGGTATTTGTCATGATGTCCTCCTCGGAGGGTCTTGCTGAAAAAAACCGGCGAGCTTGCGAACGCGATCAGGTCCAAGCGATCGTCGAGGTCGACAGGCCAGCGCCCGGGGTGGCCAGGAGTTCCTTCGGATCCGAACGGCATCGCCGCCGCGCGCCATGAAGGCGATCGGTGCGCCGTGAAGCCGCCGTCGACGGGCAAGGCGACAGCAACGACGAAGCTCGCGCCTGGGCTGTGCAGCCATAGCACCGCCTCCGCGACCTCCTCCGCGCGTCCGGGCAGCCCCACCAGGCCGCCGAAATCGGGCGCGGCTCAGTCGGCGGGCCGCACTTCGCTGACCAGGAAGGGTTGCGCGCCGCACTGATGCTCGAACGGAGCATAGGCTGCGCTCGACAATTCGCGCCAGGCAACGCGGCGGCCAGTCATCACCAATTGCTGGGCAATCAGGATCGGCTGATCGGCCTTGCCCGGCTGGTGAAAGATCAGCGACGTCCCGTTGAAAATGCTTCCCACGGGCCAGATCGGCAGCAGGCGCTCCGCCGGCCCGTCCGGCCGAAACAGGAGGCAGCCTCCCTCGTACATCAGGCTGCCGGCGACGGTCGCGGCCGAGCTTTGCTGGTACGGCGCCGTCGCCAGTTCGAGCGGCCGCAACGGCCGCACGTGGTGAATGTCGTTCGCCGCGCAACCCTGCAACACAAGAACGGCGATCATGCCCGCACGGCGCATCATTGGCTCCCATCGTCGCCAACAGGGCCTCCCGTCATAATCGTCCGTTCGAGCAACACAATTGCGCGTTGATCTGTCCGATCGCTGCCGAGTCGCACAATTCCGGGCGGGCTCGGCAGCCTCTCACGCGCCACGACGAGGGCCGCGGAAGCGCCCGCCGCAACGCCGTTTCGCCTCCGCAATCCCCAGCCCGGGACAATCATGAAAGATTTGTAACGTTGCAAAGCCGCTTACCGCTGTCAGCATCAACCCTGCTCGGCTGGAGCGCGAAAAGGGAGGCAGTTTCATGAGTTTACGTAACTGGGGCCTGGCGGCCGCGGCCATCGGCATGTCTGTGGCCGGCGCATCGCCCGCGTCGGCGCAAGCCGCCGCGGCGGTCGAACACAGCGGCAATACGTTCCATGTCGCGGTCTGCCCGCGTGGCAATCCGCACGGCACCGCGCGCTGCTTCGCGCATGTCGTCACCGATGCTCGCGGCAATCCGATCAACGGCAAGATCAACCCGAACGCGACGCCCAGCGGCTATGGGCCCGGCGATCTCAAGAGCGCTTACAACATCACCACCAACGGCTCGGCGACGATCGCGATTGTTGATGCCGACGGCTACAGCAACGCGGAGTCGGACCTCGCGGTCTACCGCTCGCAATTCGGGCTTCCGGCGTGCACGACCGCCAACGGCTGTTTCAGGAAAGTCGACCAGAACGGCGGGACGGCATATCCGCGCGACGACACCGGATGGTCGCAAGAATCCGCGCTCGACCTCGACATGGCGAGCGCCATGTGCCCCGGCTGCAAGATCATCCTCGTCGAAGCGAACAGCGCGACGCTGGCCAATCTCGCGACTGCGGTCCGCACTGCGGCGGGCCTCGGCGCAACCGTGATCTCGAACAGCTACGGCGGCAGCGAAAGCGGCACGACAAGCTATGAATCGGCCTACAACCAGCCGGGCAAGGCGGTCACCGTGTCGACCGGCGACAGCGGCTATGGCGTGCAGTTCCCCGCCTCGTCGCCCCACGTGATCGCCGTCGGCGGCACGCACCTCGTTCGCGCCAGCAACACGCGCGGCTGGAGCGAGACGGCGTGGAGCTCGGGCGGAAGCGGCTGCAGCACGGTCTATGCCCAGCCCTCGTTCCAGACCACGGCCGTCACGCCGAGCATGCCGCAATTGTGCACCAAGCGCATGGAAGCGGACGTCGCCGCGGTCGGCGATCCCAACACCGGCGTCGCCGTCTATGGACCGGTCAACCGGCGTTCGTCGGGCTGGATGGTGTTCGGCGGCACGAGCGTCTCGGCACCGTTGATCGGTGGCATCTACGGGGTCACCGGCCACGGTCCCGGCAGCGCCAGCGGCATCTACGCAAAGGCTGGCACGTCCGCGCTCAACGACGTCGCCAGCGGCACCAACGGCAGCTGCGGCGGGACCTATTTCTGCACGTCGCAGGCTGGTTACGACGGCCCGACGGGCATGGGCACGCCCAACGGCACGTCGGCCTTCTAAACGTTGATGGCCAGGAAGCACGGACCGCGCTTGTCCACGGTCCGTGCTTTCGTATACCAAGATTATCCGTTTGATTTCAGCCGGATCTTGTCGTGACGCGATCATTCCCAATCCGGCTCTTCAGCGCCCTCGCGGCATTGTTCCTGCTGCTGCTTCCGCAGGTTGCCCGGGCGCAGGCCGGGCCCGCGGTCCTGACCAGGGTGACGGTGCTTTCGGATTCGCCGGCTGAAACCCGGCTTCAGCTCCACATCGATCCCAGGGCCAACGGCTTCGCGCCGGTCGGCAACGACGTGAACCGCCCGGCCCTGGGCCTCGCGCTGACGACCCGCGCGGCGAGCGCGGTGACGCCGCAGGGCTTAAAGGGTCTGGTGCGCCAGATCAGCTTCGAGCAGGTCGAGACGGTGTTGATCCTGCGCTTCTCCGTCACCTCGGCGGCCAGCGTCACCGCCTCGCCGAGCGGCGACAAGACGATCGACGTCACCGTCTCGACCGGCTCGCCCGCCGTGCGGGTCCAGGGCGACGAGCCCGGCGCCGTCGCCTCCGACGTCCCTCCGCCGCTCGGCTATTCGCCCGGCGACACCTACGAGCTGGTCCGGCTCAAATATGCCGACGTCAGCGAGATCGTCGGGCTGCTGAGCCAGGGCGTCAGCGTCAAGTCGAACGATTTGTTCATCCCGCACGAGCCCGCGTTCGGCTCCAACAGCCTGACCGGCAACACCTACAATCCGGGCCCGTCGACCCAGGCCCCCGGGAGCGACGACACCCCGCTCGGCCAGTCGATCGACGCGGGGATGGCGATCGACCGCCGCCTCAACGCCGTCTGGCTGCGCGGGTCGCCCGATTATATCGAGCACATGAAGGCGATGATCGCGGCGATCGACGTGCCGCTCGACAGCGTCGTCCTCGAAACCCAGTTCGTCGAGCTGACCGAGTCCGGCGCGCGCGCGATCGGCATCGACTTCAACAATGCCAACGGGCAGATCGGCCTGATCACCTTCCATTCGGGCGAAGCGGTCCTGCCGGGGTTCAGCCAGGGGTGCGATTCCAACGGCGCCAATTGCGCCGGCCACGTCATCAGCGCCGGCCTGCAGGCGGCCATCTACGCCCAGATCTCGAAGGGCAACGGCCGCATCGTGTCCAAGCCGCGCATCGCCGCCCAAAGCGGCTCGACCGCCAAGATCATCACCGGCGACGCCTTGCCGATCCTCACCGCGATCACGTTGTCGGGCGTCAACGGCGTTTCCCAGCAGGTGCAATATGTCAACGTCGGGGTGACGCTGCAGATCGCGCCGCGCGTCAGCAACGACGGCTATGTGTCGAGCCACGTCTTCTGCGTGGTGTCGAGCGTCACCGGCTTCAGCCAGGGCTATCCGACGATCAGCCAGCGCGAGGCGGAAACCTCCGCGACCGTTCGCGACGGCGACAGCTTCGTCATCGGCGGTTTGAGCCAGGACGACGTGATCAGCAACCACAGCAAGGTCCCGCTGCTCGGCGACATCCCGCTGGTCGGCCAGCTGTTCCGCAAGGACAGCGCGACGCGCTCGAAGACCGAGCTCTACATCGTCGTCACGCCGCACATCGTGCATCGCTCGGGCCCGCGTCCGGGAGAGATCGCGTCGACCCCGGTCTACGCGCCGACCCGGACGACCACCCTGAACCCGGCCGAAACCGCGCCGCGGCCCCGCTGACGGCCGGCGCGGCGCGGGCGGTCAGCCGCGCACCCACCCCGGCGGCACCGCCGTCCGATGCTCCTCGTCGTACGACCAGCCCTCGCCGGCCAGCCGCGCCGCCTCGGTCTCGAACAGCACCGCCATCTTTTTCTCGAGCCGCTGCCGCACCGCTTCGACGTCATAGGCCTCGACCTCGGGCCCGGTGCCGTCCGCCGGCCGCTGCAGCTGGAGGATGCGGATCGCGTCGGCGACGCTGATCTTCGGCTCGATGTCGACGTCGAGCGCCTCGGGGTCGAACGCCCGCTGCGCGGTGGCAAACAGGTTCATGTCGATCGCCGCGCCGACGGCGGCGCGCACCGCGTGCCATTTCTCGCGGAACAGCCAGTCCCTGCTCCGCCGCGCATGGATCGCGTTGGTCGACACCCCGGCGGCCGCGGCCGCGCGCTTCAGATTGGCGCTCACCGCCAGCTCGGCGAAGAACAGGCGCTCCTTGCGCGGCGACCAGCGGTCGTGCCCCGCCCGCCGCAACTGCCCCCGGCACGCGACCAGATCGTCGTGCTCGCGTGGCGGGTTCGGAGCGGCGGGGAGGCGGCCGGCGTGCAACTCGGCGATCGCCGCCTCCTCGGCGCGCCGCTTGCCGTCCCGATGCGCAGCGAGCGCCGCGGCCCAGGTGTCGGCGAAGTCGGGATGCGCCCGCCGCCGGGCATAAGCGGTCGAATGGTCGATCCCCGCGTCAAGCGCCGCCGCCCGCGCCTCCCCCGTCCGCTCGAGCGCGCGAAGAAACGCCACCGTCCACCGCGGCGCTTTCCTCTTCCCCCTCTCCAGCGTGCGGGAGAGGGCCGGGGTGAGGGCCGGTCGGGCGTGATGATTCTCGCCCGCCCTTACCCCCTTCAAGGGGAGAGCAGCCCGGGGGCCGCGTTCTCCGTCACGCCCGGTTGGTTCGCTCATCCACAAGAACTAACCTAAACGGTTCCATGTAGGAAAGCCCCCCGGACGCCCCTACCGCAGCTTGGAAATGGTCAGCCGGTCGGCTTTCGCCCGGTCCTTGACCGATTCCTCGCTCCGCGTGAGCGCCCTGGCGATCGCTTTCAATGACATGCCCTTGCCGGCCAGCAGGTGCAGCTTCTGGATCTCGTCCTGCCGCCACGGCTGCCGGTGGCGTTCGAATTTGGTCTCGGCCATCATTCCTCCCCTGCAAACGATCAGCATAGCATCCAAACTCAGCGCCGCGGCGGCAGAAACGTGACGAGGCGATCGATGCAAATCGCCAGCCCGATCGGCGGAATCGACAGCGGCACCATCGCCGCGCCCCCGAACTACGCCAGCGCTACTAGCGATCGCCGCGCGGCCGTTCGGACGCAAGTGTTCGCGCCCTGCATGGGATGCTGATCGAGCGCAGCAACGAGGAGGGGTAGCCGAGAGCTCCCTTGTGGCCATTCAAGCCCTCGAGAATGGCAGTGGCGACGTCGCAAACAGATGCGCGTTCCCTCGTGGCCCGTTTGAGCAGCATCGCCCTTATAGCCGAAGCTGGGAGGAGCGCATCATGTTTACCGCCTTCGATTACATCTACCGGGACGCCGGGAACTTCAAAGCCTTCGGGACCGTGGCATTAGAGGGAGAACTTGACGAAGCCGGCCAAGAGCTAATTCGAGCACAGCTCTCTAGTGGAGAGTTCTTCATTGCCGAACAGATCGGTGTCCCGCCTCTTTACCGTGACCTTCACAGGTGGAGCGGCGGCCCGACTAGCGACGATCACTGCTGGCACGAGTTCCTCGGCTTTCGTTTGCTGAGTGAACGAGAGAAAGGCACCGAAGCAATCGACGCGCGTGAATTCGTCGCGCGCTTTGCGGCGGTTGACGATTGGCACGAGGGGCTCTCACCTCACTTCTGGATTGTTTAGCAATCTGAGCCCCACACGTGCGCCTTCGCGCCTTCGCGTGAATTCCCTAGCCTCTCCGCGCCCTCCGCGCCTCCGCGTGAAATCACCCCTTCTCCCGCCGACACTTGAGCTTAACTCATTTGAGGCATATATCAGCCTCAGTTGAGACAGGAGTTTTTCCGTGGCCACCGCGTACCAGGAAGTGGAAAGCCTGCTTGGCGTGCCTGCCGGGGACGCCGGCAGCCCGCTTGCGCTCGCCGACCGGGTCGAAGCCGGCCTTTCGGTCGACGCGGTCGACCGCATCGCCCGAATGCTCGCCCCGCACGATTCCGCGTTCAAATACCGCATCGTCCCGAAAGCCACGCTCGAGCGCCGCCGCAAGTCGAGGAGCAGGCTGACCACGGAAGAAGGCGATCGCGTCGCACGCCTCGGCAAGGTCTATGAAATGGCCGTCTCGATCTACGGCGACGTCGACAAGGCGCGGGAGTTTCTCGCTCGGCCTCACGTCATGCTCGAGAGCAGGGCGCCGCTCGACGTTGCGCTCGCCACCGGCCCCGGAGCCGATGCCGTCGTGAATTTGCTCGGCCGGGCCGCCTATGGCGGCGGCGTATAGGACCGACCGGGTCCTGACCTGCTATCGCATCGGGGATCCGGACGGCGAATATCCAATCTTCGATACCGAGGGTGCGCGGCTCTTCCCGGGCCGGTGGAACACGCCGGCGAGCCCGATGCTCTACACGTCGGAACATTATTCGACCGCCCTGCTCGAAAAGCTGGTGCATTGGAACAGCGTGCTGCCGGCCAACCAGCACTACGTGCGCATCACCATCCCGAACGGAACCGCCTACGACGTCTTCGATCCCGCGCGGCATCCCGGATGGGACGGCCGAAGCGAATCCATCTGCAAGGCGGTCGGAGAGGAGTGGTACGCGAGCGGACGCTCGGCGGTCCTGATGGTGCCGTCCATCCCCGCGCGCCTCGACCGCAATTTCCTCATCAATCTGTCACATGCTGAAGCACGCGGGATCGCGCACGATCTTGCGGTGCCGGTGTGGTGGGACGAGCGGCTGTTCGGCCGCGGATGAGGGATCCCTGATCGTTTCCTGGCTCGCTCGCGTCGCGCCTTCCTGCCTTCGCGCCTTCGCGTGAAACCCCTTGCCTCCCCGCGCTCTCCGCGGCTCGGCGTGAACAAAAAAGGGCCGCCCCGTGGGGGCAGCCCTTCCTTGTTTTCGTCATCCCGGACTTGATCCGGGATCCGCCTGTTCTTGCGCTGGCTCCCGATTGCTCACGCAATCGCCAACCTGCGCTCGGCGGCTCAGCCGAGCATTTCCTGCTCGAGCTTCTTGGCCATTTCCTCGATGTTCTCGGGCGGCCAGCCGGGGATGTCCATGCCGAGACGGAGGCCCATGCTGGCGAGCACTTCCTTGATCTCGTTCAGGCTCTTGCGGCCGAAGTTCGGGGTGCGCAGCATCTCGGCCTCGGTCTTCTGGACGAGGTCGCCGATGTAGATGATGTTGTCGTTCTTGAGACAGTTGGCGCTGCGCACCGAGAGCTCGAGCTCGTCCACCTTCTTCAGGAGGTAACGGTTGAGCTGGTTGGTATCGGTCGGGGTCTCGGCCGCCATCGGCACCGCCTGGCCGATCATCGGCGACGGCGCCATCCGCACCTGGCTTTCGTCGAAGTGGACGAACAGCTGCAGCTGGTCCTGAAGGATCCGCGCGGCATAGCCCAATGCGTCTTCCGGCGTCACCGTGCCGTCGGTCTCGATGGTCAGCGTCAGCTTGTCGTAGTCGAGCTCCTGCCCGACGCGGGTGTTCTCGACCTTGTAGGCGACCTGGCGCACCGGGCTGTAGAGCGCATCGACCGGGATCAGGCCGATCGGCGCGTCGGCCGGGCGGTTGGCCGCGGCCGGCTGATAGCCTTTGCCGATGTCGACCATCAGCTCCATGTTCAAGGTCGCGCCGTCGTCGAGGTGGCAGATGACGAGGTCGGGGTTGGTGACCTCGATGTCGCCGCTGGTGGCGATCATGCCGGCGGTCACTTCGGCCGGGCCGGTGGCGCTGAGGTAGAGCCGCTTCGGGCCCTCGCCTTCCATCTTCAGCGCGATCTGCTTGACGTTCAGCACCATGTCGGTGACGTCCTCGCGGACGCCAGCGAGCGAAGAGAATTCGTGCAGCACGCCGTCGATCTTGATCGAGGTGACGGCGGCGCCCTGGAGCGAGCTGAGGAGCACGCGGCGCAGCGAGTTGCCGAGCGTCATGCCGAAGCCGCGCTCGAGCGGTTCGGCGACGAACACCGCGCGGCGGCGGCTGTCGCCACCGCTTTGCTTCTTCTCGAGGGCGTTGGGCTTCTTCAGTTCCTGCCAGTTCTTTGCGTTGACGGCCATGTTCATCCCTTGGCAGTTGGGGGCCTGGGCCCCTGATTTCAAACGTGCATTCGTCATTCCCGCGCGAGCGGGAACCCAATCCAATCCGCTCAGACTCGCCGGCGCTTCGACGGCCGCACGCCATTGTGCGGGATCGGGGTCACGTCGCGGATGCTGGTGATGGTGAAGCCGACCGCCTGCAGGGCGCGAAGCGCGCTCTCGCGGCCCGAGCCGGGGCCCTTGACCTCGACCTCGAGCGTGCGGACGCCGTGCTCGGCGGCTTTCTTGCCCGCGTCCTCGGCCGCGACCTGCGCGGCATAAGGAGTCGACTTGCGGCTGCCCTTGAAGCCCATCATCCCGGCGCTCGACCAGGCAATCGCATTGCCCTGCGCGTCGGTGATGGTGATCATGGTGTTGTTGAAGCTGGCGTTCACGTGGGCGACGCCGGCGGTGATGTTCTTGCGCTCCCTCCTGCGGAGGCGCTGCGGTGCTTGAGCCATTGAAATCCCGTTCCTAATCCTGGAAAATCGCTCGTCCCGAGGCGCTGCCGAGCCAAGTCGAAGCAGCGTCTCGAAGGACCAGCCCTACTTCTTCTTGCCGGCGATCGGCTTGGCCTTGCCCTTGCGGGTGCGCGCGTTGGTGTGCGTGCGCTGGCCGCGGACCGGCAGGCCCTTCCTGTGGCGCAGCCCGCGGTAGCAGGCGAGGTCCATCAGCCGCTTGATGTTCATCGCCGTCTCGCGGCGAAGGTCGCCCTCGACGGTGTGCTCGCGGTCGATCTCCTCGCGGATGTGCAGCACCTCCTGGTCGGTGAGGTCCTGGACTCGCCGTTCCGGAGCGATTCCGAGCTTGCTGACGATGCCCTTGGCCGTGGTGCGGCCGATTCCGTGGATGTAGGTGAGCGCGATTTCGACGCGCTTGTTGGTCGGGATGTTAACCCCAGCAATACGAGCCATCTATTACCCTTCTTCAAGCTCCACGGGGCGCCCGCCGCCCCATCTCGTCGCTAGAAAGTCCCGTCCTAACGAAAAAGCCGACGCGCGCACGAATGCGCCGCCGGACAGCCGGTGGATCGGGATTGTGCGCAGATAGGAATGGCTTGCGCCCGAGTCAAGCATCGTGCGTTACGCGCGCGTGCAGGAAAGACGCATTCACCAGATCTTCGTCGTCAGCGTGGCGCTCAAAGGCGCGCACGGGCTGATCGAGATGATCGGCGGCCTCGCCCTTGCGCTGTTCAGCACCGATGCGATTCTGGGGTTGCTGTACCGTCTCGACAAGCACGATTGGGTCGCCAGGCATTTTAGCAGCGGCGAGCACGGCTATTACGTTTTCTTCTTCCTGAGCCACGGCGCGCTCAACCTCGCGCTCGCAATCCTGCTGCTCATGGAGAAGTTGTGGGCCTATCCGGCGGCGGTCGCGATCCTGATCCTGTTCATCGCGCTCCAGCTCTTCCGCTTCGCCCACGTCCACGATCCGGCGCTGATCGTGTTCAGCATTCTGGACGTGATCGTGATCGCGCTGGCGCTCCACGAATATCGGCTGCTTCGCAAACACCTCCCGACGCATTAAGCGCCCAACGAATGCAGCGCCTCACCCTCGCCGGCGGCATCCCCGAGAATCTCAAGGGGAGCATCGTCGCGCTCGGCAATTTCGACGGCTTCCATCTCGGCCACCAGGCGGTGGCCAGGCGCGCGGTCGCGCGGGCTTTCCACGAGCGGCGGCCGGCCATCGTCGCGACCTTCGATCCGCATCCGGTGCGGTTCTTCAAGCCCGACCTGCCGCCGTTCCGTCTCACCACCCTCGATCAGCGCGAGCGGTTGTTCGCCCACGCCGGCGCGGACGGCATGCTGGTGTTCGAGTTCGGCGAAGCGCTGCGCTCGACCAGCGCCGAGGAGTTCATCACCGAGTTGCTCGGCAAGCAGATCGGCGCGGCGGGCGTCGTGACCGGCGACGACTTCACCTTCGGCCGGGCGCGCGGCGGCAATGTCGACCTGCTGCGCACGCTCGGCGCCGAGCACGGGATTGTCGCCGAGGCGGTCGCGCCGGTGCTGCTCGGCGGCGAGCGCATTTCGTCGGGCCGGATCCGCGAGGCGCTCGCCGCCGGCGACATTCCGACCGCGACCCGCCTCCTCAGCCGCGACTTTGCGATCGAAGGAATCGTCCAGCGGGGCGACCAGCGCGGCCGCGAACTCGGCTATCCGACGGCGAACATGAGCCTCGGCGATTACCAGCGGCCCCGCTACGGCATCTACGCGGTGCGCGCGACGCTGGAGGACGGGAGCGAGCGCCCGGGCGTCGCGAACCTCGGCGTGCGCCCGACTTTCGAGCCGCCGCTGGAGCTGCTCGAGACTCACCTGCTGGATTTCGACGGCGACCTCTACGGCCAGCGCATCGAAGTCGCGCTCCACGCCTTCATCCGCGAGGAGCGCAGGTTCGACAGCGTCGAGGCGCTGGTCGCCGAAATGCGCAACGACGAGGCGGCGGCAAGGAAGCTGCTGGCTCTGCCGTCACCCTGAACTTGGTTCAGGGTCCATGCCTTTGAAGGGCGGCACCCGTCTCCTAAATGGATGCTGAAACAAGTTCAGCATGACGGCTTGTTTGCATCTCTCCGCTCACCCGCTAGAGCCCTCGCCCGTAATGGCCGACGCCCCTGACACGACGAAGCCCGACTATCGCTCGACCGTCTTCCTGCCGAAGACCGACTTTCCGATGAAAGCCGGGCTGCCGCAGAAGGAGCCGGGAATCCTCGCCCGCTGGCAGGGCGAAGGGCTGTACGAGCGCATCCGCGAGGCGCGCGCCGGGCGGCCGAAGTTCATCTTCCACGACGGGCCGCCCTACGCCAACGGCGACATCCACATCGGCCATGCGCTCAATCACACGCTCAAGGACATGGTCGTCCGCACCCAGACCCTGCTCGGCCGCGATGCGCCTTACGTGCCCGGCTGGGACTGCCACGGGCTTCCGATCGAGTGGAAGGTCGAGGAGCAGTACAGGAAGAAGAAGCTCAACAAGGACGAGGTCCCGGTCAGGGAGTTCCGTGCCGAGTGCCGCGCTTATGCCCAGCACTGGGTCGACGTGCAGCGCGAGCAGCTGAAGCGGCTCGGCGTCAGCGCGGACTGGGACCACCCGTATTTGACGATGAACTTCCACGCCGAGGCGACGATCGTCTCCGAGCTGTTCAAGTTCGCCGAGAGCGGCCAGCTCTACCGCGGCGCCAAGCCGGTGATGTGGTCGCCGGTCGAGAAGACCGCGCTGGCCGAGGCCGAGATCGAATATGAGGACATCACCTCGACCGAGATCGACGTCGCGTTCGAGATCGTCGAGAGCCCGATCCCGGAACTGGTCGGCGCGCGCGCCGTCATCTGGACGACGACTCCGTGGACGATCCCCGTCAACCAGGCGATCGCGTACGGGCCGGAGGTCCAGTATGTGCTGCTATCCGGGGAAAGCTTCCATGTGCTGGTCGCCGAACCGCTGGTCGGCGCGTTCAAGGAGCGGACGGGGCTGGTCCATCTCCAGCCTGTCGCGCATTTGAAGGGTTCCGACCTAGCCGGCACAATCGCCCGCCACCCGATGCACAAGCTCGGCGGGTTCTTCGCCAGGCCGCGGCCGTTTCTCGCCGGCGACTTCGTCACCACCGACCAGGGCACCGGCCTCGTCCACATGGCTCCGGATCATGGCGAGGACGATTTCGAGCTGTGCCGCGCCCACGGCATCGATCCCGTCTTCGCGGTCGATGCGGGCGGCTTCTACCGCGCCGACTGGCCGTGGCTCGGCGGACAAGGGTCCGTCATCAACGCCAAGTTCAACTCACCGGAGGGGCCGATCTGCTCCGACCTGCGCGACGCCGGCGCTTTGCTCGCCGCGAGCGCGGACTTCCGCCACTCCTATCCGCATAGCTGGCGCTCCAAGGCCAAGGTCATCTACCGCTGCACGCCGCAGTGGTTCATCGCCATGGACAAGCCGCTCGACCTCAAGAGCTGCCGCTGGTTCCACGAGGGACGGTGGGAAAGCGAAGGTGGCGCGCTGCTCGAGCAGCCGCTGACGCCACGGCGCGAACGGACTCTGCGCGACATCGCGATGCAATCGATCGCCGAGACCCGCTTCGTTCCCGAGAAAGGCCGCAACCGGTTGGGCTCGATGGTCGAACAGCGGCCCGATTGGGTGATCAGCCGGCAGCGCGCGTGGGGCGTGCCGATCGCCCTGTTCGTCGAGAAAGCGACCGGCGAGGTGCTGCTCGACGATCTTGTCAACGCGCGGATCGTCGATGCGATCGGCAGCGAGGGCGTCGACGCATGGGACGAGAGCAACGCGGCGCGCTTCCTCGGGGACAACCGCAGCCCCGACGATTACGAGATGGTCGGCGACATCCTCGATGTGTGGTTCGACAGCGGCTGCACCCACGTCTTCGTGCTCGAAAGCGGCAAGTGGCCGGACGAACGCTGGCCCGCCGACCTCTATCTCGAAGGCTCGGACCAGCACCGCGGCTGGTTCCAGTCGAGCCTGCTCGAAAGCTGCGGCACGCGCGGCCGCGCGCCGTACAATGCGGTGCTGACCCACGGCTTCACGATGGATGCCAAGGGCATGAAAATGTCCAAGAGCCTCGGCAACACCATCAACCCCATCGACCTGATGAAGGAATATGGGGCGGACATCCTGCGGCTGTGGGCGCTGTCGGTCGACTTCACCGAGGACCACCGCATCGGCAAGGAGATCCTGGCCGGCGTCGCCGACCAGTATCGCAAGCTCCGCAACACCTTCCGTTACCTGCTCGGCGCGCTCGACGGGTTCAGCGACGAGGAGCGGCTTGATGACCTGTCTGCCTATCCCGAGCTCGACCGCTACATGCTCCATCTGACCGCGGAGCTCGACGCCAAGCTCAAGCGGATCGTCGACTTCAACAAGGACGAGCATTGGTCGGAGGACCATCCCGAGCTGTTCGACTTCACCAGCTACGTCCGGCTGCTGAGCGACTTCGCCAACAACGATCTGTCGGCCTTCTACTTCGATATCCGCAAGGACAGCCTCTATTGCGACGCGCCGACGAGCCTCCGTCGGCGCGCCTACCGGACGGTGCTCGACACCCTCTTCCACGCGCTGGTGCGCTGGCTTGCGCCGGTGCTGGTGTTCACCACCGAGGAAGTGTGGGACACGCGTTTCCCCAACGCCGGGTCGGTGCACCTGCTCGAATGGCCCGAGGTGCCCGAGGTCGAGGCCGACGCCGCGCGCTGGGCCGAGCTGCGCGCGCTCCGCACGCAGGTGACCGAGCGGATCGAGCCGCTGCGCCGCGACAAGATCCTCGGCTCGAGCCTCGAGGCCGAAGTGTGGGTGCCTAGCGCCGGTGACCCGGCATTCCTCGCGGAGCTGTTCATTACTTCGACAGTGCACGAGGGAGATTGGCGGGTGGCGAAGACCGACAATCACAAGTGCGGCCGCTGCTGGCGGCACTTGCCCGAGGTGGAACAGGATGGCGATCTCTGCGCCCGTTGCAACGAGGTGGTGAATGGCTGAGGCGCTGAACCGCCGCGCGATGGGTTTCCTGATCGCCATCCTGGTTTTCGTGGCTGACCAGCTGACCAAATGGTGGGTGACGGGGCCACTCGGCGTCGATCACATCGGCGCGGTCTATTACCTCATCCCGAACTTCCAGCTGACCTACACCGAAAACAACGGCATTTCGCTCGGGCTGCTCAATGCCACCACCGAGGTCGGGCGCTGGATGCTGGTCGCGCTGACCAGCGCGATCGCGATCGGCGTCGCCTTCTGGATCACGCGCGAGAAGAACCGCGTCGACCAGCTTGCACTCGGCATGGTGCTCGGCGGAGCGCTCGGCAATATCCTCGACCGCACCCGCCACGGCTATGTCGTCGATTTCGCCGACCTCCACTTCGGCGAGTGGCGGCCGTTTTTAATCTTCAATGTCGGCGATGCCGCGATTAGCATCGCCGTCGTGATCCTGTTGCTGCGCGCGTTCCTGAGCCGTAAGGATCAGGCAAAGGGCAGCGACCCCGAGGAGACTATCGAACATGCGTAAAGCCTTGACCGTCCTGGTGCTGGCCGCGGCCACGACCACGGCCGGCTGCTCGCTCTTCAAGAGCCATGCCGCGACGCCCGACGAATTTGCCGTCGCCCGCAACGCGCCGTTGATCATTCCGCCCGACTTCAATCTTGCGCCGCCGGTGGCGGGGACCGCGGGGCTTTCGCCGGGTGAAGCGCAGCAGCAGGCGATCGACACCTTGTTCGGTGGCCCCGCCCCGCGCAGTCCGGGCGAAACCAGCTTGCTCGACGAAGCCGGCCGCAACAGCGCCCAGCTTGGCATTCGCAGCCAGGTGTGGGACCCTGACACGCGGATCGTCGACAAGGGGCCGGAAACCGTGAAGATCCTGACCGCCGCGAACACCCAGACCAACGTCGCGTCGGCGCAGCCGGGCCAGTAACAGACCAGGAAGCGAAGAAGCACGAATGGCCGAAATCACCCTCCCCGCCCGACTGGTCGAAATCGAATCGATGCTCGACCGCTCGCGCCGCCGCTTCGAGGAAGGCACCAAGCTCGTCGAAGAGGCGCACAAGCTGCTCGCCGACGTCCAGCAGGCGATCATCGGCAGCCCGCGCACTGTCTCGCCCGAGGACAGCGAGGAAGCCGCCTCGCGGCTGCTCGCGAGCCTCAAGGCAACCGGCAGCGAAATGCCCGAGAGCCTGTGCGGCGGGCGCCTCTCCGTCGACCAGGTCCAGCGGCTGATCCGTATCGACGGTCATCCGATCGGCATCACCGAGATGGAATATCGAGTGCTCGAGCTGCTCGCTTTCGCGCGCAACAATGTCGTCACGCGGGCGATGCTGCTAAAGCATCTCTATCGCCGCGCCGACGATCAGCCGCAGCCCAAGATCATCGACGTGTTCATCTCCAAGCTCCGCAAGAAGCTTCGGAATGCGAGCGGCGGAGCCGAGTTCATCGAAACCATCCCTCAGCGCGGCTGGATCCTTCGCGACATCGACGAGAAAAGCGGGGCTTAGATCTCAGCCCCGATTTGATCCGGGGTCCGTCTCCCGCACTTGAACGAAGAAAGAGGGATTCCTCCATTCGCGGGAGTGACGGTCCCGGATTCATATTTTTCTAACCGTGTCGGCTTACCCCGGACCGATGCTTCATTTGATGCCCCAGCAGCCCGAAACCTCCCCTCAGCCGTATGCCGAGGCGGTGGCGCGGCTGGCGAGCGTGCGCCACGCGATGCGCTTGGTCGATGGCGGATTCGGCGCGGGTCCCGAGGACGATCTCGACCTTGGCGTCGCCGCCTCCTGGGACAGCGCGAGCGATGCGCGGCAGCGCTGGTTCGACCGCCGCTCGGCACGGCTGGTCGGCAGCGCAACGGCCGGGGTCGAGGCTCTGCTTGGTGAACGCCAAAATGGCCGCGATCCGCACCCCGCTGCGAGCCAGGCTCTGGCCGATCAAATTCGCCGCGAGCTGCGCGAGGTCGCGGGAATCGTCCTCGCCTAAGCGGGACCAGTCACTTTGGGGGTAGCCGGGTCGGCGCCCCATTCGCTCCAGCTACCGTCGTAAAGTCTCGCCTGATCATTGCCGAGCAGATGCGCGGCGAAGATCAGGCTGTTCGCCGTCACGCCCGATCCGCAACTGGCGACGAACGGGCGTGAAGGGTCGACGCCGGCATCGGCGAACAGGCGCTCAAGTTCCTCGGTGCTCCTGAACCTTCCGTCCTCGCGATAGACGGCACCGAACGGCAGGTTGCGAGCGCCCGGCGCGTGGCCCGCGGCAACGCCCGGCCGCGGATCGGCTTCGCTGCCCTCGAAGCGCGGCTTGCCACGCGCGTCGAGCCACGGAAGCCCGAAACCGGCGAGCAACTGCTGCTTGGTGACGACCTCACCCCGCTCGCGCGGCTGGAAGCGGGCGGTGCGCGGTTCGGCTTCGCCGCTCTCCGTCGGGCGACCTTCGATGGTCCATTTCTGGAATCCCCCATCGAGGATCGCGACCTTGTCGGCGCCGAAGTGGCGAAGCATGAACCAGCCGCGGGCGGCGGTCCGCAACGGCGAATTGTCATAGACAACGATCCGGTCGTCGCTGCCGATACCGAGCTTCTCCATCGCAGTCGCGAAATCGCGCGCGCTCGGTAGCATGTGCGGCGCGGGATTGCTCGCATCGCTGACCTCGTCGATGTCGAGGAAGCGCGCGCCCAAAATATGCGCCTGCTGAAATTCGTCGCCGCCGCTGCGGCCGCTCGCCGGCATGTGCCAGCTGGCATCGACCACGACCAGGCCGGGTTCGCCGAGGTGCTGCGCCAGCCAGTCGGTCGAGACGAGCAAGTCCATAATCATCTCCGTCATTGCCAGCCTAGCGAAGCAATCCAGCAGCAACGCTGGATTGCCGCGTCGCTACGCTCCTCGCAATGACAACAGTCAACTGCTAGTCATCGGCGGATGGAGACGCGCCACCTCGGTCAGGCCAGCCAGCTTCCCGCATCACCCGAGGAGGCCCAGCTCGACTATGTTCCGAACCCGCGGCCGGGGACGCTGTATCTCGTGCGTTTCGCCGCGCCGGAGTTCACCTCTTTGTGCCCGGTCACCGGCCAGCCCGACTTCGCGCATTTGGTGATCGACTATGCGCCTGGCGAGACGATCGTCGAAAGCAAAAGCCTGAAGCTGTTTCTTGGCTCCTATCGCAACCATTGCGGCTTTCACGAGGACGTGACGGTCGGAATCGGCCAGCGGCTGGCGGACGAGATGAAGCCCAAATGGCTGCGGATCGGCGGCTATTGGTATCCACGCGGCGGCATGCCGATCGACGTCTTCTGGCAATCGGGCGCGCCGCCCGAGGGGCTGTGGCTGCCGGACCAGGGCGTGCAGCCGTATCGCGGCAGGGGATAGCATATGGCGGGGGGTCCAAGGGTCGCGGTGTTGGGCGCCGGGTCGGTCGGCTGCTTCATCGGCGGCGCCTGGGCGGCGGCCGGCGTCCCGGTCACCTTCATCGGCCGGCGCAAGCTCTCCAAGGATGTCGACGAGCATGGGCTGACGCTGAGCGACTATAGCGGCTGGCAAGTGAAGCTCGCGCCCGGCGAGGTCGACTTTCGCTGCGGCCCCGAAGGCCTTGCCGACGCACAGGTGATCGCGCTGACCGTCAAGAGCGGCGACACCGCGGCCGCCGCGGCCGAGATCGCCGAACACGGGACGCCCGGCGCGCTGGTGATCAGCTTCCAGAATGGCGTCAGCAACGTCGACGTGCTCGAACAGGGGCTGCGCGGCCGGTTCGAGATCGCGCGCGGCATGGTGCCGTTCAACGTCGCCTATCTCGGCAGCGGCAAATTCCACAAAGGCGTGGCGGGCAATCTCTACTGCGCGCAGCGGGAGGGCGCGCGCACGCTTTCGGAGGCCGTCGGCACCGGTGCGGCGGCGCTGAAGCTCAGCGACGACATGCTCGGGCTCGCCTGGGGAAAACTGCTGATCAACCTCAACAACGCGGTGAACGCGCTGTCGGGACGGACGCTGCAGGACGAGCTCAAGCGGCGCGATTACCGGCGCGTGTTCGCGGCGTCGATGCTCGAAGGACTAGACCTGTTGAAGCGGGCGGACATCGAACCGGCGAGCGTCGGGCCGATTGCGCCCGAGGTTCTCCCGCGGATCGTCAATTCGCCCGACTGGCTGTTCAACAATGTCTTCCTGAAGCGCTGGCACATCGATGCCAAGGCGCGCTCGTCGATGGCCGACGATCTCGCGGCGGGCCGCAAGACGGAAGTCGATTACATCAACGGCGAGCTGGTCCATCTCGCCGAGCGGCTGCAGCGCGCCGCGCCGGTCAATAACGCCATCGTCGAACTCGTGCGCAAGGCCGAAGCCGGCGCGAAGCCGCTGGCGCCCGCGGCGCTGCGCAAGGCGGTGCTAGGCCGCTAGCGCCTCCGTCGCCTCGCGCCGGGTCCAGGCATAGAAGCCCAGCACCACGACCGCGAAGATGATGATCCCGGCGGGGACGGCCCACGCGTTCTCCGCGACGAGCGCCAGCGGCGCGTCGCTGCGGGTTCCGGCGACGATTCCGGCATAGACAACACCCATGATGCTTTCGCCGACGATCAGGCCGGTGGCGAGCAGCACGCCCATTCGCTGCGAGAATTCGGGGTTCGAGGTCCGCGCGGCCCATTTGTCGTAAAGCCAGCCGAGCAGCGCGCCGATCGGGATCAGCAGCGTCAGCGCCATCGGGAGGTATATGCCCATGCCGACGGCGAGCGGCGGGAGCGCTCCGCGCTTCGTCTTCCGAAGCACCTCATCGATGATGATCACGACCACGCCGATGCCGGCGCCGATCTCGATAAGCCACCAGTCGAAGTTCCCGCTGAGCATGCCTTGCGAGATCGCCGAAATGATCGAGGCTTGCGGCGCCGCAAGCGCGTTGGCGCCCGCTCCCGGCGCGCCCTGGAAACCGAACGCAGCGTTGAGCAGATCGAGCACCGGCGGAATGACGAGCGCGCCGAAGACGACGCCGAGGACCAATGCGACTTGCTGGCGCCACGGAGTCGCGTCGACGAGCTGGCCGGTCTTGAGGTCCTGAAGGTTGTTGTTCGAGATGGTGGCGACGCCGAACACAACGGCGGTGACGAACAGTGCAAACGCAACGAGCGACTTCGATGCATCGCCGGTCGCATGGGGGAAGAGCATGACGAGGATCAGCGAAATGCCGACGACTGCCAGGATGCCGACGCCCGAGATGGGGCTGTTCGAAGCGCCGATCAGGCCGGCCATGTAGCCGCACACGGCCGCGATCACGACTCCGGCAATCAGAATGTAGAGGATGCTGGAGATGATCGTCGCGGTGGGACTGGCGGCAATCGGACCCGTGCCGGCGAAGGCATAGAGCAGCAGCCCGATGGGGATCATCGAAACCACGATCGTGCCGGCGACGATGCCGATCGGCAGGTCGCGCTCGGTAATCGGCAGGGCTCCGCCGCGGCCGGCCTTGCGCTCCGCATTGGCGGCGATCGCCCCCCGAATGCCCGAGACGATGGGGCCGAGAATCTTGAGCAGGGTCCAGATGGCCGCGATGCCGATGGTGCCGGCGCCGATGAACCGCACCTTGTTCACGAACACGCCGCCGACGAAATCGCCAAGGCCGGTGCCGGCGGGGATCGCGGCCAGCGAGGTGTAATGCGGAACCAGGAAGCCCCAGCTAATGATCAGGCCGACGAACATCGCGATTCCGACTGTGAGGCCGACGAGGTGACCGACGCCGATCAGCAGCATGGAGAGGCTGCCGGAGACCGCGGTCGCGCCCGAACCGACGCCGAATGCCTTGGTTGCTTCCGAGGCGAGAAGGCGAGTCTGAGCGAGGGCGTAGAAAACCGCCGAGGCAATCGAGCTCCACACGATCAGCATCAGGCCGCGGCGATTCTCTTCGGCTCCTCCGATTCCGGAGCCGACCTTGAGGACTTCCGCCGCGGCCACTCCTTCCGGGTACGGCAGGTCGGTGCCCGTCACGAGCGCGCGCCGGAGCGGAACGGAATACATCACGCCGAGAATGCCGCCGATGCCAATCACCGCGACGGACAGCCAGTAGGGAAAGCCGGTCCACCAGCCGATCATCACCAGTCCAGGAAGCACGAACACGATCGCCGACAAGGTTCCCGCCGCCGACGCGATCGTCTGGACGATGTTGTTTTCCTGGATGGTCGAATCGCGGAACGCCTTGAGCACCGCCATCGAGATCACCGCGGCGGGGATCGACGTCGCGACCGTCAGGCCAATTTTGAGGCCGGCATAGACGTTGGCAGCGGTCAGGATCACCGTCAGCACCGCGCCGAGGATGATTCCACGGAGCGTCAGCTCCTTGATGTTCTCGCCGGCCCTGAGGCTCGTGCGCCCACCCGCCCTCGTCGCCATCCTAATCTCCCTTGAAATCGCTGCAGGTGCCCGGCGGAGCGGGCGTCGAGTGCCGGCGGATCGCCTGCCAGCGGCCGTCCTCCTTCACCCACACATCGGTAAGGACCACGCAATCTTCGATCACGCGGCCGAGATATTTGAGGCGCCAGCGGGCGTGCACCGTTCCGAGCATCACATCGTCGAGAACGGTCGCGTCCTGGACCTCGACATCGATGGCCTCGACCTCGCGCCGTTGGATGGCGTCCAGCCAATCATCGCGGGTCATCATGAACGGCCCAGTCGAGCGGGTGCCGATCAGCACGAAGTCCTTGTGAACGAGCGCGTGCAGCCGCTCCATGTCCTTGCTGCACAGCGCATCCCGCCACTCGCGCTCGAGCTGTGCAATCGTCTCGCAATTACGATCGACCACGCGTCTCCCTCTCTCCCCGGCGGCATTCTTAGGGCCGAACGCGGATAAAGCGAATCCCTCCGTAACGGTTCAGCGCAAGCGCTGGCGAGGTCAAGAGTGAAGCCTTCAGCGACCGCGCAGCACGCCGAACAGCCCGCGAATCAATCGCACGCCGAGCTGATTCTTGCCGGAGGCCACCCCCGGGTCTGCAAACAGGCTGCCGCCATCAACGGTCGTTTCCGATGCCGCTTCCTCCGGCTTGTGTAGCCGTTGAGAGCTGGCGGCCGGATCGTCGAGGCTGGCTCTGTAGTACAGCCCCTTGCGGCCCGCGTGCAGGTATCGCCCTCGCGGGCCAGTGCCGACGCGCAAGCCTTTTACGCCGACCGAACCGCCCAAGCCGGATTTCGACAAGTTTATGCGGAGCGGTCCAAACTTGGCGCTCTTCCGAAGATACCAACCCACCGTTCAAATGCCCCGAGCTATTTCGCAGCGGCGAAGCCGCACTGCTTCTGCTCCATTGCGATCTGCTTGGTGATGCGGGTGGCGTTTTCGGAATAGGCCTGGGTCACCGACCCGTGATTGACCGCCTTACCGCGCAACGGGCTGACGCCTTCGCAAATGTGGAAGACGTGCGGCGTCGCGGACTTCTGAGCGCCATTTTCCGGAGCGATCCAGTAGACGACATCACGGCCGGCGGGGTTCGCCGCGTCCTTCGTCGCATCGGCCACCGTCTGCGAGTCCCTGGCGATATCCTGCGCCTGGGCGGCAACTTCGGGCGAGCAAGCCGTCGTTGGCTGTCCGGCTTTGATCTGCGCCGCGCAGGTGTTCATGTCCTTGGTATACTGCTCGACCGACGGCGGGTTGTAGCTGACCCCGATCAGCGCCGCGACAATCGCAAGCACGACACCGACGCCGCCGGCGATCTTCTTGTTCTTCGGGTCCATGTCCTTGCTGGTGAGGATCAGGACGATGAGCGGCAGGAAGGCGATCACGGTCATGATCGCGCCGAGCTGGTTCTGAACGAAGAACTTGACCCTGTCGGACTCGCGCGCCGGGTCGTGCCTGTTGGCGGCTTTCCACATCAGGCTGCCGGCGATCGCGAAGATCGCGATCCCGACCAAAATGCCGATCAGCAGCCCGAGATTCCCGTGATCGAACTTGTGCTGGTAGAAGAGGACAATTCCGGCAATCTCGCCGGCGATCGCGATAACCCATGCGACAATGGCGAACAGGCGAAGCCGCTTGGCGGCGGACAGTTGATCGTGCGTCGCGCGCCATTCCCGGGTGACGTCGACCTCTGGCTTGTTGTCGGACATGTTCGGTACCCCCACGATAGTGGAGGCGAAACCTAACCTCGCTGCGGCCGAGCGACAACAGCGACTTGGTCGGCGGACCGACGTGTCGAAGGCCGCCCGCAGCTCACAGGAGAGTGAGCTGCGGAAGTCGAGCGGCTATTTGCCGGTGATGTTAACGCCGACGAACGCCGCCGGAGCCGATCCGCGCTGGATCAGCAGCAGCACGCTGGTCCGGCCGGCCTTGCGGGCAGCATCGACTGCGGCGATCACCTGCGCCGGCGTCGCCACCGGCTGATTGTTGACCGAGACGATGAGGTCGCCGCGCTGCAGCCCTTGCTCAGCGGCGTTGGCATTGGGATCGATCGCGGTGATGATCACTCCGCGCGCGGTCGCCGGCAGGTTGGCCGCGCGCCCGAGCTCGGGCGTGAGCGGTGCCAGCGACAGCCCTAGCGCGCGCTGTGGCGCCTGAGTCGCGCTGCCGGTGGTGCCCTGAGAGCCGCTGTCGCCGCCCGACAGCTTTGAGAGCTGCTCCTCGGTCGGCCGTTCGGCAACGGTCACATAGACCGTGGCGTGCTTGCCGGAGCGGATGATCTCGAGCGGGATGCGGGCGCCGACGGGCGTGTTGGCAACGAGGAAGGAGACCGTCTGGTCTGCCGTGACCGGCTTGCCGTTGACCTTCACGATGACATCGCCCTGGGCGAGGCCGGCGCGGGCGCCCGGCGTTCCGGGGACGACCGAACGCACCAATTCGCCCGTGTTCTTGGCAATGCCGAGCGCCGGGGCGAGATCTTCGTCGACGGGCTGCAGGCTGACGCCGAGGTAGCCGCGCTGTGGACGCTGGCCCTTCATCAGCGCGTCGACGACCGGCTTGGCCAGCTCGGCCGGGATCGCGAGGCCGATGCCGACCGAGGCCCCGGTCGGCGAGATCAGGGCCGAATTGATGCCGATCACGTTGCCGTCGAGGTCGAACATCGGGCCGCCGCTATTGCCCATGTTGATCGCGGCGTCTGTCTGGATGTAGCGATCGTAGGCGCCGACGCCGGTAATCCCGCGATGAAGCGCCGAGATGATCCCTGCGGTGACGGTGCTTCCGACACCATAGGGATCGCCGATCGCGAGTACCCAGTCGCCGACCCGCGCCTTGGTGCTGTCGCCCCAACGCACGTACGGCAGGCTGCGGCCGTCGATCTTGAGCACCGCGAGGTCGGAGGTTTCGTCGCGGCCGACGATGCGCGCCGGATATTCCTTGCCATCGGTCGTGGTGACCGTCACGGTGTCGACCGTCCCGGTGCCGGTCACGCCCTGGATCAAGTGATTGTTGGTGACGATGTAGCCATCGGGCGAGATGATGAAGCCCGAGCCGAGCGAGCCCGCCTCCCGAGTGCGCGGCTGCTGTCCGCTGTTGCCGCTATTGCCGCCGCTGCCGCTGTTGTCGCCCTGATCGGGCCCGACCGGGCTACCGAACTGACGGAAAAACTGCTCGAACGGATCGGTCTGGTTTTTGACCGGCACGCGCTGCTTGGTCGAAATGTTGACCACCGCCGGCTGCAGTTTCGCGACGAGGTCCGCAAAGGACATCGGAGCGCCAGGGCGCGGCGCCAGCGACGCCGTCCCCGGAGCATTTTGCGCGACCTGTGCGCCGGCCTGCCCGGTGGTGAGGGAGAATGCGGTTCCCCCGAGAAGCAGGGCCATTGCGACCCCGTAGGCGTAGCGCACTTTTCCGGACTCCTTCGACCTCATCGATACTCCATCAATTCAGGTGGGGCGCAAGGCGCTAATGTCGCCGTGCCCTTAACGCCGTTTGAACGCCTGCGGGTTCCACGAAACTTTGTCAGCGCGCGCGTCCAGTGAATTCCTTCAGATAGTCGTTCTGCGGCGACAGAATGATGTTGGTCGGCGCGACCTTCTCCTGGCCGTCACCGATGAACGTCGTCTGATAGCTCTGCATGGCGCGGTAGAAGTCGTAGAAATCCGGGTCCTTGCCGAAGCTCGCGGCATAGGTCTTGGCGGCTTCGGCATCGGCCTCGGCGCGGATGATCTGCGCCTGCTTGGCGCCCTGCGCGCGGATCGAGCGGGCCTCCTGCTCACGTGCGGTGCGCATGCGGTCGAACGCCGAAGCGAGCGGCGCTCCGTCCGGAAGGTCGGTACGCTTGATGCGGACGTCGAGGACCTGCACGCCATACTGGCTGGCGATCCGGTTGAGCGAATCGCGCACGTCTTCCATGATACCCTGCCGCTCAGGCGTCAGGAGCGCGGCGAACTCGATCCGGCCGAGCTCATTGCGCACTTCCGAGCCGAGGATTGGCCGCAGCTGTTCGGTCAGCTGCTGCTCGTTGCCCGCCCGGATGTACATCAAGGTCGGATCGACGATGCGATAGCGCGCGAACGCGTCGACCTGGAGCCGTCGCTGGTCGGTCGACAGCACTTGCTGGCGCTGCATGTCGACGTCCTGGACGCGCTTATCGATCCAAACCAGCTGCTCGAAGAATGGGATCCGCCAGTTGATTCCCGCGCCGGCCGAACCAATCGGGCGCCCCGCCTTGAACTGGTTGTAGACGCGCACCGGCTTGCCGAAGCGAACGACAACCGCCTGCTTGGTCTCGGGGATGATCGGGAAGCTGGCGAGCAGCAGCAACAGGACGAGAAACGCGACGACGCCGCTCAGCAAGGGGCGATTGCGGATGAGCTCGATCATTGCTGCTCTCCCTGCTGACTCTGCTGCTGCTGCTGTTTTTTCACTTCGGGCAGCGGCAGATAAGGAGTGACCCCGGGCGCCTCGACGATCGTCTTGTCCACCTTCGAAAGAACCTGCTCCATCGTCTCGTAATACATGCGCCGCCGCGTGACCTCCGGCGCGAGCTTGTATTGCTCGAAAACCTTTTCGAACGCCGTCGCCTCGCCCTGCGCTTTCTGGCGCAGCTGCAGCGAATAGGCATTGGCGTTGTTGATATAGGTCTGCGCGTCCTGCTGGGCGGCGGTGACCTGCTTGAACGCGTCGTTGACCGCATCCGGCGGATCGGCCTGCTTGATCGCAATGCCCTGCACCTGGATGCCCGACCGGTAAGAATCGAGAATTTTCTGCATGTTCTCGGCGGCCTTGGTCTCGATCTCCGCCCGGCGGTCGCCCATCGCGTCGTTGAGAGTCACCTGGCTGACAACCGCGCGCATAGCGCTTTCAGCAACTTCCTTGATAGTGTCGTCGGGCTGCGCGAGCTGAAACAGATAGAGTTCGGGCGTGCGGATGTTCCACCGCACCGAATAAGCAAGATCGATGAGATTCTGGTCGCCGGTCAGCATCAGGTCGTCGCTTCCCGACGACCCCAGATCGACGCTGCGAATGGTTTCAACGTCGACCTTCTTCACCCGCTCGATCGGCGACGGCAGGGTCCAGCCAAGGCCGGGCCCGAGCGTATAGCTATAGCGCCCGAGCCGGGTCACGACCCCCCGCTGCCCCGGGGAAATCGAGTGCGTGCTGGTGAAGATCAGCCAGACGGCAATGAAGCCCAGCACGATCCACAGGATTAGCGAGCCGTCGGGGCGCCCCGGCAGGCCTCCGCCGCCCCCGCCGAAGCGCGCGCGGCTGCGCCGGACGAGCTCGTCCAGCGCCGACACGTTGGTTCCGCGGAACGTCGGCCGGCGGCCGCGCCGCGGCGGCTCGCCCCACGGACCGCTGCCATGGCTACCCTCGTCGGCAGGCGGTTCGCCCCCTTCACCGGCGTCGCCGCCACTTTGGCCCCAAGGCCCTTTTTTGTCGGTGAACAGGCCGCGCGCGCGGCTGCCCCACCCCATGATCGTCTTCATCGCCGCCGAATATAGAGGCACTCCCCATGAAAAACAGTGCCAAGCGCGACGCGGCTTCCTATGGGCGGTCCATGGCCCATGATCCGTTGAGCGCTCTTCCCCACGAGGAGCGCATCCGCTCGCGCAAGCTTGCCGGAAGCGTGGCGACGCTGATCGTCGACGCGACCGGCCTCAGCGCTCCTGAAAGTCGAGCCGTCGAGGAGCAATTGCGCGCTGCCGCGCTGGCGACGCCAGGCATCACCGAAGCGCGGATCGCGATGACCGCCTCGCAGCCAGCGCGGACCCTGATCGCAATCGGCAGCGGCAAGGGGGGCGTCGGCAAATCCACCGTCTCGGCCAATCTCGCAATCGCTCTCGCGCGGATGGGCAAGAAGGTCGGCCTGATCGATGCCGACGTCTACGGTCCATCGCAGCCGACCTTGCTCGGAAGCCACGCCAGGGCCACGGCCGAAAACCAGAAGCTCGTGCCGGTCGAAGCGCACGGCCTGCGGTTCCTGTCGCTCGGCCAGCTGGTCTCGCCCGGCCACGCCCTCGCCTGGCGCGGCCCGATGGCGACCGGTGCGCTCAACAATCTGATCGAGGCCGAGTGGGGCGATGCTGAATATCTGGTTGTCGATCTGCCCCCCGGCACGGGAGACGTTCAGCTGTCGCTGGTACAGAAGTCCCGTCCGGCGGGCGCCGTGATCGTCTCGACGCCGCAGGACCTATCGCTGATCGACGCGCGGCGCGCGGTGGATCTGTTCAACAAGACCAGCGTGCCGATCCTCGGCATTGTCGAGAATATGGCGACCTACACCTGTCCGCACTGCGGGCAGGATTCGCATCCATTCGGCATCGGCGGTGCTGAGGCGGCGGCGGCCGACATGGGCGTGCCGTTCCTCGGCCGCCTGCCGCTGTCGCTGGCGATCCGCGAGGCCTCGGACGCGGGTATGCCGCCGGCCGCGATGGGCGGCCCTGAAGCGCAGTCATTCTCCACCCTCGCCGCAAGGTTGCTCGAAAGCCTGGAAACACCGGTCGACTGAGCCGTTGTGGCATCATGCCGCTAACCCGGGACGAGGATATCGCCGAGCTGCTCGCCAATGCGCGGACCATTGCGGTCGTCGGCGCGTCCGACCGGCCGAGCCGACCTTCGTATGGCGTAATGAAGTTCCTGCAGGACTGGGGCTACCGCGTCATCCCGGTCAATCCGCAGATCACCGGCGAGCATGTGCTAGGCGAGTTCGTCTGGCGCGAGCTGGCGCAGATCGGCGTCCCGATCGACATCGTCGACATCTTCCGCCGCCCGGAAATGGCCGCTGAAGCGGTCGACCAGGCGATCTTCGTCGGCGCCAAGGCGGTGTGGATGCAGATCGGCGTCATCAATGAGGAAGCGGCCGCTAACGCAGAGGCTGCCGGGCTCAAGGTCGTCATGGACCGCTGCCCCAAGATCGAGATCCCCCGGCTCGGCGTCCCGAGAATCACCGAGAACGCGTAATTCCTCCCTGCGAGTGGAGCTCGTGGGGAGGGGAACCATGCAGCGAAGACTGCATGGTGGAGGGGTGAAGGACACAGCGCCAGTTACCCCTCCATCATGCTGCGCATCGTTCCCCTCCCCATCGTTGATGGGGAGGAACTAAGCGGCCGCCACCGTCATTTCGGGAATGAGAATGGTCGGGGCATCGACGCCGCGGCGGAACTCCAGGTCGGATGCGGGTTCGAGCGTCGCGAACATGTCCTTGAGGTTCGAGGCGATCGTGATCTCCGACACTGCTTCGGCAATCTCGCCGCCGCGCACCATGAAGCCGACGGCACCGCGGCTATAGTCGCCGGTGACACCGTTCACGCCCTGGCCGATCAGTTCGATCACCAGCAGCGCCTCGGGATGCGCGCGCAACAGCTCTTCGCGGCTGCGCGCTCCCGGAGCCATGTAGAAATTGCTGGCGCTCGCGCCGGGCGCGCCGCCGACCCCGCGCGCGGCATGGCCGGTCGGTTCGATGCCGAGCTGCCGCGCCGACGCGCTCTCCGCCATCCAGTTCTGCAAGGTTCCGTTGGCCACCAGTTCCTGGCGTGAAACGCGCACGCCTTCGCCGTCGAACGGGCGCGAGCGCAATCCACGCGGGCGCAGCGGATCGTCGATGATCGTTACTCCAGGACCGAACACCGAGGTGCCGAGGCTATCGCGGAGGAAACTCGTCTTGCGCGCGACGGAGGCGCCGTTGATCGCGCCCGCGAAGTGACCGAGCAGCCCGGAGGACACGCGCGGGTCGAAGATGACCGGATAGGTGCCGGGACGCGGACGACCGGGATTCAATCGCGCGACGGCCCGCTCGCCGGCGCGCCTGCCGATTTCGGCGGCGCTGTCGAGATCCTCGAGATGACGCGCGCTGTGCCACGCATGGTCTCGCTGCATCGACGCGCCGTTGCCGGCAATCATCAAAGCCGAATAGCCGTGGCCACTGCTTGCATACGCCCCCGAGAACCCGCCCGACGTGGCAAGCGCGATGGTCGAGCCCGACGCGGATGCGCCGGCCCCGCTCGAGTTGGTCACGCCGGCAACCGCGAGCGCCGCCTGCTCCGCCTCGAGAGCCCGCGCCCGAAGTTCGGGCGGGCTTGGTTCGGCCTCGTCGCTGAGATCGAGCGCGGGAAGCTTGCCGCGCTCGAGCAGCGCGCCGGGCGCCAGGCCGGCGTAGGGGTCTTCGGGTGCCTCCCTCGCCATTGCGAGGCAGCGTTCAACTAGCACGCGCAAAGCCTCGTTCGACAAGTCGGACGAAGCGACGGTCGCCGATCGCTGACCCACGAACAGCCTCAGGCCGATCTCCTCGGCCTCGGAGCGGCTCACATTTTCGAGTTCGCCGAGGCGCACCTGAACTCCCGACGAGCGCTCGCCGGCGTAAATCGCGTCGGCGGCTGTCGCACCTGCGGCGATTCCCCGTTCGACGACCGATTCGGCGATCCGGCGGGCCTGTTCGGGCGATTGCATGGGCCCGCGCCTAGCGGCTCGAAAGGCCGACGACCAGCATGGCGAGAAAGACAAGCAGGCCGCAGCTTCGGTTGGAGCGGAATAGCTTGAGCGCGAGATCGCCGTCGTCGGGATCCGCTCTAATTGCCTGGTTGGCGAGATGCAGCGCCGCCGGAGCGAGCGTCGCGAGCGCCATCCAGTCCGGCCTCACGGACGAGATCGCCGCGCTCCACAGCAAGACGGCGAGACCATAAAAAACGGCGACGCCGACTGGCGCCTTGTCCCCGAGGCGGCGCGCCGACGACCGCACGCCTACCAGCGCGTCATCTTCCTTGTCCTGGATCGCATAGAGCGTGTCATAGCCGATCACCCACGCGATGCTGCCGAGCCAAAGCAACAGCGGCGGCACAGCGAAGCTGCCGGTCACGGCCGGCCAGCCGACCAGCGCACCCCACGAAAAGACGATCCCGAGCCACGCCTGCGGCCACCAGGTGATGCGCTTCATGAAGGGATAAGCGGCGACAGGCGCAAGACTGGCGAGCGCGATCAGCGCGGCCACCAATTTGAGCTGCAGCAGCACGGCCAGGCCGATCACGCTCAGAAGTGCGATCAGCAGCCACGCCGATCTGAGCGATACCCGGCGGCTTGCGAGCGGCCGGAGGCGCGTCCGCTCGACCTGCAGATCGAGATCGCGGTCGACGATGTCATTGTAGACACAGCCGGCGCTCCGCATCGCGAAGGCTCCAAGGCCGAGCCACAGCAGCAGGTCCCAGCGGCCGGCCACTCCCGCCAGCGCGACGCTCCACGCGCAGGGCCAGTAGAGCAGCCAGGTTCCGATCGGCCGATCGAGCCGCATCAGGCTCGCGAACGGCCGCAGCCGCGGCGGCAGCGCGCCGATAAAGCCGCGCCGTTCGCTGTCCGGGACGATGTCGGTGGCCATCACCGCCCCGATGCCAAGCGGAGCGTCATCTGTCGAGCGAGGCACCGGAACTGGTTCGAGCAGTGCCTCGACCCCCGAGCGCGCGAACCTGACCGATATCAAGAATCGACCAAAGACAGGAGTTCACGCGCGCTCTGCCTGGGCGAATGGTATTGGGGCCGCGCGGCGCGAATGACGGATAAAGAGGAGATCCAACTGATGCGACGCCATGTTCGGCTGCTTTTCAGCCTTGTTTCGCTGTTCGCACTCTCCACCCCGGTCACCGCGGGCGAGATCACCGGTCCGCCGCCGACCGGCAATTACGAGAACACGCCGGGCACGATCAGCAACGGCAATTCCTTCTGCTCCTATTCCGGGCTGAACGACACGCCCGACGGCGTGCCCAACCCGGGGCCGGAATTCGATCCCGGCGGGCAAGTCCAATCCTACGGCTATTTCATGTCGCAGTTCGGCCTCTACGACCCGAGCAATCCGAGCCAGCGCGACAGCTTCACCTTCCCGGGGTTCGGCTGCAATCCGAACCGCGGCGGTGGGCTTCACGGCTGAATGAGGTTCGAGGGCGGCGCCCGCCAGCGCCGCCTTCGCCCGTCAGGTGCCAGCCGCCGCACCAGAGCGCCCTGCCGTTCGCAATCGGCTCTAACCTCGCGCTAAAACAATGGTTAACTTTGTGTTAAATGCCGGCTGCGCGTGAGTCGCCAGTTCCATCTAGCGAAAAGGGGGCACTGTCATGATCAAGCGTTCTCGCATTGTTGCACTCGCCTTGGGAGCCGCTGCGCTCGCCGGCTCGACGGTTGCTTTGGCGGGCGAAATCACCGGGCCGCCGCCGACCGGCAACCAGCCCTCGCCGCCGGGCACGCGGATCAGCAACGGCGTCTCGATTTGCTCCTTCTCCGGACTGAACGACACTCCGGACGGCATCCCGGGGGTCGATCCGGGCGGAATCGCGCAGTCCTACGGCTTCTTCATGGCCCAGTACGGGATCTTCGATCCGAGCGATCCCGACAAGTTCACGTCGGGCACCTTCCCGGGCGAGAATTGCAATCCGAACCGCGGACCCCGCCTGCCGCATTGACCTACCGGGGAGCGACGGGCGCCACTTGGGTTCCCGTCGCTCGACGAAGAGGCGTTGGCGGAGCTAAGCGCGTGCGATGCCCGCAACGCCAGCCTGGCCGCCGAAGAGTCTGCCGCGCCTGTTCGTGCGCGCACCGCTGATCGAAGGCGCACTGGTCGAACTGGACGCGAACCAGGCCAATTATCTCGGTAACGTGATGCGGCTCGGCGCGGGAGCCGAAGTGCTGCTGTTCGACGGATCGTCCGGCGAGTGGCTGGCGCGCATCGCCGAGGCAACGAAAAAGAGGATGAGGCTGGCGGTCGAGCAGCGCACCCGCGAGCCGGAGTCCATTCCCGATGTCTGGCTCGCCTTCGCACCGGTGAAACGCGCCGGCACGGACTGGCTGGTCGAGAAGGCGACCGAGCTCGGCGCCGCCCGTCTGGTCCCCGTCATCACCCAGCGAACGGTGGCAGAGCGTGTGCGGCTGGAGCGCCTCGAAGCCATTTCCATTGAGGCGGCCGAGCAATGCGGGCGAACGCGGCTGCCGCAGATCGCCGAACCCGTCCATTTGCGGCGCTTCGTCGAAGAGATCGATTCCACCCGGCACTTCTATTTCGCCGACGAGAGCGGTGGGGAGCCGGCCGCGAGCGCGTTCGGGGAAGGCCCGGCGGTCATCCTCATCGGCCCCGAGGGAGGATTCGCGCCCGAAGAACGCGATTTCCTGCTGGGCAGCGGTGCATCGGCGATCTCGCTCGGGCCTCGAATCCTCCGCGCCGAGACGGCCGCCTTGGCCGCGCTCTCCTGTTTCATGGCAATCGTCGGCGACTGGGCGCCATAAGCTCGACCATGACAGACATAAGGCATATTTTCTGGCGCGCTTGGCCGCGCGCCGTTAATCGCCGCGACCGATGACCACGAAGACCGACGATAGCGCGAGCCCGCTTGTCGAGAGCCGCGACGATCTGCTGTCGGTGTTCGCCGGCGGCGAGAAGCCGCGCGAGCAATGGCGGATCGGCACCGAGCACGAGAAATTCGTCTATCGCATTGCCGATCACCGCGCGCCGTCGTGGGACGAACCCGGCGGCATCCGCGACCTGCTGATGGGCCTCACCGAATATGGCTGGAAGCCGGTCGAGGAGCAGGGCAAGGTCATCGCCCTGACCGGACCGCACCAGGGCACCATCAGCCTCGAGCCGGCGGGCCAGTTCGAGCTGTCGGGCGCGCCGCTCGAAAATTTGCACCAGACCTGCGCCGAGGCGGCCCGGCACCTCGACCAGTGCAAGAGCGTCGGCGAGCGGCTGGGGCTGGGCTTCCTGGGCATCGGCATGTGGCCCGACAAGACCCGCGGCGAGCTGCCGATCATGCCCAAGGGCCGCTATGCGATCATGCTCAACTACATGCCCAAGGTCGGCGGGCACGGGCTCGACATGATGCTGCGCACCTGCACCATCCAGGTGAACCTCGATTACAGCTCCGAAGCCGACATGGTGAAGAAGTTCCGCGTTGGCCTGGCTCTCCAGCCGGTCGCCACTGCACTGTTCGCCAACTCGCCGTTCACCGAGGGCAAGCCCAACGGCTACAAGAGCTTCCGCAGCCACATCTGGGAAGACACCGATCCCGACCGCACCGGCATGCTGCCGTTCGTGTTCGACGAGGGGTTCGGCTACGAACGCTACTGCGACTATGCGCTCGATGTGCCGATGTACTTCGCCTACCGCGACGGCAAGTATATCGATGTCGCCGGCGAGAGCTTCCGCGACTTCCTCGAAGGCAAGCTGCCGCAGCTGCCGGGCGAGAAGCCCACGATCAGCGACTGGACCGACCATCTCTCAACCGCCTTTCCGGAAGTGCGGCTGAAGAGCTTTCTCGAGATGCGCGGCGCCGACGGCGGCCGCTGGAGCCGCATCTGCGGCCTTCCGGCACTGTGGGTCGGCCTGCTCTACGACGACCAGGCGCTCGACGCGGCGTGGGAACTGGTCAGGCACTGGAGCATCGAGGAACGCGAAAAGCTGCGCCGCGACGTCCCTAGGTTGGCGCTCGAAGCAGTCACGCCCGACGGCCAATCGATGCGCGACTTCGCGGGTCGTGTGCTCGACATTGCCGCCGCCGGGCTGACCAACCGTGCGAAGCTCAACAGCGCCGGCGATAACGAGGGTGGATTCCTCGACCCGCTGCGCGACGTCGTCGCGACGGGCATCACGCCTGCTGACCGGCTGCTGCACAAATATGCTGCCGAGTGGGACGGCGACGTGTCCCACATCTACGAGGAATTCAGTTTCTGATTATCGCTTGATCGCGCAGCCGTTCCTCGTTCACACCACGGGGCGGCAAGCGTTGGGGGCGCCATGTTCGCGGGGACGGCCACACAGGGACCACCGGCATTATTGTATCTCGTCGGCTCCGACAGCGACACGCGGCTGGTCTTCGGGCCGGACCCCATTCCAGTGACTGGCTCGAGCGATCTGAACCAGCTGATCGACCGCGGCACGCCCTACCACCTGATGCACGTCACCAGGAATTTCTTCAAACAGGCACCGGGCCGGCCCAACCTCCTCACCTTCCGGACTGCGGTGAACCTCGTCACCGATCCCGATCAGAACCCGAAGGTACTCGGCAACATCGCCAGGCTGTTGCGTGGGTTCGGCGGCCGCATCGTCAACCGGCCCGAGGCGGTGCTCCGATCGACTCGCGACCAGGTGGCGCGCCTGCTTACCGGCATCCCGGGATTGATCGTACCCAAGACGCTGCGCTTCCGCGCAGCCACGCCGGAAATCGCCGGCCGGTTCATCTCGCGCTCGACGCTCGAGTTTCCGGCGTTGCTCCGCCGCGCCGGCACCCACACCGGCGAGTTCATCGGCATGTTCGGCACGGCCGAAGAGGCTGCGAACGCGCTGGCCCTGACCGGCGATCACATCCTCACCGAGTTCGTCGATTTCGCGAGCGCGGACGGCCTTTACCGGAAGTACCGCGTGATCTTCATCGGCGAGCAGCCGATCTTCCGTCACGTGCTGGTGTCCGACCATTGGAACGTGCACGCCAGCGACCGTATGCGCTTCATGGCCTCGCGCCCCGCCCTGATCGAGGAAGAGGAACGTGCGCTGGCGGCGCCGTTCGCGGGCTTGCCGGCCAACGCGCAGGAGACGCTTCGACAAGTGCGCGAACGCATGCCGCTGGATTTCTTCGGAATGGATTTCGCGGTTGCGCCTAGCGGCGAGCTTCTGCTGTTCGAGGCCAACGCGACGATGAATTTCTTCCCGTTCGCCGACGATCCGCGCTTCGCTTATGCCAGGGACATGTTGAAGCCCGCGCAACGGGCGATGCACCAGCTGGTGGGGGTGACGCCGCCGATCCGCCACGGCTTTGTCCAGGAAGACAGCTTCGGCTGAGGCGCGGAGCGGATGTTCGACACCTACGCGCAAATTTTCGCCAACCGGGCAGCGGAATATCACCGCGCGATGAGGCTGTCGCCGAATGCCCGCGACGCCGAGTTCCACGCCGTGCTCGAGCCGATCCGGGATGCGCCCGCGGGCCTCGTCTGCGACATGCCGTCGGGCGGCGGCTATCTCGCCGAACATCTATGGGACGGAATGGATTATCTCGCGGTCGACCCCGCGACCGCTTTCTTCGTCGAATGGCCGAGGCCGCTGCAACGGCTGTCGGCGGAAATTATCAAAGTGCCGCTTGCCGACCGATCGGTTGACTACATCGTCAGCCTCGCCGGACTGCATCACGAGCCCAGCCTTCCCAAGGTCTTCTCCGAGATGCGGCGCCTGCTGCGGGCTGACGGCCGACTCGTGCTTGCCGACGTCGGCGTGGACACGCCACCGGCGCGCTTCCTCAACGGCTTCGTCGCCGCGAACTGCCCACTCGGGCACGATGGCCGCTTCCTCGACGAGCGTAGCGCAGGCATGCTCGAGGACGCAGGATTTTCTGTTGTCGACGACCGGCGCATGGACGTGCCGTGGCGGTTCGACAGTCTCGACGAGGCCGGAGATTTCTGCCGCAATCTCTTCGGAATGGCGGAGCTCGGTGTCGAAGAAACCGCCGACGCTATGGCCCGCGAGATCGGGTTCGAAGTCAGGGACGGCCGTCCGCATCTGCGATGGACGCTGCGGCGGATCGTCGCCGAAGCAATCTGACTCGCTCTTGTGCCGGTGGCCCCGCGGGGCCATTGCGCTCCCCGAACGTTTGAGACTCTCGAACAGGAGAACCGCCTTGCGTGACATCAACCCGCACCAGCGCCGCACGCTTTATCCGCCGATCGAGCCGTACGAGAGCGGCATGCTCGATGTCGGCGACGGGCACCGGCTCTATTGGGAGCTGAGCGGCAATCCCGATGGCAAGCCGGTGGTCTTCCTTCACGGCGGCCCCGGCGGCGGCTCCAGCCCCGATCATCGCCGCCAGTTCAATCCGGACAAGTACAAGATTTTGGTGTTCGATCAGCGCGGCTGCGGCCGCTCGACGCCTTACGCCAGCCTCGAGAACAACACGACCTGGGACCTGGTCGAGGATATCGAGAAGCTTCGGACCGAAGTCGCCAAGGTCGACAAGTGGCAAGTGTTCGGCGGCAGCTGGGGCTCGACCCTCGCGCTCGCTTATGCCGAGAAATATCCCGAGCGCGTCACCGAGCTGGTGCTGCGCGGAATCTTCCTGTTCGACCAGTTCGAGATCGACTGGATGTACAAAGAAGGCGGCGCGAGCCAGGTCTATCCCGACAAGTTCGCCGAGTTCATCGGGCTCATCCCGGAAGCCGAGCGCGGCGACCTCGTCGACGCCTATCGCAAGCGGCTGACCGGCAGCGACAAGGCCGAACAGCTGGCCGCCGCGCAAGCGTGGAGCAAGTGGGAAGGCGACATCGTCACGCTCCTCCCGAGCCCCGAGACGATCGACCATTTCACCAGTCCCGAGGTGGCGGTCGCGGTCGCGCGGATCGAGA